>Ga0209712_10003114_pt1 | contig 13510 bp, 11 predicted proteins | sample ArcOceMetagenome_FD_187443 | JGI IMG/M metagenome (GOLD analysis project Ga0209712, IMG submission 187443) | Marine eukaryotic phytoplankton communities from Arctic Ocean - Arctic Ocean - Greenland ARC118M Metagenome (SPAdes) (version 2) | ecosystem: Environmental > Aquatic > Marine > Oceanic...
ACGCCAAAGGCGCCCGAAGGGTGAAACACAGCCGCTAGGCTGTCTTTCATCACTAACTAACTTACAGGCGAGTTTGGACGCCAAAGGCGCCCGAAGGGTGAAACACAGCCGCTAGGCTGTCTTTCATCACTAACTAACTTACAGGCGAGTTTGGACGCCAAAGGCGCCCGAAGGGTGAAACACAGCCGCTAGGCTGTCTTTCATTACTAACTAACTTACAGCCGACTTTAGAAGCCGCAGGTGTGAAAAAACAGCCTATAGACAGATGTTAATCACTTATTCTTCCAGGGGCATTAGAAAACCCGTAACAAGCTGCTTTCTGCATCCGGTGCCATCACGATATTAGCTCCAGCCACTTATCGGCAAGCTCATACTTCCGTGATTTATTGGCATCACCGTGCTGAATAACAAAGCCTGCATCAACCCACTTTTTGCATTGGTTCAGCGCGGTTCGAGGGTGGATGATCAGCAGCTCGGCGATTTCTCGTGTGGTGATGTATTTGCTCCGCTGAAACAATGGCAGCACCTGTTTTTGTCTCTGATCCAGCTCTCGCAGAAGCGGGGTATGATCCGCATTCGTTTGTTTGGCTGCCTCCGATGCTTTGACGCGGATATTGGCAAAAGCATCCGCCATGCCGCCACAGAAATAAGTAATCCAGTCCGTAACATCACCTTCAACCCGTCCAAAGTAGTAGTTGTGCGACTCACCAATGGTTAAGGCTTGGTAATAGCTTTGCAGATTTCGAGCATAGTATTCTTCCAGAGAGTAAATCCCTTTCAGCCCATAGCCGGACTTATGCAGCACTAAATTCGTGAGCAAGCGGGCTGTACGGCCATTACCGTCATAATATGGATGGATGGTCGCGTATTGATAATGCGCAATGGCTGCGATAATCGGCATGGGCAGCTCGGACTTGTCGACCTCCGTATTGACCCACTCTATCAGCTCCTGCATAAGAGCCAGAACGTCCTTTGCCGCTGGCGGCATGCAGACAATAGAATTGTTACTGCTATCGCGGATAACGTTTTGACCGTCGCGGTATGTGGTCGGGCGCGCTTTCCCCTCCATCACCAATCCATGCAGGATTTGAATGTCTGATTCAGCAATATTACGGGATTTGGCTTTGATGAGTGTATCTAGGTAGTCGAGAGCCAGATAATAGTTTTTGACCTCTCGCTCATCCCGTTCACGATTGGGGAATGTGCCGCCGTGAATCACATCTTCCACTTGCTCCTGCGTGAGGCGATTGCCCTCAATTTGTGTGGAGTAATGGGTGGATACCAGTCGCGCAGACTCGCGCAATGAGGTCAAAACATGCACAGTGATTGGCAAATCAGTAACAGCCTGGCGGCTGGCTTCAATGTCCATCAAGGCTTTGCTTAAAGCTGGGGTGATTTGGAATTTGGGTGTAAACATAAGCGAATAGGTGTTCCTTTGTTATTATTCCAGTCTAGCAACCTTCCGTCAGACTTCCAATAAAGTTCTGATAAAGTGCGTACAAATGTCCATATACTGGCATTCCTAGGCTGTCTCCCATCACCCGCTAGCTTGCAGCCAAATCCGAACACCAACGGAAACCAGGGACCGACAAAAGTGCTCCATACCAAGACCTCGACAGCACAATATAACCTTCAAATAGACCATCAATAACCCTTCACAAGCATTTCTGATTACCAAACCCGTCGGGTATATACAGTCTTATTGCAGGCCAAATATTGCCTCTATTTCTAATCCTCCCAGACCCAAATTAGTTTTCCAAGAAATCTATTACTTGTACTAAACACTTTTTAAGCTTTGCCCTTTTAATGTGCACTGTTGATCCAAGCGCCTTTTTATGGGCACAGCTGCATCCACTATTGGCTCTTATCCCTTATTGTTTTTGTCCCTCTAAATAAAAATAATTCTATATTAATCAGTTGGTTAAAAAATAATTTTGAAATAATTTAATTTTTGGCACAGATTTAGCGTTACCTATAAGCACTGGATATAACTTGCTAATACAAGTGTATGACTCAGTGCTACCGAATCGATGGTTCGATATTGACGTTCAATGAGTACGACTAACTTTTAGGTGAAGTAATAAATGTCAGTAAATCAAATACCAGCACTATCCCTTGCCGCGACTAAATCAATGAAGGCCGGTTCGAAGTCTCGCGGCTTGATTGAAATAGACAGAGTCAGTGTCCTATTTGGCAACGGCGCGCAGGGGACAATCGCAGTGCAAGAAACCAGTTTGGTGGTTGAGCCAGGGCAGTTTGTGTGTATTTTGGGACCCTCCGGTTGCGGTAAGTCGACGCTATTGAATTCTGTGGCAGGCTATACCACCCCGACTACCGGCTCTGTGCGCGTCGACGGCAAAGTGGTGTCAGGCCCTGGTCCGGATCGCGGCATGGTTTTTCAGCAGTATTCACTGCTGCCGTGGAAAACCACCTTCGAGAATATAGCCTTGGGGCCCAAGCTAACCAATGATCTTGAATCGACCCAAACCACTGAGTTTTTCCTCGATATGGTCGGCCTCTCCAAGTACAGAAATCATTATCCCGCTGAGTTGTCCGGGGGAATGCAGCAGCGTGTTGGTATTGCTCGGGCGCTGGCGACTTTCCCCAGTGTGCTGTTAATGGACGAGCCTTTTGGCGCTCTTGATGCCCAGACGCGCTTGGTAATGCAAGAGAGTTTGCTGGATGTGTGGAGTGAGTTTGGAACCACTGTTGTGTTTGTTACCCACGATGTTGATGAGTCGGTTTTTCTGGCGGACAAGATTGTAGTGATGAGTGCCAGCCCCGGAAAGGTCGTTGCGGAGTTTGACAATCCACTGCCAAGACCGCGTTCTCAAGAGATGGCAACCCGTCCTGACTACATCGAATTGAAAAGACAGTGCCTAGAGGTTATCCGCGCTGAAAGTCTAAGAGCCTTTGAGTTACAAAATTCATAGTCGCTGTTAACAGCCTATTGTGAAAAAAATAAACACTTACTGAGAAAAATTATGAGCAAAACGACAGAGCTTCTTTCGGATCTTGAACAGCGCGTTATAGCACGTGTCCATGAAAGCGAGTGGATGGATCTCACTACCGAAATGGTTCGCACCGGTCAACCGCACTCGGTTAATCCACTGGACCCGGATATTGCCGCCGGTGAAGAGGAATCGATTGCTCTGTTTGTTGCCGGCAAACTCGAAGCCATGGGCTTTGAAGTGGAAAAATTTGCATCTCAGCCCCACCGACCCAATGTTGTGGGTCGCTTAAAGGGTACTGGGGATGGCCCATCACTAATGCTCAACGACCACCTAGATACCTATCCTGCGGTTGAACCTGAGCGCTGGGACAAGTGCGATCAAGATCCGTTTAAGGCGACGCGCCACGGCGACTGGCTCTATGGTCGCGGCACCTCAGATACTCGAGGCAACCTTGCGGCCTCACTGCTCGCGGTTAAGGCGGTACTCGACGAAGGAGTGCGGCTCAAAGGTGATTTGGTCTGCTGTTACACCGTCGACGAAGAAAAAAATGGTTTGCACGGTTCTATTTATATGACCAAAACCATGGGCCTCAAAACAGATTATTCGATTACCGCAGAACCCACAGCCTGGGGCGGTGAAACCGAAGATTGGGGTATGAATATCTCGGTTGCCAATGCTGGCAACTGCCTGGTTGAACTGACGGTAACTGGACTAAAATCCCATATATGGCGCCCGGATACTGGTGTTAATGCCATCACTTTGGCGTCGACCCTAGTCGAGCCCCTCAATACCATGAGTTTTTTCCATACCCCCGCAGAGATGATGGGACATACCCCTCCCTGTGTTTGCGTGGTTCGTATCAACGGTGGCCTGCCCGGTGAAATGCAGTTCTCGCCGGACAGTTGCACCATGACCTTGGCCATTGTTGGCATTATGCCTGGCATGACCATTGATACGGTTATTAAGGATATTACCGAGACTGTGGGCAGTTGCCTGGGCACCTCGGAAGAGGTCGGTTTCAGCGTTCGCCAAGTGCCCGACTCGTTGTTTGTTTGCGGTACAGAGCCGGTTCCTGAGGACCAAGAACCCAATCTCTCAATCACCAAAGCCTACCAAAAGTTGCTCGGTGGTACCCCCCATATCAATCGTAAGAATGCCTTTAACGACACCATTCGTTTCCGTGAAGCGGGAATCAACGCCGTAACATTCGGTCCCGGTGAGGATGGTTGGTCGCCGATTAATGAAGCAATCTCGGTGCCCAAATCGGTTGCTGCAACCAAGATCTACGCTCTGGCCATCATGAGTATTCTGGGTGTCAGCGAATGAATTTTGGCTCTCTATTTGCTCCATTAACCGCGTTTTTCCAAGGCAAAGGCAACCAGCGTTTTCTTATCTCAAGCTGTTCAGTGTTGACCATGTTTGGTGCCTGGGTGTTTGTGACGGAAACTGGGCTCGCCAACCCGTTATTTCTGCCTGGTCCAAAGGCCATTTACCTAGCTTTTATTGACGCCGCATTTGAGGGCTATCAGGGCTCGACTTTACTAGAGCATGTGGGCACCAGCCTCTACCGTATTCTCACGGCGTTCTTTTTGGCCTGTCTGGTGGGTATTCCACTGGGTATTAGCATGGGTATGTCAAAAACTACTCACGCCATCTTTAACCCTTTTATTGAATTCTACCGCCCGCTGCCACCGCTGGGTATCTATACCCTATTGGTCATGTGGTTGGGTATAGGTGAATCGTCAAAGTTGGCGCTGCTGTTTCTGGCAGGCCTGCCGGGAATTATTATTGCCACGGTGCAGGCGGTTAAAGATATTAATCCCACCTATGTGTTGGCGACCAAGTCGCTGGGTGCCTCGCGCATGGATCTGATTCGAGAAGTCTACCTACCCGGTGCCGGGCCGACCATCCTAACCGGTATGCGTATCTCTCTCGGCTTTGTCTACACCGTCTTGGTGGCCGCTGAAATTGTTGCGGCAACTGCAGGTATCGGTTGGATGATCTGGGATGCGGCCAAATTTCTCCTCAGCGACATTGTGATTATGGGACTGATTATTTTAGGGCTCACCGGAATCGCTCTGGATGTTGTTATGCGCTTTATCGGTTTTGCACTGATGCCTTGGACTAGATCAACCCGTCAGTTTTCAAGAAATTAAGATTTAGACAATTATTTTTAAACCACTAACTTTCAACTTAGGAAATTTTATGAACAAGCAATTTAAAGCGTTAGTAGCAGGTGTCTGTATATCACTGCTTCCTTCAGTTGCCATCGCCGACAAGCCAGAGACTGTTACTGTAGGTTTTTTGAACCTGGTAAATGCTCAGCTGGTGACCAAGTCTCTGGGTCTGGTACAGAAAGAAATGCCCGGCGTAGAAATTAAATATATTAAGGTTGGCGGCGGCGGCGACATGTTGCGTGCTATTGCTGGTGAGCAGATCGATTTCGGTGGCTTGGGTAATCCACCTGCAGCGATCGGCGTAACCCGTGGCCTGCCGATTCAGGGCATCATGGTGTTGAATATGCTTGACTATGTAGAGGCACTGGCCGTACGTACCTCTGCTGGAATCAAAAGCCTGCACGATTTGAAAGGCAAAACGATCGCCGCACCATTTGGCTCTACTACTCACTACCTGTTGCTTAACGCTCTGGCAGATGAGGGTATAAGCCCGGCTTCAATGAAAATTATTGATCTGCGTCCAAACGATATCGCACTGGCTTGGAGCCGCGGTGATATCGATGCAGCCTGGTTCTGGGAACCCGCTCTAGGTCGTGTATTGGAAGACGATGCCAATCTGTTTAATACCTCTGGTTTGATGGCTGCTCGTGGTTACCCAACTTGGGATGTCGGCATTGTGATGGATGATTTCGCCGAGAAATATCCTGACTATGTTACCAAGTTCCTGAAAGCTGAATGTGCTGGTATCGATTACTGGATCAATAACCCAGCTGAAACTGCTGTGATCATTGCTAAAGAGTTGGGTCTTGATCTTGATGATGCAACACGCATGATGAAAGGAACTGAAATGGTTCCCTGCGCCAAGCAGCTTACTCCGCAGTATATTGGTACTAGTGGAAAAGACGGTGGTTTTGTCGACACTCTAGTCTCTACCGGCAACTTCTTATACGAGCAAAAACGTCTTCCAGCCGCTGCGTCGGTTGAGAAAATGTCTAACTTTATTCGCCCTGAATACCTCGAAGCTATCGTTAAGTAAGATCGTATGACTGGCAGGTATACCGCGTGTATACCTGCCTTATATGAATTCTAAAGAGTCGGCCAACACTATGAAATCCAATCAAACTATTGAAGCCATGAGCTTCGATATTGCTAACTTGCGGGCTGCTTATGCCGGTACTTCCCTGTCCCCAGTGGATGTTATTGAGGAAGTCTATCGCCGTATCGCTGCCAGAGGCGAAGATTTTGTCTGGACAAGCCTGGTTGCCAAGGAGGAGGCGTTGAACAATGCTGAGCATTTGCTCTCTGTAGACGCAAACTCGTTGCCTCTCTATGGCATTCCCTTTTCGGTGAAAGACAATATTCATGTCAAAGATTTGCCGACTACCGCTAGCTGCCCTGACTTTTCACATTTTCCCGAAGACAGCGCAAGCGTGGTCAAAAAACTGATTGCAGCTGGCGCCATCTTGATTGGCAAAAATACCATGGATCAGTTTGCCACCGGTTTGGTTGGCGTTCGCAGTCCTGGGCATCCAGTCAACTCATTTAATCCAGAGTATATTCCCGGAGGTTCGAGTTCCGGTTCAGGTGTTGCTGTAGCCGCAGGCTTAGTGAGTTTTTCACTGGGCAGTGATACTGGAGGCTCGGGCCGTATTCCCGCAGCGCTGAACAATATTGTCGGTCTAAAACCGACCCCCGGTCTTATCAGTACCGCGGGCATGGTCTATGCCAATCGGTCATTCGATTGCGTGCCAATTTTTGCACTGACCTGCGCCGATGCCAAGCAGGTATTGGATCAGGCGGTAGGAGTCGACATTTCAGACGCCACGCTCCGCAGTCAACAACAGTCGGACAAGCAAAGTCCGAGCAATATACCCAGTTCACTAGGCCAACTTGTAGTCGCAGTTCCCGATCTCGCTAACCGCGAATTTTTTGGCGATAGCCTTGCCGAACAGTGTTTTAACGATGCTATCGCACGTATGGAATCCCTGGGTGCCGAAGTGGTCGAGATCGATTTCTCGCATTTTTTAGAAGCTGGAAAGATGCTTTTCGATGGCCCTTTGCTGGCCGAAAGGTACTCCTCGCTTGAGTCCTTTTTAACCACCAACCCAGACTCAGTCAACAGCAATGTTAAAGCCATAGTCGAAAAAGCCAAACAGTATTCAGCCGTTGACCTCTGTAAAGAGTACTACCGAATTACTGAGTTAAAGGCGATTACCCGAGTGGCGCTCTCCAATATTGATATTTTAATGGTACCAACCGCAGGCACTATCTACACCATTGATGAAGTGGCAGCTGACCCGGTCAAACTCAATACCAATATGGGTTACTACACCTATTACGCGAATATATTACAGCTCTCGGCGCTCGCCGTACCCGCAGCCATAAGACCCGACGGATTACCCTTTGGTGTCTGTTTCCTGGCCGGACCACAGGAGGAAGCGGCTCTTGTAGCCTTGGGCCGGGAGTGGCAAAACGACACCGGTCTGTTATTGGGCGACAAGGCGGCGCTCAGCTTGCTGTAAGCCGATCGGCTAAAAATAAATTATTGGTCAATCTCAATCTCAATCTCAACACAACCTCAACCTCAACGTTTTAATTCACTATAAAGGAATAATCATGAGCTTTAAAAAATCCTCCGGACTCTGCGCATTGGCCGGTTCTGTACTCTTAGCCAGCAACAGCTATGCTGGAATGAAGATGGCATTATCCGATGATTCTGCCATTGAATTTGGTGGCAGCATACGTGCGGAATTGGTCTCTCAAGAAGATGGCGCAGCTAAAGGTGACTCTCTTGATATGAAGATTCACAGCATGCGCTTTTACCTCAAAGGTAAGGTTACAGACAACATCGCTTTTCAACTTCAGACTGAGCACAAAGACGGCACCATGGTAATGTTGGACACCCTTGCTAAGTTTAAAGTTAGCGACACCATCAACGTCTGGGCTGGCCGCTTTATTCCGCCTAGCGATCGATCTAATTTGAGTGGATCTTACAATCTGCCAATGTGGCAGTACCCCGGTGTTGTGTCTAAGTACCCCATCCCTCAGAAGGGTGGTCGTGATGATGGTATTGCGATTATGGGGTCTGTTGATGAAGGCCGTCTGACCTATTCGTTCGGTATGTTCAACGGTAAGCAGGCCGCTCTTGTGCCTACAGACAGCGAATCATTCTCGGGCCGCGTTGCCTATAGCTTTTGGGATACAGAAGGCTACTTAACCAGAAGTACGTACTTCGGTAAAAAAGATATTTTAACCATAGGTTTAACTGCGATGCAGCAGAGCGACGCTTTTGGTGATGATACTGCAACCACTGACTTCTCTGGCTATAACCTCGATTTCTTGATGGAAAAAAATCTCGCCGACGGTGGCTTAGCAACAGTTGAAGCGGCAGTTTATGACTATGACCAGTATGGTGGCAATGTTGATAAAGAGGGCGACGCCTATCTGCTTTCACTGTCCTATATGTTGCCGGGTCAATTTGGGCCAGGTCGCCTACAGCCGAGCATCCGTTACCAGGCATTCTCCCCCACGGACAGCTCTGTTGACGACACTACCCGTTACGACATTGGTGTCACCTCGGTAATTCGTGGACACGGCGCACGTATTGGCCTGTTCTACGGCGTTCAGGACACCAAAGGTGCTGGCGATGTGTCGGTCGTTAAAATTGGCCTGCAGTTAAAGCTTTAATGGCTAATGTAGTCTGACTCTAGTTGCAGGCGAGCGATCCCAAGCGTTGGCCTGCCAAGCTGCTCCTCTTAGCCATTTGAGGGATAGTTAAGTTGATCTGTCTTTAGGTCGACCAGATTACCGATAAACCCCAGTCTTTGACTGGGGTTTATCGGTTCTAGGGCCCTAGAGATTGCGGCTAGAAAAGAATAGCGCTGATTCAAAAAATTATTGTTGGTTTCTGGTTATACAGCCCCGCGTGGCTGTTAGCGCTTATAAGTTTCAACTTGATATGTTGTATTAGTTGAGAATTATGTTTATCAAAAAACAGGCCCATAGGAGAGCACCGCCTACAGATCAGTGCGCTTTGTCTGTGCAAAAAAAATCTCTGAAAAAATAAACCCATTGTTAAATATTATCGTTATTAGTTTAAAAAATCGATATTAAACAACCCTCTACAAACTTAATCATCAGCTACATTATTTTCTGGCATGGGCTGTGCATTCCTTAGGTCAATGGGCATGACCTGCCATTACAAGTTAACGACTAACAACTTTATTAAAAGGGCTATCAAAATGAATATCAGAACAACCGTAGTGTCGGTTATTTCTTTACTTTCAGCGTTTGCCTTACAGGCTCAAGCTGAAAACATTCGCATTGCTATCGGTCACCAGAGTATGTGTACAGATACCTACACAGCGGGAATCGTAGTTAAAGAGTTAAAATTATTAGAGAAACATCTGCCAACCACCGGAAAATATGCTGATGTGACTTATGACGTCACTTGGAGCGATTATTCATCAGGTGGTCCAATTACCAATCAGATGATGGCCAACAAGCTTAACTTCGGTGTGATGGGCGATTACCCGCTGATTGTGAACGGCGCCAAGTTTCAGGAGACTGATTCACTGCGTACCAAATACATTGCGGGTACAGGATATAACTTAAAAGGCAGCGGCAACGCGATTGTTGTTCCTGTGGATTCGGATATCTACAGCATCGAGCAGCTTAAAGGCAAAGAAGTCTCTGTTCCGGTCGGCAGTGCTGCCTGGGGCATGTTACTGAAAGGAATGCAAGACACTGGTTTCAGCAGCAAAGACTATATGTTGAAGAATCAGAGTCCAGCGGTTGGTGCGGCCAATATCGCCGCGGGGAAAATTGACGCCCATGCCGATTTTTGCCCATGGTCTGAATTGATGGAATTTCGTGGCACTGGCCGAAAGATTTACGACGGCAGTGAAACCGGTGTTCCCTACCTGCACGGTGTTGTGGTTCGCGAAGACTTTGCTGACGAGTATCCAGAGGTTGCAACTGCATTTGTTAAGGCAGTTTACGAAGCTGGGGATTGGATAAGAGAAGATCCTGTTCGCGCTGTGGATGCTATCGAGAAGTGGACTGGTGTTGAGAAAGAAGTGCTTTATATCTATTTCTCTGAAGGTGGTCACCTGACTCTGGATCCTACTATCAAGTCTGAGTGGGTGGATGCGCTAGCTTTTAATCACGGTGTTCTGGTTCAAGAGAAGTCGATTCCACCGTTAGATTTTGGTGAGTGGATTACCGAAGAGTACGTAGAGGCTGCATACAAAGATCTTGGTAAAGACTATCAGAAGGAGAAAGCTTCCATGGTCGATGCTGCGATTGATAATGCCAACCGTCCTATGGAAATCTGGCACTCCCGTGAGGGCATCTCTGCCCACACCAGTGTCGATGCCTTTTTGGCTGCTGTCGATGGATTCCGTAAAACCGGTGCCAAGTTAAATGCCACCTATGTCTACGACAGAGAAACCGGACTCAAATTATTCGGTAAAACAGCGTTCTACGTTAGAACTAGCGATGGATTTTCAACCTTTTTACGCAAGCCAGATGCGGATGATTTTGCCTCTAAAAACAGCGGTAGCGTTTTGGATTACGAAGCGGCCCTAGCAACTCTGGGCAACTAAGTTTTACGCTTTTACTAGAGACTGATTTGCCGCTTAATAGATCTTATTGATGCGGCAAATCTTCTTTTCATTTTTACTATGAATTTGAGACACAGCTATGAACATGACCGGAAAGAGTGCCAGGATCAATGAACAGTCGGCCGATGTATACACGGACCAAGCGACTGATGTGACATCCTCAGATAAGCAAAATAGTGTGACTAAGGCGTCTATGGAAAAACCACAGCCATCGCTAATAGAGCGATTATCTGCACTGCAACTGCAATCGTTTTTCATCGGCAGCCTGTCTCTGGCTTCAGGTATAGTGCTCTGGTACCTGGCCACTGAATTTAATTTCAATTATTTTATCAATTTTGAGAATGTGCCATCACCACAGAAAGTGGCTGGGGCATTTATGATCCATCTGGCCGATCCTGAGTTTTATATTCACATCTCGGTGAGTATTCGACGGATTTTGATCGCCTATACCATCGCCGTTGTACTGGGCGTCGCGATCGGTGTGATTGTTGGGCGCTCGAAGTTAGCCCGCGCAGCAGTTCTTCCCTACATTGAGATTATCCGTCCTATACCCGCTGTCGCCTGGATACCTCTAGCCATTCTGATGTGGCCAACAGAAGAGTCTTCTATTGTCTATATCACATTCCTCGGTGCACTGTTCCCAATCATCCTCAACACCCTACACGGTGTTGAACAGACTCCAGATGTCTTAGTTCGAGCTGCGCGCTCACTGGGTGCTTCTAAGTTTGCTGTGTTCTGGCATGTGGTACTGCCGGCTGCGCTGCCGAGCATTGCCGCTGGACTCGCCATAGGCATGGGTATTAGTTGGTTCTCACTGCTTGCTGGCGAGATTATCTCTGGCCAATACGGTATTGGCTATTTCACCTGGGATGCTTACTCGCTGATTAATTACCCAGATATCGTTGTCGGCATGTTGGTAATTGGCGGTCTTGGAACCCTGTCAACCTACCTGATTAAGTTGGCGATGAAACCAGCGTTGCGCTGGAAAGAAAAGCAGCGGTAATCAGACAAAATGACGCGACTTGGCTTTGTAAAGCAGTGCCTCGGGCAAAATCTAATCCTCTGGTTGGGTTTAAGTTTTGCCTTTGCGCTGTGCTATTACCTGATTTTAATGTCCGCATTAATTATTCGTTTTGAGAATTTTCCGAACTATCTCAATGCTTATGATTGGCGATTTAATATTGAGCGCATATGGGTATCGACTCCATCACTGTTGGATACCTTGTCGATTATGCGCGACGAATGGCTGTTTGAAATTGGCTTTATGAATTATGCCTACGGCACAGGTATTTCAGAGTGGAGTCTGTTTATTGCACCGGTGAAAGTACTAGCGGTACTGTTGCTCGGTGCTGCCGTAACAGCCAACTTTTTACTTTTACGTGCTACTAACCGCGTCTGTTCAATGCGCGCGGCGCGCAGCTCAGGTGTGGCTGCAGGTCTAGGCACGACTTTTGTCTCCCTCGCCTCGATCACCATGTCTTGGGTGGTCTGCTGCTCCACGCCCACCTGGGTTGTGGGTTTGGCCATGATGGGGCTTGGGGTGTCAACTTCTCTGTGGCTAGAGCCGGTAGGAATTTGGGTGAATACGCTTGGGTATGTGTTTTTGTTGGTGGCTATGTTTATAGCCGCATCACGTGCGACAACTGAGACCTAGTGTCGAAGAGTCGCCTTAGTTAACAATAGGTTGGGAACTACCGATGAATGCTGATGTAATTTCAATTTACAAAAATAAAATTGCTCAAAAAAATGGTGGCCAGGAAAAGCGTGGTCGCATTGAGATACAGGGTGTGAGTATTGTTTTTGGCTCTGGTGCCGATGAAAATACGGCGGTAACCGAGACCAGTCTCACCATTACACCTGGCGAGTTTGTTTGCATTCTCGGGCCCTCAGGCTGTGGTAAATCGACGCTGTTAAACTCTATTGCAGGCTATGTCACACCTTCGTCTGGTGTGGTGCGGGTGGACGATGACGAGGTTACTGGCCCAGCGCCGGATCGCGGCATGGTGTTTCAACAGTACTCATTGTTTCCCTGGAAAACCGTACTGGAGAATATTGCCTTTGGCCCGAAATTAGCCGGCTGTACGCCGGATCAGTGCAGCTCCATTGCGAATACCTTTTTAGCCATGATTGGCCTGACTAAAATTGCCAATAGTTTTCCCGGCGAGCTCTCAGGGGGTATGCAGCAACGGGTTGGTATTGCTCGGGCGTTGGCAAACTACCCGCGGGTTTTGCTGATGGATGAACCCTTTGGCGCCCTAGATGCTCAGACGCGCATTATGATGCAAGAGAGCCTGTTAGATATCTGGGCAGAGTTTGGCATCACGGTTGTCTTTGTCACTCATGATGTTGATGAAGCAATCTTCTTAGCCGATCGAATCCTGATTATGAGTGCCAGCCCTGGCTCTGTGATCGCAGATCTTAAAGTGAATTTGGCGAGACCACGCAAGCCTGAAATGGCGACTTCCGGTGATTTCGTTGAGTTGAAGAAACAGTGTCTAGGTTACATTCGGGCGGAAAGTCTCAAGGCGTTTGCACAGGTTGGGGCATAGGTCCATGGCGCAGATGTCTAGAGCGTTGGCCAAAGCCGGTGTGACACTTGTGTTGCTTGCAGCACAGTGTCTTTTTGTCAGTCAGGCTCAAGCCGCGACCGACAGCTATCAGTTACTGAAAAAGCCCCTAGCCATTAAACCTTTTATGCTCAGCGATCAGGATGGCGAGCCATTTGACCTAGAGGCATTAAAAAATCATTGGTCGA
>Ga0209712_10003118_pt1 | contig 13499 bp, 9 predicted proteins | sample ArcOceMetagenome_FD_187443 | JGI IMG/M metagenome (GOLD analysis project Ga0209712, IMG submission 187443) | Marine eukaryotic phytoplankton communities from Arctic Ocean - Arctic Ocean - Greenland ARC118M Metagenome (SPAdes) (version 2) | ecosystem: Environmental > Aquatic > Marine > Oceanic...
AGTCATATAAAAGACTCTTACCGTCCTTCTCACGCAGATTACACTTACCAAGAAAAATACGGAATTAGAGATTATCGTGGAGGAGGTAGAAGCTCAGCTCGAGAAACTGCTTGTAGAGTAGTAGCAGGAGCTATTGCAAAGCAAATCCTCCATTCTTATGGAGTAGATGTATTCTCTTACGTTTCTCAAATCCATAATCTGGTCACTCATCTAGACCCTGAGCAGGTTAAAATAGCCGATATAGATGCCAATATAGTTCGGTGCCCTGATAAGGAAATGGCTCTGCAGATGGAGGAGTATATAAAGGAAGTAAAAAAAGCTGGAGATTCTGTAGGCGGAGTTATTACAGGAGTGGCTAAGAATGTCCCTGTAGGCCTGGGAGAACCAGTGTTTGATAAACTCCATGCAGAAATCGGTAAGGCGATGCTAAGTATTAACGCAGTTAAGGGTTTTGAGATTGGAAGTGGGTTCGGAGGGACTTTTCTGCTTGGTTCAGAGCATAATGATGAGTTTATTTCTGGAGAGAAGGGAATAGAGACGCGTAGCAATAACTCGGGAGGAATCCAAGGTGGTATTTCCAATGGTGAATTAATTTATTTCAATGTGGCGTTTAAGCCTACAGCTACCATTATAAAAAAACAAAATTCAGTAGATAAAGAAGGTAACCAAGTGGTCTTAGAAGGAAAAGGAAGACATGATCCTTGTGTTCTGCCTAGAGCTGTTCCTATTGTAGATGCCATGTTGGCGTTAACTTTAGTAGATCATATATTAAGAAATAAAACCGCTAAACTTTAAGAGATGAAAAAATTAGCCCTTCACTGGCAAGTAATTATAGGATTAGTTCTAGGAGCAGCTTTCGCTACAGCAGCTGTGAGTTTTGGTTTTGGAGATTTCGTAATGAATTGGATAGATCCTTTTGGGAAGATTTTCATCAATTTATTAAAGTTAATAGCAGTGCCTCTGGTGCTCTTTTCTATTATCGTAGGAGTAGGAAATTTAGGGGACATTAATAAGCTTGGAAGCTTAGGTTGGAAGACCTTAGGAATGTACCTGCTTACTACGGTTTTTGCTGTTTCTCTAGGACTGCTAATAGTTAATATTTGGAAACCAGGAGAGAAGCCAAGTGATGATGTTAGGTTAGAGTACCGAATAGACTATGAGCTTTGGAAAGAGGAATTAAAAGGTACCAAGGATGAGGTTAAAGATTTGGACGATTTATGTTATTCATGTATGCCGGAACATGCAGACATAGTAGCCAAAAAGAAAGGAGAAAGAGGAAGGTTAGGAGCTCTCGAGGCAAAGAAAAAGGAAGGAGAACTGACAAAAGATGAAGCAAAAGAATTGGCAAACCTTTTAAACGTAGAGAAAAAGCTGAACCAAGCTGCAGAAACTAAAAAGGCAGGACCGCTTCAGCCGCTAGTAGATGTTTTTCCATCGAACATATTTGTAGCGTTAACACAGGCTAAAATGTTGCAAGTAATTTTCTTCGGAATATTCTTTGGTGTCATGTTATTGAAATTACCGAAAGATAGGTTTGAGCCTGTTTTTAAGCTTGTAGATGGGTTGAATGAAGTATTCGTGAAAATGATAATGGTTATCATGAAGGTGATGCCTTACTTCGTTTTTGCATTAATGGCTGGACAGGTCGTAGATGTGGCTGGAGATGACTTAGGGAAATTGGCCGACTTATTTTTATTCCTTCTTCACTACTCCGGGGCTGTTTTACTTGGATTGTTGATACTCATTTTTGTGGTCTATCCAAATTTAGTAAGTGGAATAGTAAAGAAGATGAGTTTTAGAAAATTCCTATCAGGAATGAGAGAAGCACAAATAACAGCTTTCTCCACCTCTTCTTCTGTAGCCACACTTCCTGTAACCATGGACTGTGTGGAGAATAAATTAGGGGTGTCTGAAAGAACCACCAGTTTCGTGCTTCCTATAGGAGCCACAGTGAATATGGATGGGACTAGCCTTTACCAGGCAGTAGCAGTGGTGGCCATGGCGCAGCTTCACATGGTAGATTTATCATTCGCTCAGCAGCTAATTATCGTCTTAACTGCGTCTTTAGCATCTATAGGAGCCGCGGCTATTCCAAGTGCCGGATTGGTTCTTATGATAATGGTCCTAGGTTCTGTAGGTTTAGATGGGGCATGGATAGCTATTATTCTTCCAGTAGATAGAATTTTGGATATGGTAAGAACGGTTACTAACGTTACCGGTGACGGTGCTGTTAGCACGATTATTGCCAGTGCAGAAGGAGAACTTGATGTTCCAGATAACAAAGACTAAAATCAAACGTTAGAACTCTGATTTTAACATTGTAGAAGCATGAAGAAAATAATTAAAATTAGTGTTCTAGTATTTGTGCTGCTATTAGTGACTATCGTAGCTCTGCCATTTGTATTCCAAGGGAAAATAGAGGAGGCTGTAAAAACTGCGGTGAATGAAAATATAAATGCTGATGTAGAGTGGACAGATTATGGGCTTAGTCTCTTCAGAAGCTTTCCAGATATGACCATTTCTTTAGATTCTTTAACTGTAATTGGTAAAGGTGACTTCGAAGGAGTAGAGTTGGTAAGCATGCCTAGATTAGACATCAGTTTAGATATCATTTCTTTATTCGGAGATTCGGCTAAGATTAATTCCTTTTCATTAAAAAATCCTTATATCAATGTAATCGTAGCTGAAGATGGCCTAGCTAACTATGATATAGCTATCCCGTCTGAAGAAATAGCAGAAGAAGCTTCTTCTGAAGTTAGCTCTTTTAGGTTAGCACTAGACTCATATAAAATAGAAAACGGGACCATAAGCTATCTGGATAATTCCGGAAATATGATGGTCTACTTAGAGAATTTAAACCACAGTGGCACAGGTGATTTCACCTCCTCGATTATCAATTTAAAGACGAAGACTACAGCAGATGAGTTTGATTTCATCTTTGATAATATCGCTTATATAAATAAAGCTACAACAGATATAAATTTAAATCTGCTTATGGATTTAGATAAAATGAGATTCGATATTGAAGGAAATGAAATATTTCTAAATGAGCTCAAGTTGGTGGCTGACGGATTCGTAGAGATGCCTTCAAGTGACATCGTAATGGACATTAAGTACAAGGCACCAGAAACGAATATTACACAACTTATTTCTCTGATTCCTGCGGAGTACAGAGGGGATTTAGCAGGAGTAAATGCCAAAGGAACCCTGGCCTTAGATGGTTTCGTTACTGGAACCATGACTGAAACGGAACTTCCTGCCATCGGTTTAGATATTCAGATTAAAGAAGGTTTCCTCCAGTATCCAGACCTGCCAGAGTCTATTAATGATATTGTGCTAAGCGCTCTATTTTCTCTTCCTCAAGGAAATAACCTAGATGAGATGAAGGTGGATATTTCTCAGTTGAAAATGAATATAGCGGGAAACCCTATAGATGCTAGAATGCTCTTCACTAATCCATTTACATCTCAGTATATAGACGCGGCATTAAAAGCAAGTTTAGATTTCGATAAATTAAGTAAAGCCTTTCCGATAGATGAAACGAAGCTGAATGGAGAATTAAATGCAGATGTAGTATTAAAAGGAAGTGTCTTAGATTTAACTAATCAGAATTTCGATGATTTTTATGCCAATGGTCTTATAGATGTAATAGGCATGAATGTAGATGCCTCCAATACCTACAAGATGGATATAGAAAATGCTCATTTCGATATTACTCCAGCACGTATAAAAATGGGTGCTTTTAAAGGAAAAATTGGAGAAAGTGACTTTGATGCTACTGGTAAAATAAATAACTTCTTAGCCTATGCATTTAATGATGAGAAGTTAAGAGGCACATTTGAATTTAGGAGTAACACCATGAATATGGCTGATTTTATGACTTCAGAGGAGTCTACAGAAGATGCCTCTGGAGATGCTGTAGAAGATACATACGTAGCTATTCCTGAGAACCTAGATTTCGATTTAACAGGAGACATTAAGAAGCTTATTTATGATGGAACGGAGATGACCAATGTAACCGGTCTAATAGGTGTGGATGATGGCACGGCTGCGTTGCAAAATGTCAAAGTGAACTATTTAGAAGGAAGTGTCATTTTAGATGGGAAATACACCACAAAGGATAGAGAAAAGCCCCTGTTAGATATTGCATATAATTTAAAAAACTTAGACATAGCTAAGACGAGTAAATCATTCGAGATGATTTCTCAACTTGCGCCAATAGCTAAATACTGTTCAGGGAAGTTTGGTTCTGAGATGAGTTTTACTACAGAGATAGGCAAAGATATGTTTCCTTTGTTAGAAACACTTTCAGCTAAAGGGAATGTAAGTACCGATGCTGTGGAGATAGAGAAGTTTCAACCGTTAAATGAAATAGCAGCTAAACTGAAGATTGGAGAGCTGGCGAAGCAGTCCATAGATAATGTGAAAATGAACTTTTCCGTAGATAACGGAAAAGTTACAGTCAACCCCTATGAGATAAAGTTAGACGGAATGAAAACTACCATTTCTGGATGGACTAGTTTTAGTTCAGAAATGGATTATGTAGTGGAAATAGATGTTCCGTTTAGCAAGCTACCTCAGTCGGGAACAGAATTCGCTAATGATCTGTTAAGTAAAGTAAATCTACTAGGCTCGAACTTCGGTGCCAATGAGATTATCCCTGTGAAAATTAGGGTAACAGGAACGATGCTAAATCCGAAGATAGATTTAAGTAAATTAGGGAGCAGTCTAGTTCAAAACGCTAAAGAGGAAATAAAAGAAGAAGTAAAAGAACTAGTGCAGGAAAAGGTAGAAGAGGTAAAAGAAGACGCTAAGGCTAAAGCGAAAGAAGAAGCGGATAAACTAATGGTTACAGCTACCGCGCAGGCAGAAAAAGTGAGAGCAGAAGGGATTCAGCTAGCAGACAAAGGAAAAGAAGAGGCTTATAAAGCTGCTCAGCGTATCCAGGATGCGGCTAAAAAGCCATGGGAAAAAGTAGCCGCCAAATTAGCGGCAGATAAAGCGAAGAAAAAAGCGGATGAGGTGCATGTAAAGGCTTTAGCTAACGTCAGGACTAAAGCAGATAAAATTATAAGTGACGCACAAAAAAGAGCCGATGGTTTATTGGATTAAAAAAATGATTTTTTGTGGAGTGTTTGTGTTTTGCTACGCAGCTCCTTTAGCAGCTCAGGAATGTGGTATAGAGTTAGAAGCTAAAGCCTCCAAGCTATTAGAGAAATCTAAGGATAAAAAGAAATATAAGAGTGCCCAGAGAACTCAATTCTTGAGAGATGCATTAGAAATAGATGAGGAATGTTTAGAGTGCAGGTATCTATTGGGGAAAAAGGCATACAGAAGAGCCAAAAACGAAACCTATGATTTTACTGAGGCTAATGCCTATTTAGTGCCCTTAGTTGAGCGCTGTCCAGATTACCATTCTGACCCTTATTTTTATCTGGGAGCGATGTCTTATGCGGAGCGGAGATATACGGATGCACTAGACTACTTCGATAAGTTTATACACTTCCCTTCTGATGACGAGTCTAAGTTTAGTAGAGATTATGACAAGAACTATAAGACGGTAAAAGCAGCGATCCCTTCAGTGGAGTTCTTTAAAAAGTATGCTGAAAACCCAGTGGATTATAACCCTAAAATAGTTGAAGAAATTAGTTCTAAAGAAGGAGAAGAATATCTACCAGTATTATCTCCAGATAATGAAATCATCTTTTTTACTAAGAAGCACTCAAAGAAGAGCAAGGGAATAATAGGAGATAACTGGGTCGAGGAATTTACTATGAGTAAGAGGGAAAACATTAATTCTAAGTTCGAAGAACCTAAAGCGCTTAGTGCTCCTTTTAATTTGGGAGACAATTATGGTGGGGCTACTATTTCTGTAGATAATAAAGAAATGTATATAGCCAAGGTAAATCCCAACGGGATGAATCCTCAAAACATAGATATCTACAAGACTACTTACGCTAAGAGTTATGATGAGGTAAAAGGATATGACACCTATAGTTGGAGTAAGTTAGAAAGTATAGGAGATCATATTAACACCAAACAGGGATGGGAAGCACAGCCCTCTTTATCGTCAGACGGGAAACTGTTGTTTTTTGCGTCTGCTCGACCTGAGAGTGTTTTAGGTCCAGATGGAAAACCTAGTGTGGATATATACTTTTGTGAAAGACAATCAGATGACTCTTGGGGGAATCCTCAAAATTTAGAATCTGTAAATACCAAGGGAAGTGATAAAACTCCTTTTATGCATTCAGATTCTAGAACGCTTTACTTTTCATCTAATGCCCACAGAGGCTTCGGAGGCTTTGATCTATTCTTTACTCGCCAGTTGGATGATGGAACATGGTCTGAACCAGAAAATCTTGGAGCACCTATTAACTCTGAGAAAGATGAGGAAGGATTAATAGTGGCTACAGATGGAAAACTTGCATATTTCTCTAGTAAAATGGAGGGAAGCTACACAAAGGATATCTTTAGTTTCGAGCTTCCTGAAAGAGCTAAGCCTCAGAAAGTCATTATTCTTAAGGGAACAGTAAAAGATGAGAATGATGAGGTAGTACAGGATTTGGAGATTGAAATAAAGAGTGATAGCAGAGATGATCCTGAGACCATTAAAATAAATCAGGAAGACGGAAGCTATGCAGCCATAATAAATGTAGAAAAAGGCGAGGATGTCGTGGTAATGATGAAAAAAGATGGTTACGCTTTTAACGCCCAACTGCTGACCACTAAAGACGAATTAAAAAAGCCTGATGTAATAGAACTAACAACACAAGTTCAAAAGATAGAAGCCAATAAGCCTTTTTTGATAAGAGACATTAACTACAGAACCAGTTCTAGTGATATAGATGATGAGTCTAAGACAATATTAAAACTCTTTGCTATTTATTTGAAAGAAAACCCTAGTCTTAAAATAGAAATTAGAGGGCACACAGATGATGTGGGTAATCTTACAGATAATCTAGCATTGAGCACAGATAGAGCTTTTGAGGTGTTGGGCTACTTGCAGGAACATGGTATAGAATCTGGAAGGTTGAATTATAAAGGTTTCGGTCCTAATAAGCCTCTAGCTTCAAATGAAACTTCTGAAGGGAGATTAAAAAACAGACGGACAGAGTTTGTAGTTACTAAAATGTAACCGAATTTAGCACTCTAAAATTTTATAAAAATGACTAAAAATATATTTATCAGTTCGTTAGTTTTAATGGTGTTCTTGTTTAGCTGCTCTGGACCTGTGGAACCTACTAAAGTAGAAGGAAGCAAATCGTTTTATGGGACAGAAATTTCTTTGGAGCAAGCGCTGTCTATTAATGAATTAACTAATCAAATGAAATCAAAAGATTCATTGGTAGATGTTTTGATAGAAGGAGAGATAGTTGAAACCTGCGCTGTAAAAGGATGTTGGATGACAATAGCTAACCAGGAAGGTGAAGACCTAAGAGTAAGGTTTAAAGACTATGGGTTTTTCGTGCCTACAGAAGGAGCAGGAGGAAAGGAAGTAGCTTTTAAAGGAACAGCGCTAAAGAGCTCTGAATCTGTGGAGATGCAACATCATTATATTGATGATGCAGATTTAAGTGATGAAGAAAAGGCCAAACAAAAAGAGGCTATTACTGAGCCGAAGGATGTGATCTCATTCGAAGCGGTAGGAGTGGTAATTACAGGGATGGCAGAGAGCAAATAAAAAATTAATAATTACAAGAAAAAAAAGGGGCCGCAAGGCCCCTTTTTTTTATAAAATTGGCATCATTAATAGTAGATTAAAGCCGATTTTCGCCTTAACTAATTTATCTTAGCCACATGTTACTCGAGAATCTTCAGCTAGAAAAATCGGAATTACCATTATTAGAAAATGTAGATTATAGCCCTCACCCTAAGGATTATAGAGACATGAGGCTTTTGATACTCATGATTGTAATGTTCTTGCTCTCTGGGTTTTGGATTATGCAATTGGTTTTTTTAAACATGACTGCTATGGGAGTCATATTTCTAATTTGGGCAGGCCTACTTTCCATAATTTTACTTGAAGAAATTAAAGGATTTAAAAAAAGAGGATACGCCTTAAGGCAAAGAGATATCACCTACAAAAAAGGCTTTTTAATTCATTCTCAGACCACGATTCCTTTTAATAGAGTTCAACATTGTGAAACTACTCAAGGGCCTTTGTCCAGAGCTTTTGGGTTGATGAGCTTAAAGGTGTTTACTGCAGGAGGAGCGAGTTCGGACTTAAGAATATCAGGATTAAGACCAGAAGAAGCTAACCGACTCAAAGATTTTATTACAGAAGCTTCTTCCACATATGAGTGAATATAAGTTTGAAGAGTTCAATCACCAGAATATTCTTGGCGTAGTTATCATTTTCGCACAGAGTGTGAGAAAAATGCTAAATGCCTACCTAGCATTTTTCGCTTACTCTATATTTTCCGATGGCGTAGGGAAATATGTGTGGTGGTTTTTTGGAATTTCATTAGTCTTCACTGCTGTGACTTCAGTGCTTAAGTATAGAAATTTTAGGTTCAAATTAGATGAAACCCAACTTGTTTTAAATTCAGGAATCCTCACTAAGGATGTAATGAATATTCCTCTAGACAGGATTCAAAGTGTGCAAATGCATCAAAACTTTATTCAGCGGATTTTAGGAATTACGGGCTTAAAGATAGACACCGCAGGTTCATCATCAGAAGAACTTGAAATTCCGGCACTAAAACGAAAAAAAGCAGAATCTCTTTTAGAACTCTTAAAAAGTAAAATCAGAAATGAGGCTCTTCCTAAGAGTGATGAACGTATGGAGGAGTCTTCAGTGATGCTCGAGAAAAAAAGCATAAAAGAAACCTTAGTAAACTTAGATTTTAAAGCTATTCTAGTTTTAGCCATTACTGAAAATCACATTAGAAATGGGCTTATAGCGGTCGCATTCATTATGGGTTATGCTGGCCAATATTTAGATTATTCAGAACAGTTCGTAGTAGATGTTTTTGATGATTACGCTCCTGAGTTGGTGGAGAGTGGAATAGCACTAATTGTAGTATTTGTATTTACATTTTTATTGTTGTCTGTTCTCCTATCATTTATTCAAGTAATTTTAAAATTCTTTGACTTTAAGGCAGAAGTGGATGATCAGTCTTTCTATATATCTTCTGGTTTAATTAAGAGAAATGAGTTTACTATTCCATTAAAGAAGATTCAGTTTTTGGAATGGAAAACTAATTTATTAAGAAAACGTCTAGGCTTCGAGAGTATAAGAATTCATCAAGGAAGAAGTGTAGAATCGGCAGGAAAGAATTTATTAGAAATTCCTTCGTGTTATAGTGAGCAGACAGAAAAAGTAATGGAGACGTTATATACCGAATTACTTGAAGATGACTACTTCTTTCTACTCCAGCCCCACACCTATCAGCGCGTGTTCAGGGCTCTTGTTCTAAGCCTGTTTGGGGTTCCTTTTTTCTTGATTGCGACAATAGCTACACAAGAAATCGTGGTGTTTAGTGGCCTTTACTTAGTGTATGTATTCGTAATGATAGCGGCAGCAGAAAAGTACTACCAGTCTATTAATTTATGGGTGAATGAAGAGGTCATTATATATGAGAGAGGATGGCTGTTTCCTAAGAGAACAGTGGTAAAGCTTCATAAATTCCAAACAGTAGAGTTGAACCAAACTATTTTCCAGGCCAAGAGAAATATTTGTCACTTAACCTTCTCCACAGCTGCTGGAGGAAGAAGTTTTCGTTTCTTTGATAAAAGTGAAATGGAAGAACTTCGTGATTTTGTTCTCTATAAAACCGAGAGCTTCACTGGAAAGTGGATGTAAAAATTGAATTAAACAACTAAAGAATTGCAACGCACATTTCTGTCAAACCTGTTTCTTCTTATCATCATTAATTTATTAGTGAAGCCTATATGGGTATTAGTAATAGATGTGAAAGTGCAGAATACGCTGGGACCCGAGGCGTATGGTGATTTTTTTTCATTACTGAACTTCGCCTTTTTATTTTCAGTGGTATTGGATTTTGGACTAAACAACTTCAACAATAGGAGACTAGCACAAAACCCAGAAATAGCCTCCAAGGTGTTGCCTCATACTGGATTAATAAAACTTTTTTTAGGAGTAGGTTTTATGGCCACTGTTTATTTTTTTTCATTTCTTCTCGGGTATTCGGTAGAGGAAAGGAATCTCTTAGGCGCTATTACGGTGATGCTTATTCTACAGTCTGTTCTTATTTTTCTTAGAACTAACCTAAGTGGAATACAGTGGTACAGAGCTGATGTTTTGGTCTCAGCGCTAGATAAAGCCCTGATGATTATTATCATAGGGTCTATGGTCTTCGGAAGTGTTTTAGAAACAGAATTCAGCATCTATCAATTTATCTATGGGCAGTGTGTAGCTTATCTCATAGCATCTATAGTAGTGCTCATACTGTTAGTTATTCGAATAAAGAAATTTAGTTTTAGCTTTAAGAGAGCAGAGATAGTGCACACGTTTAAGTCTAGTTTACCTTTTGCGTTACTTACTTTCTTAATGCTTATTTATTTTAAAATTGATGCGGTAATGATCGAAAGAATGCTGCCAGACGGTGATTTACAAACTGGATATTATGCGCAAGCCTATAAACTGTTAGATGCTTCAGTGATGTTCGCTTTGCTTTTTTCTACACTGCTGTTGCCCATGTTTTCTAATATGATTTCTCGGAATGAGTCAGTTGTGAACTTGGTCAAGCTAAGCTCTAAATTAATGCTTATTCCTGCGGTTATAGGAGTGGTGATACTTTGTTCAGTAGGAGATGAATTGTTGCCATTAATGTTTAAAACGGGCAGTGCTTATTCCTCTGAGATATTTCCTTATTTAATCCTAACATTAATTCCTTTAGGAGCTAGTTATGTTTTTGGAACTCTTATAACAGCAGAGGGTGATATGAGATTTTTGAATAAGATTGCGCTGTTGGCCATTTTAGTCAATGTAGTAATGAATGGAATTCTCATTGGAGAATATGGTATAATGGGAGCTGCTGTGGCTACGCTTGTTACCCAAACGCTAGTCTCGCTGATACAATGGAGATGTGCGGCTGTTAAATTTAAAATTCCCTATGAATTAGCTCATTTACTAAGGGTAATAGTTTTTGTTGTTGGTCTAGTAATGTCGTCCTTTCTTATTAACTATCTTGATATAGATTGGAAATTAGAATCTTTAGTAATGCTAATCACAGGAGTGATTTTATCTTTCAGCTTAAGGTTGATTAAAAAATCTGACTTTACAGCACTTAAGAATTACCAGAGATCTTAAGTGTAAAACAAATCGTAACTCCACCATCCTTGTTGTTGTACGCCTTGTAGTTAGAGCTATGTAAGTCTAAAACACCACGCACAATGGCTAAGCCTAAACCAGTACCACTTTTCTTGTTGCGCCCTCTATAAACTCTATCGAACAGTTCAGGAATATCTTCTTCAGGAATTCCAACACCATTATCAGCTACCTCTACTAACACTTCACTATCCTCGACTTTTGCAGATAGCTCTATCCAACTGCCAGACGGACAGTATTTAATAGCATTCGATAGCAAGTTTTGAAGAACACGGTCTATTAAGGCTACATCTGCAGTTACACTAGGTGTTGATGGTAAAATGTCATGTTTTAACGTGATTCCAGCTTGTTCTGCATCTATCTGTAATCCGAGTAAAATATCATGAGCCAGCTCGCCTATGTTAAAACTATGAAGCTTTAACTTTCGGTCTTTGCTCTCTAACCTTGAGAGCTCGAAAAGCTCATCGACTAGTCGTTTTAATTTTTGAGCGCTATTAAGAGTAACATTTAAATATTTGGTCCTGTCTTCCTCAGAGAGCTTTAGTTCAGGCATAAGGAGCGTTTCTACATAACCTTGAATAGAAGCTAAAGGTGTTCTTAAATCGTGAGAAACATTGGCTATCAACTCCTTTCTGTATATAGCCAGCGCTTTTTCAGTCTCCTGTATTTTCTCTTGTTGGCGTAGCAATGTGGTTATGCTGAAATAAATAAGGATGGCCACAGTTCCTACTATGAGCAGGGTAATTAGAATATTAGAGTAGAGACTACTCAGAGCTTTGTCTCTAAACTTATCAAATTCCACATCCACTTGAACCAATCCTATAGGGGTAGTATGGTCTGATTTTCTAATAGCACAAAAGGCTGAAAGCCAGGTTCCGTTTTCACTTGCGTAAGGTCTTACTGTGCCCGAAGATTTATAATTGTCTAGTAGTTTTTGAGGAAATTTTTCGAAATGATGCATCCAATTAGGCTCGTCTGAACTAGTGACTCCAAAATGAAATTTCTCATCTCCAGGATGGAACATCAGCGTGTAAATGGGAGTTGTAATCCCATTTATTTCAGCAGACATTTTTAATTTTTCATGAATGCTTTTATATACGCTATCCTGCTCTGAACGCGTGATATCTCCTTTGTTTGGGTAATGTTTGTAAAGGTGGGCTAACTCATCACCATTAATTTGAGAGGCCAGTGTACTCGAGATAGCTTTTAATCTTCCTAAAGTTTCGTGCTCGTAGACTTGCTGCTGAGACTTAAAACTGATATATGTAATTATAGCAGAAATTCCTATGATAGAAATCAGTGTAAGTAAAAGAATGCCATTCTTAAGACTGGAGAAAAATTTATTCATGAATATACTTGTACCCTTAAAAAAGGGAATTTGTAAAAACTGTTTTTTTCGGCAAGTTATTCAAAATCATTAAAGCGGTATCCCACTCCCCAAGTAGTAAGCACATATTCTGGTGTGTTTGGATCTTTTTCTACTTTACTTCTTAATCTGTTTATGTGACTATTTACCGTATGGTCATATCCATCGAAGTCATAGCTCCAGATCTGATTTAAAAGATCTTTTCTACTGTATGTAACTCCTGGATTACTCATTAACAAATGAAGTAAATCAAACTCTTTAGGAGTAAGTTCTACTCTATTGTCTCCGATAGTTACCTTTCTTTTTTTCTTATCTACCAATAAATCTCTGAACACTAATTCTTTATGATCTTCAGTTTCGGATTTTTGAATGTCCGCTCTCCTCACCATAGCACTTACCCTGGCGGTAAGCTCTTTAACGCTAAACGGTTTAGTCATGTAATCGTCTGCCCCGATATTTAATCCTAAAATTTTATCGTCTTCTTCAGAATTAGCAGTGAGCATGAGAATAGGCTTGTTGACCTCCTTAGCTCGTACTTTTTGACAAACTTCTATTCCACTTAAACCAGGCAGGTTTAAATCAAGAATCATAATGTCCCATGGGTTACTGATAGCGTATGAATAACCGATTTTACCATTGTCAAAATGCGTTACACGATGGCCTAGACTTTTTAGGTGTAGAGTTATTAATTCAGCTATATCATGCTCATCTTCTATAATCAGAATATCCTTCATGTTCGTTTTTTGTACAAATTTCGACTATCACAGCCTTAAACTATCACAAGTAAAAAACATTAATAGGTCATATTAGCCCTGTTTCACAGTTTTTAAGAAAGTATGG
>Ga0209712_10003119_pt1 | contig 13499 bp, 9 predicted proteins | sample ArcOceMetagenome_FD_187443 | JGI IMG/M metagenome (GOLD analysis project Ga0209712, IMG submission 187443) | Marine eukaryotic phytoplankton communities from Arctic Ocean - Arctic Ocean - Greenland ARC118M Metagenome (SPAdes) (version 2) | ecosystem: Environmental > Aquatic > Marine > Oceanic...
TATCTTATTCTCCACTCTAGTAACTAGTAGTTAGTAGTTGTAAGCAGTTTGGCCAAATTAGAAGGAGCTGGATGAAGCACGAGTAGAGAGAGGGGCGCTCTCCCACTCACAGTAATGCCAAATTCTGATTGGTGGAGAGAAATTTCAAACGGTTCATAAACATTTAGCATACATTTAGCTCACAATTCGCACCAAATGCTATGATACACCGCTTGGATGTTACACAGACCACGACTGCTGTATGATACACGCACCGCCCTTCTTAGTTTCATTTTATTTTTAAGTTGTAAATTTTGTTTACTAGTCTACATTTTAACATTGATCAATGCCTAATGATTGAACAATTGCACTAATTGACTCCAAGACACACGTTACATACGCATGTTCCCGGAACCTTGCACGCAATAATATTATTGTGTGTCGTCTTGCCATGTTTGTGGCAAAAAGAAGAGCCGCATTTAGCACAGAGGTGCCTGCATCGTTTTGGAAACTTATATTTCTTTGAACAAGAGTTACAGATAGTGTGATCTTCTTCGTAGTTTGGCGTAAGCATGATTGTGTCAGCTTCAGAGCTGTCAAACGAACGTGTGTGATTCTTCGTGACGAAATTCTGTACAGGATACGAAGAAGGAAAACTTGTGCCAACGCTGGCACTTTCCGAAATATGCAGTCTTTTTGACTCTGCTGCAACTTTACTGGACTTTCCGATCCTGAATCGCCCGCGTTTGGATGGAAGTGTGGAACTTGGAGGATCAGGCTGTTCCGATGTTTCAATGTGTATGATTGGTTCTTCCGGTACTGAAGCCATTGGGTTTCCACTTGATTCAAAGTGGTCAGATACATGAGCAGATACAGACAAATTCGTCTTTCCCATTTGACCCATTTGAACTTTAGGAGACCGCATCCTTGCAAAAGGTCCAGACTTCTTACCAAGTTTTCCTTTATCTTCATCCGGTTGCAGATTCGGTTCACTCTGAAACCGTCGAAGGTCGCGCGCTGGGTGTTTCCGAAGAGGTACTGGCCGATCGGATGAATGTCGAACAGTGGTGGGCATGATGTATCCGTTCAGTCCAACCAATTTCATGGTATTGTCGTGATCATTTTCATTTAGCTTCTCGTAATTTTCCATCATGAAGCTCTCCGGAACAATGGAAATTCCACAGGTTTCGAAGAAGAAGTGATTTATCCTTCGAAACAGCCATGGCATAAGAGGTTCAAGCTTGGCCGCTGTTGATGTGATGGTGGATCGTCTATATCTCATGATAGCAGTGGATAACGCAGCAAGGGTCATGACTGTATTTACAAAAAAATTGCCCCAAGCAGCAACCGTGCGAAAAAAATTCCCAAAGAAGGAAGGTTGTCTTTGCCTCTCTGTTTTCGTCGCATTCAGTAAATTATGGGCTCTCGCATGAGTGGCAGTTTCGTGGCCACTACCACCTTGCATAACTTGGCAGCCGTGGCTAGTCCAACCCTCTGTTGGGTCCAACACACTCCACGTACTTTTCCCGACTAGATTCCAAGCTTGAATTCTATAAATGTAGCCCTTGCCGGGTTCGAGTTCCCCATCAACGCATTCTTGCTCACTCCCATCGTACACAAGCTTCCACCCCGATGCAGAGTGAGCCATTATATCCGCATCAAATTTTATGTTCGGCAAGTCGCACGAACCAAAGTCCTGCTCCTGCTTTACACCCGTGGAAGCCTTCACCAACGCCCCACTTTCACTTCCGTATTCACCAAACACATTATCATCTAGATCTTTGACATGTTCTTCCGTACTACACACTTCAGGAGCTTCAATAGTTCCTCCACACCCCGTCGGGGAATTGCTATGATTCATTGGTTTCAGACTTGCCTTTTTTTCTCCCCCGATCTTTCTCCGCATTACCCTGTATTTGTGCACAGGCAAATTAGCAGCCTGCGCTTTCTCCCAATGCAAAGTAATAGTCGAACAACTCTCAACCAATCCTGTAATACCTTCCACAGGAGATGGAACACTTCCAATGCCAAACAAACGACTATTAACAGCCCTCGTGATCCTCTTTCGGTAAGTAGATCTGTCAATGTTGAGCTCCTCCTTCAGAGCTGCACCGTTATTATCGACCAACTCTGCGAAATCATACCCAGTAACGTGATTTTCCCGAAAGATTTCTCCGACTTGTGTTGGCAATTGACCAGCATGAACAATCCATTCTGCAACCTCGTCAACCGTCAACAGATTCACCAATTTTTCCCAATAGCTTTGAACGTCACCAATTTCTAGTTTTCCATCTCCTTCCAAATCTAATTTATCAAAAATGGAGCCAACTTCATTCTCAATCTCTTTATCTTCATCAAATGCGCTTCCTCCAATCATGTGTGCGAGAAATTTGGATAATTCAGGTTTGAGAATGTGTCCATCACCGTCGAGGTCGACGGAAGCAAAAAAAGATTGAGAAGACTTTGAAGAGCGATGAGAATCACCAATCGTATAGCCGGCGAATTCCACATGTGAATCGTGGGGTACTAGAATACTCGGTGTTTTTGGATTTGAAATTGCGATTTTTGTCGGGGCGGAAGGCTTTGATTGGTAGGCATTAACATTATCATTAGCATCAGCAGTAGTACTGTCAAGGTCTCGTCTTTGACCGTGTGCGTGGTGACCATGACTTTCTTGTATTAAATGGGTCTTGCTCTGCGATTCAGATTCTTCTGGCGGTTTTAAAACTGTAGTTCCTTTGACTGGCAATGACGTCGTTTCCGCCGATGCCGCATCTACAATCGTTGCGATTGGCAAAGATGCAAGTGCGAACAGAAGGGAGACAGCAGTTTTCTTCGTCATACTGGTACGAACGCTTCTGTTTTTGAGTTTGGGAAACACTTTGGTTGTTAGATCTCTCTTTGTTTCAATTTTCAAAGTCTGAATTCGATATGGAATCGAAATAATATTATTTTCGAATGAATGATGATAAGTTGATTGTTTGTTTCAATGGCATTCAGTATGTTAGGTGATTGGTAGGTTAGCTTATGATCGTTGTTATTTGTTATTACCAAGGGCTCAGTCGTTCTTCGAGAAAACGGGAAAAAAAGGAGAATGCGAAAGGCTAATAATAACTCTACTAGCTACTAGCTAGTCGAGGAGCGGCGACGAGCATTCAAAAAATATACCGTAGAATATGTCTGACTACTACTATATAGTCTATTTTAGAGCTGTTCATTCGTGTCAACATTGTCTGACAAAGAAAGGAAAGAAAGGGAAAGTAGGGGAGAGGGATTTTCAAATTTACTACACCAATCAAATCAAAGCGACTCATTCAAAGCATCTGATGTCATGCAACTACACCAATCAAATCAAAGCGACATCTGACGGCATGCAACTACACCAATCAAATCAAAGCGACTCAATCCGATCATCTGATGACATCATACAAAACGGACAACTTCAACTTTTTTTGAATTGAATCTGCAAACATGACGTTGATTGCATACCACACATTTATCGGATCTTTTGCAGTTGATTTTTTAATTTTCATGTTCAGATTTCCAATTTCCAATTTGCAATAGAAGTTATTTGAGTATTAGATTGGTACTAAAAAGTATGAGTGGGTTCAATGCACAGATTTATTATAATGAGTAAGAATGCCACTGCGCAATAACATTGAAATTGGCACAGCCGCCAGAAAGACTATGAGAGAAAATGCATCGATTTTATACTCCAACGCATAACAATTTGACCTGATTAAAATTGATTAAATGAAACTAGTGAGTTTCACTAGTGTCCCCTATTCTCAATGGACAATGATCCTGTGCGCATGTTTCGAGAATTGAAACATTAAGGGTACTAAGTTATTTTACAAATCTAGTGTATGTCCTAGCGTATTTTCATAGATTGAATGGCGACTAGTGTACTTCTTCAATTGCAGTACTGTACTATGAATACACTGTTATAAAATTTTTTCTACAGTATGCAATATGCAAGGCATCGTGAGAGCTTGAACGCAATTGCACATAGTTCCCTGAATGTCTGAAGCTAGGTGATCAAGCTCTCTTTGGAAGACTGGGGATTTCTTACAAATAGCAAATAGGCTGACACACACGTAAAAAAGAAGGATATTTATTTAAAAAATAATTATCCTTCTTTTCTGGCAATACGTGGTGCAATCTGTAAATAGAAATGTCTTCCTGAGATACAGTTGACTTCACCTTCAATACTTATGATTGCAAGTCGACCATCTGGTGAGCAGGTGTTTGTTGTACGATCTTCAAGGCTATTTTATTTAAGTTAGAGACATCAATTTACCTTGAATTGGCCTTAGTTCAAATACCATCTGCTGCCATCTGCATTGGAAAACAATATTTTTTCTGTGATTCTCTGATGCACTGCTTCTCACATACATAAACGTAAAAAGAATACCTCAATCACACCCTCATCAAGAACCTCAAAGCAGTTTAACTCTATTACTCGCACTTGAAGAGAACAATTAGTTTTGCTATTGAACTGTAAAAAAATATTGCAGAACAGCTTGATTCGTGGAACAAATACAAGCAAGCCCACATCTCGAACACTTCGTAATCATACGACCATCTGTTATCAGCGATTGAAACCATGTCCAATAGCGGCACTAATGCAGGATTCTCCGGGCCTTCTGGTGTGAATGAATCTGGGGCTAGTATTTTGGCCTCAGGCTCTGCTGCCCCCCAGCATCTCCAAAATAACCCTAGTACATCGTCGTTCCCACAGGCCAGGCAACAGACCCATCAACCACAAATGCATCTGCATCAACATCAGACTTCTCATCAACATGTCTTGCCTGCAAATGGTGTTCCTCAGAACCAAATGTATCTCAATACCAACATGGCGCAAGCTGCTGCATTTGCAGCTGCGACTAATGCGGCACAACAATTCGTCCAGACTCACATGGGTATTGCACAAAACAATGGTAACAATATTCCTCAAAACACTGCTGGTACCCAGGGAGCCAATGGTCCTGGATTTAATCCAGATGCAATGAATATGAACATGGGAGGACTTCAAGTTAATGAACAGATTGCAGCTTATGCTCAGCAGATGCAACAGAATCAAATGAATGTACAAACTCAGGCCCAAATTGCTGCTATTCTTGCTGCGAGTGTAGGGAATAACATGATGTTTAACCAATCCCAGGCCCCTGCTGCTCCGGCTTTTGCTGCTGCGCAAGCTTTTGCTCTTATGCTGAATCAACAGCAGGCAATGGCGAGTCACCAGCAACAGTCTATGCAAGCGCCTGCTCCTAACCCTACCCAGCAACAGTCTATGCAAGCGCCTGCTCCTAACCCTACCCATCAACAGCAGACCCAATCTTCTCCTGCACCCCAACGAACAACCCAAGTGGCTCAGCCTCAGCAGACTAATGCTGAAGGAAAGCATTCTTCCAGCACACAGCCTAGGCCAACGAAAGCAAGCACAAGAACACCGACTCCTACTGTTCAGCAGTCTGCTCAAAATGGAAACTCCCAAGGTCCAAAACGCAAGAAAGTAAAGAAGCAACAAAAGCAGAAGGAGGTAGGCCTACCACTTTCCAGTACACCTTCGTCCTTCGGCCACCAAACCGTGAAACAATTACCAGTAGCTCCATTCCAGATGCCAGTTGCAACAACCTCCCAGCTTGCATCAACGCATCATAACTCTATGCCAGTTCCCCAACATGGCCATGGCCTGTTTCAGACAAGCATTAATCCGATTGTATTATCGCAGATGCAGTCCTGGAAGTTGAATCAACTCGGTAAGTTCGTTTGCCATTGAAATGCATGCCTTTTTGTAAACTGATTTGTAACTCACGTGTTATTAATCCCATTATTATTCATAGAGAGCCATATACAACTTTTGCACGAGACAAACCAACCCATTCCCCATGCTGTTCAGATCCTTGTAGGCGAGACTCGAAAATCTGAACAGAGGAGATCTGCGAAAAGAATCGCTAATAGAAAATCTGCGTGTACTTCGCGTGCTAGGAAGAAGGCCTTGGTAGCTGAAATGACGAAAACCAACGCTAGATTGCGGCGGCAAGCTGTTATCTTATCACTGTTGCCTGACCTTGTCATTGCGATCCAGGATGATGGAACAATAACGTTCTGCAGCGCCCAGGTTGAACGCGTCTTAAGGCACAAAGTATCACACATGATCGGCGCAAACATTGGAGATGTTTTAACTCCAGCTTCCCGAACTTCTCTTTTTAATTTAATAAAGAAGCTTGTATCTGCCGAAAAGGCGATTTTAGGAGAAACCAACAATAAGGAAGGAGACGAGAGCGGGAGATCGTCCAACTCTGGAAATACTCTCAGCGCAGCGATAGTCTCTGAACCATCAGATCACTTTCCACCTTCAGTGGTTAAGGTGAAGAGTCTTAACCGTGCCGACGAAGGCAATGATGCCCCAAACTCTCTAGGGAATGGGAACATTGCCGTAACTGATGCTGCCTTATCTGCTACACAGTCTTCCCTTACCAACACAAACCAGAGTAACATCGACGGTTATAATGTTTCAAACCAGAATGGTCATGACGGATCAACAGGGTCTACATCCAATGATTCGGGCAAACGGAAGAGCATTGGAAATAGCGATGAAGATTCATCCTCTTCCTCTGAACCGAAGAATTTGAGAAAGGCCAACGAGGCATTGAGTAGAAATGTCAGATTCCACAATGAACAGCTTAAGATCAAAGAGGACAAGAAAAAACTTGCTCACACAGACGATGTTACTGGGGACTCTGTGACTGCCAACAACGCAGACGCAAGACTTTCGTCGCTTATGAAAGCCAGTGAAGTCGGGAAGGTAGCAGCAGACGAAGTAGCAGCAGTAAATGAGGTCGTAGTAGCTGCAGCTCAGGAAGGAAAAGAAACTTCCGCATCAAACTTGGAAAATGTAGAGGATAATTCTTCATCTTCTTCCACGGATTCTCTTCTTGAGGGAGTAGAAGATAGACCTGGGAAAAGAAAGAGGGCCGAAAATGCATCAGATGATAGTGGATACAGACAATCAGGAGGAAGTGATCCGTCAAGGGAAGACTGTGCTTTGTCTACAAGCGATGCATCGAATGGTAAGCATAATGAATGTAGATTCACATCGCATGGTTTCTTTTCTTTAACTCTATCTAATACATTCTCTCCGACAATGCACTCGCAGGAAGACCAAGGCCGCTAGCCCCAACATGCAACATTTGTTTGATTAGGAATGATCTGACTACCATCTGGTGCGAGGTAACGTCTTCCATTCGAACAGTCACAATCCACGAAGAAGAATCGGACATTGGCGTTACAGTGAAGCCAGAGTCACCTGATCAGAAGAAGAAAAGGGACGCATCTTCAAGTAGCAGTGATGACCAACAAGGATCAAACTGCAGTTCAACAGAAACCCAAGTAAAGGAGCTTCTGCTCTGCTTAAGACCTACGCGGGATGGAGCTGACAAGGTTTCTGAAGAATTGCGCTTTGTTCGAAAGAGCGAGCGATCTCGTACAACACAGGAAAATAAACAAGAGAATTGCCCGTCTGGGTCAAATGTTGACGCCAGTACTTCAAACTCCTCTAAATCAGATGAAAATGTTGGGAAGAACAAGAACGTCCCTATGAAAAAACGGCCTTTGCCTAAAGAGGATGCAGATCTGGCAGTAACCCCTCAAGCTGACGATTCTCCTCCCAAGAAGGATATTATTGAGACTGAGAAAAGTGTTGTTGAATCTCTCATGCTCATGTCGAACAACTGAATTCATTTATAAATACAGGGGAGAGCGTATTCAGTATACACGTAATACATTGTAAATATACTTTTTACTTCACTGGATCAAACTTGTACGGTCATTGTTATTCTCTGCGGCTCTCGTCCTTTATTTGTTTTGCATAGGCTTAGCATAAGCGAGTGAGCATTATCAACGAAACTGTTTCTCATGTGGAACTTAGAGAATATTGCATTTCACATTCATTAGCAACAGTACAATTTCCATTTAACTGATGTGTAGCATGTTGCAGAAATACTTTGTACAACCAGAGGACTTCACTTAAGAAATCAGGCCAATCTAATACATTGGCTCATCAATACTTAATTTCCTCTCAATCAAGCCCTTTCTTCTGAAACGCGCACCTACGATATGTGAAATCGTGGTCAAATGTTATTAACATTTCGACCCATGCCGCGTTTCTCTTCATACAAACAGCGGCCAAGATTATGAGCTTTTGTGTCTTAAATAATTTTAGTATGACTGCGCTCTTGGGCCTCTCCCTCTACCTTCTCCACGGCCTCTACCTTCTCCACGGCCTCTCCCCCTTCCTCTACCTCTTCCTCTACCGTCGCCACGGCCTCTCCCTCCTCCTCCGCTTCTTCGTGGAGGTTCTACAACCGGTGGGAAGTTGGCTTCAGTAGCACCATTGTCTCTCTCTGGAGAGAAACATGTACTCTCACCACGCTCGTTTCTCTTTCTCTCAGCCACGGATAGCATTGCGTCTCCTTCAGAATCAATGACACCTGTGACGACATCTAAAAGCTTCTTTCCGTCAATAAAGGGAATTTGAACGATGGCTTCCCAAGTCTGGCGTTTTCCATTCGCATCAGTGGTGAATTCTAGAGGGTAATACTCTGCAATAGGAGACGCAGGGCTCGTCATTAGCTCTCCTAGGCTTTCAGGCAGCAGAACTGCGCTTTGTGACGGAAGTACAGACAACAATTGTCCGAGACTGGGAAAGGGTTCTGTCTGCTCAAACTTAAATGTTGCAAATCCTTCCTCGTTAACTTCACTTTCGATCTCATCCTCGTAAAACTCACGAAGATTGACAAGATCAGTACAAAGAGGACTGTACAAATGAGGGAAGTACCAGTCCCAACTTGGACATCCATTGTGATAGTAATTAAGCACCCAATGTAAACCTTCCATATAATCACGTGCAAGTACACGACGGTTTTTGAGAGTCACATCACGGTCTGCCTTTGCAGGTGACCATCCAAGTTTTGTTTCATAGTAGTGATCTCTGTAAGAACGAGATTCATCAGTTGGATGTCTCTCATGGACTTCCTTTTCTGTTCTCATAGTATTTGGATCAACCTTGCGATTTGCTGGCTTTGCTGATTCGGGGGTGGGAACTCCTCCATACCATTTCTTAGATCAAGTAGATGGGCGCGAATAAGGTCAGTCTTCGTTCGTGACGGCAATAAACGCTTTATTCATGACAAAGTGAACTTACTCCATAAAAGTCATCTTCCTCTAACTCATTATCACTGCTGAGCTGCCAACCCTTGTCGTTCTCCTCATAGCCTCTCCTCTTGAAATGTTCCTCTTCAAAAACTGCAAGATGGTATAAGAATTGTTCAAATCTCTCTGGATGAATCTTTTCTTTGTCTGTCAAGTATCCTCCCCACTCTGGAAGCAAATCAATGTAATTGTTCAACATCAAACTAAGCGCTCCATTGTCAATCTCCATATGAGGACAATGGGAAAGGAAATCGTTACCCACTATCATACACATGAACACAAAATCGTCAATGACACGATCATTATCATACTTATCGCCAAAAGAATCGCTATCGGCAAACTATATAGCAAAGGGGGGAGGTAAATTAGCAAATCAAATATGGCCAAAAAAGCAACTATGGCAATCAATCAAACTTACCTTTCTGAATTGAATCTGGAACATCTGCCTCAAAACCCTTTCTTCCAAGAGTTCAAAATCGTCCCTCGTGTACTCCAACATATCCTTCTTCTTCCTATGCTTATGTCTCCCTCTACCAGCCATAACTACAGACATTTTCTCTCTCAACAACATGAAGTTAGGCTCATGCGTCACCAATCCCAACATGATCAAATCTGCATCCAATCCATACAGAACATGAGTCATATTTGGTTTCCAATGAGGATGGCATTTACTCTCATCCTCTGGGTCGTACTGAGCTTTACAATCTCTGATGTAATCCATAACCTTATGCTCCCCCTCACCAGGAACATCAGGACCCGTGAATACAACATCTGCACCATTCTTCCAAAATGGATCAGTCTTTTGTTTGAATTCAATCCATTTTCTCATTGCCAAACTAAGCTTGAGCATGAAATCTGTTCCGGGCGTAATACAGTTTGAATCAAACTTTTTACCATCTGGAAGTTTTCCATCACGAGCAAGAATGGTAGCTGCGAGTTCTTCTGATTCGCGCGAGGCACGAAAGCGACGAGAACGCTGTTGATTCATTTTTGCACGGGGTGCGACTCCGTCGACTGCGAGGTAGAGTACTTTACGTGGTTTCACAATTTTGTACAATCTGAAGCGAGAGTAACATGCCGTGCAGTATCAAGGGTCAGATCAGATTGAAACATATGCGCAGACGAGATTCCAAAGAAACAAAAAGTGGAGGGAATTTCAATTATTGGCATTCACTTACCTATCAACATAACCAAAAATCTTTTTAAACATTGCCGTCTCATCCAGAACAACAATTTCATCGCTATTTCCGTGGGTACAAGGATGGATGATACCATTCATATCAAGATAAAAGTTATCCACGACCTTATCTGCTCCAAGGCCCTCATTGAGCCTCGAATTGATGTTTGGATATTGATCAGTGAGCCAACGAAACATTTTGGGAATACCGAATAGTGCAGTGGTAGATGCCTTAGGACATTGGTTGGCATTGGACAAGGCCACATTTGTAATTTTCTGCAAGGTATCAGTATCGGCTGCATGGAAGGTTTTGTGCAGGGGTGATGTTTGTGGAGCAAAGGCTGCAGCTTGAGCGATTGCGAGACATGCAAAAAGAGCTGCCTTCATGTTTTGTTTGAAGATAAATGAATGTAGAGAATGATATGTCAGGATTGATACCTTCTTTGCGGTTGAGCTTATTTACAAGTCTATACAATATCCTTATTGCAACCAAGTTACTACCGGCGTCTATCGTGTGATAGGTTGCTGCTGGAAGGATTTGTGATGTTTGTTGTTGTAGAGAAAATGCGTGGTGATGGGTCCAAGTGGATTGGTAAAGGTGTCAGTAAGAACTTGAGTGCGCCAAAAATCGCCCGTCTTCGTTCGTTCAAAAACGTATGAACATACCAGCCGTTATGTTAGGGGTGGGAAATGAGCCGTAAATTCAGGCAGTACATCATCATCATTGAGAAAAACCACCTTCTTGTTGAACATGAGAATGAATTCGAAATTTCAACCAAAATGAATGGCATGAGGCATGAGAAAGAAACACAAAAAAGCAAGCAGCCACCAACAACTAACTCAGCCATTGCAACATTGATGGACCTGGAAGAAGGAAACGATTCTTTGCGTCAAGGTGTGCACCAAAAATGATTGCCCCAATAACAAAGCTGTTTCCCGTGTTATACACACTGGTGTATTCCAATGCATTTCATACAGGAGCAGGCACTACTCTTCGAAGCAGAAAAAGTAATCGTCCACAATTTTCACAAAGACATCCTCTCACTGCTCCATTACTCCACCCATCTACACATTTAGCTCTATTGTCCAATGAACATATAAATGAAGAAGTGGAGGTATCGGCAGCGGCACCTTCGGAAACCCTTGCTCCAACACTGGAAGAACGAGAAGGAAGCAATGATGAGGAAGAAAATGAGGATAATATTGACCAACAAGAAGAATTTCAAAACACTGGAAAAGCGATTCTATCTCTTGCGGTTCCTGCATTGGCAGGTCTCGCCATCGACCCTTTAATGACTCTCGCAGATACAGCCTTTATCGGTAGATCCGCAACAAATGCAGATGCACTGGCAGGAGTAGGTTCGGCCGCTGCACTCCTCACTTTCTCATTCTACCTCTTCAATTTTCTGTGTACGGTAACCACACCACTCGTTTCACAAAAGAGATCATCAGGTGATGCTTCCGGTGCAGTGGAGATTGGAGGTCAGGCGCTTAGTCTCGCTATTATCCTTGGGACCACCCTGTCCGGAGTATTGATTGCTTTCTCACAGCCGCTATTGGAGATCATGGGGACGGGAAACACGGGCGTCGATGCAAATGGGTACGCTACGACATTTCTGACTTTGAGGGCGATTGCAGCTCCTGCCGTATTTTTAATATCGGCTTCGACGGGGATTTTGAGAGGGTATTTGGATACGAAAAGCGCTTTCGTGATTTTGTTCGGGGCAAATGTGGTCAATTTTTTATTGGATGTTATTTTGATTACTGTTATGGACATGGGACCAAAGGGGGCAGCGATTGCAACAACTACTGCAGAGTGGATATGCGCTATCTTTTTTCTTTTGATCCTGGCTGGGAAAATTCCGTCCGTGGATGGCATGCTGGGGAGCAATCAGCAAGTCAGAAGGACGGAAAATGATGGAGTCAACGGTGATTCTCAAACGGTTCAATTGATACAAGAAAATATCCAAGATGTGGACGTGATTGGGAATGCAGAGATGGTGATTGTTACTCCCACCCTCAAGGTTCCAACATGGGAAGCAATGCAACCGCTGGTCATAGCCTCGTCGTCTGTATTTGTGCGATCATTCATGCTGCAGCTCTCCATTGCGGGTGCAGCTGCCATGGCTGCCCGTTCTGGAGGTGATGTTGTATCAGAGGCGGCCTCAGCCAGTATCGCAGCCCATCAAATTGCTTTACAGTTGTGGCTCTTATGTTCATTCATCTGCGATGCCCTAGCTGCTGCATCTCAGGCACTTGTGGCCGACGGCTTGGGACGCGAGGATTCCGATGGCGTCCTGACTATCAGTAAAACGATTTTTGCATATAGCTTGGGTTTGGGACTGTTTTTGGCTGGGGCATTGGGATTGGGAGACGCGAGCGGATTCTTACTCAACTTTTTCACAGAAGATGTGCAAACACAAGCAGCCTTGGGGCCACTGTTGGCAATCCTTATTGCTGCTCAGCCCCTGAACGCATTTGTGTTTGCAGCCGATGGCGTGCTCCAAGGAGCCTCTGCGTTTTCATATCAGGCGAAAAGCATGGTTTTGAGCGCGTCGGTCGCCATTGGAAGTTTCTATGGTCTTCAGTACTTTGGTGGTGCAGTAGAGACAACGAGTACTCTCGTACACGTGTGGTATGCTTTGGTGACTCTTCAACTGATGAGAGGAGTAACCTCACTTTGGAAATTGGCAGATGCTGACGGACCAATTGATTTATTCTCAAGAAGAGAATGAAATTGAATATGAAAAAAATAGTACCATTGTTGAAAACAAATTAAACTGAAAATCTTGTAGCTTAGCTACGTGTATGTACTACTACTGTAGTATAATATGAAATGGTAGCAGTTAGCAGTTTTACGAAGACACTCAATATTAACCTTTGCTCTCAAGGCATCATTTACTATTTTGTAAAATATGCTGGATGAATAACAATCATTTCAGTCTCACATGATCAAAATCAACACAGACAACGAAGACTTTTGCAGTAACATATGGTAACGATCTTAAATTTGAGTGGATTTTGTTTCTTTATTTTATTAACACCTAGCAGATTTAATGGTTATCGGTCTTAACAGTAAGTCCGGTCAAACCTCCATGTCCAAGAGCCTCCAACAAATCCCTGGTCT
>Ga0209712_10003121_pt1 | contig 13494 bp, 10 predicted proteins | sample ArcOceMetagenome_FD_187443 | JGI IMG/M metagenome (GOLD analysis project Ga0209712, IMG submission 187443) | Marine eukaryotic phytoplankton communities from Arctic Ocean - Arctic Ocean - Greenland ARC118M Metagenome (SPAdes) (version 2) | ecosystem: Environmental > Aquatic > Marine > Oceanic...
GTCATATCGCTTACTTAAGCAGAGCTAGAACTGATTGCGCCTGCTGGTTAGCTTGGGAAAGCATCGCTGTTGCAGCCTGAGAAATTATCTGAGTACGCGCTAGTTCAGATGTCTCTACAGCATAATCTGCATCTTCAATGCGGCTACGTGATGCTGATGTGTTTTGAGATACATTGGTCAGGTTGTCAACAGTATGCTCAAGTCGGTTAACCCAAGAACCAAACTCAGCACGCTGTCCGGCAAGACCGGCAATAGCAGCATCTAACTCATCAAGCGTAGTCGTTGCCTGGGCCTGTGTGCCCTCAACCAAAAAGTCAGAAATATCGGCAGCCATTACATCAGCACCGCCAGCAGCTACTCCGACTGCATTAGTGGTTATCGTACCAATCGCCGCTTCTGCGCCGGTTGCAGTTCTTGTGTTCATTGAAAGTAATGTACCAGTACCAGCTACGTCTTGAACTGCAGTGACAGTATCACCCGCGTCACCTACGGCAAATGCCATCCCAGCAAACGTGGTACTGGCCGCACTCTGAGCATTAAGTGCTGACACAAGATGTGCGTAAGTAGCATTCTGAAGGGTCGTCGCAGTACCGGCAGCGGTCGTCATTGCAGCATCAGTAAGCTCGAATGTTCCTCCGTCTGCGTCTGCGATTACGATGCTCATACCAGAAGTAGTACCGTTAAGTGTTGCTAAGGTAAGGTTAAGCGACTGAGTGCCTAGTACGGCGGCACTGCCAACAGTGTCACCAACCGTTGCTGTAGCCGAAACGGCTGACTCAACCCCAGCAGCAGTTTTTTGAACCATTGTGGTTATTCCTCCCACGCCCTCATTAGCTCGCGTTCCAAGAATGCTTATATCGGCGCTGCCTACGGCAAAGGCTATCTGATTCATGCCCGTGTTAGCCGCTATCTGCGTGTTAAGTGCCTGGGTGAAAGTTGCGTAATCAGTATCTTGAAGGTCTGTGCCAGTACCGCCGGTAATACTCTGTGCAGCGACGATTGCAGCATCATTAATTACGATGGAACTACCGTCTGCTTCAGTCATTACTATGCTTGAAGCGGCAGTAACGCCGTTAATGTCAGCAAGAGTCAATGCCAAGGTTTGTTCGTCACTTGTTGCGGTGCTGCTGCCTAGGGCGAAGTTAGCAAAATCAACATCGACGGTTTGGCTAGCATTGGCGCCAATATTAAAGCTCACGACACCATTGGTTCCGACAGAACCGTCTAGAATATTGGTATTGTTAAACTGCGTTGTATCAACCACACGCTGAATTTCAGTGGCTAGGTTAGCAAATTCCTTGTTCATGTTTGTTAGGTCAGCGGTAGTGTTAGTGCCATTGCTTGAAGAAACCGAGATCTCACGCATACGTTGCAGCATGGAATCAATTTCCACTGCGGCGCCGTCTGCTGTTTGGATCATGCTGATGGCATCATTAGCATTGCGCACAGCCTGGTTTAAACCAGTAACCTGAGCATCCATCTTAGAAACGATTGCAAGGCCAGCAGCATCGTCTGCAGCAGAGTTAATGCGTGAACCTGTTGATAGGCGCTCCATTGTCTGGCTCATGGCGCGATTGTTTTGGGTAAGTGCGTTGGCGGTTAACTGAGCCGACACATTAGTATTGATAGATGTCATGTTGTAATCCTTTTCTAGAGTAAATAAATTAGTTTGCGTATAAATTTGGGTCTAAGTTTCCTGTTGCTAATTTACTAATCGACAAGTGTTTAAAATACTTGAGGCAATGTTTACAAAAGAATAGGTTGTATTGCTTTGGGGTTTGCTGCCGAAAAATAACAGCGCAGAGGCTACCTTTATAGGTCAAAAGGGTAGAGCGGTTAGGCCACGACTGAATAGCCTGAAATTTCTAGGCCTGACCAAAACGCAAAAACCTCCCAAAAGGGAGGTTTTTAGCGGTATGGCCGTTAGGGGGAGTCTAGGCCAAACGCTTAGTTAGCCTTTAAGTAAGGACAGTACGGACTGGTTTGACTGATTAGCCTGGGCCAGCATCGCGGTGCTCGCCTGCTGAATAATCTGTGTTCGTGCCAGCTCGGTGGTCTCTGTCGCGTAATCAGCATCTTCAATGCGGCTGCGCGATGCCATAGCATTCATAGAGCCGTTGCTTAGGTTATCAATGGCATATTCTAAGCGGTTCATTCCTGCACCAAAGATTGCACGCTGTGCGTTAATGCCATCAAGTGCGGCGTCTAAGTCTGCTAGTGCCGTGTTGGCACCCACGTCTGTAGCGATTGAAAGATCAGACAGATCACGACCATACACACTGCTAAGCGCGGTGAAACCGGCGGTTTCTTCGCTGACAGCGTTGGCGATATTAACCCCGCCATCGTCTGCGGTGATCGTCGGCGTTGAAAGTACTGCCTTCGGGTCTTCGTAGGTCAGTGTTAAACCAGAGGCTACTGCGTCTGTTCCGTCCACTGTTCTTGTGATGGCATATGCAGCACCGGCTGCGACAGTAGAAATAGATGGCGCACTGTCTGCCACACCGGTCGTTTTATTGGTTAATACAATTCCAGTAGTGCCGGCATTTACGGTGGCAGTAAAATTAAAGTCGGCAAACGCAGAGTCGGTATTGATCGCAGCCACTAAGCCAGCCAAATCCTGACTACCTGCAGCTGTCATCTCAGCGGGGGTAATACTGACTGAATTGCCGCTGCCATCGCTGAGCACAATATTCGTAGGGTTACCAACAAGGGTTGTTATGTTAGCGTTAGAGATGGCGATGTTAAATGCAGCCTCGACGCCAGTGACCGCAGCTGTCTGAGAAACAGTGAATCCAAGATCGGCATGCTCGGCATGGGAGGTAACGAGGCTAGTCAAAGCGGCTACTGTACTTACGCCGCTAGCATCTACGGTTAGCGAGTGCTCACCATCCGAAAGAACAATATCGCCGTCAATAGCGAGGACTTCAGCGTCCGTTAATGCTGTTTGATAAACTGCGGCCACTGCTGCCACGGAAACGCCGGCGGCGGTAACCGTTATATTCCCTGCGGTTTCTACGCCACCATCGTCTGCGGTGAATACGGGGGCTGTGGCAATTGTTTCTGCAGTCTTATACGTGATATCGAGACCCGTTCCAGCGGCATCTACGCTCACGGCAAATTTAAGACTGGTGTAGTTGAGGTCGGCTTGGATGTCAGTCACCAAGTCTGCCAGGTCTGCTGGCGCTGTGGTATTCGTATCTGCTGCGCTGTAATCGATGGAAATGGTGGTAGTGCCGTCTGTTAGATTGACTATCCCATCGAGACCTTGAGCGTCGGCAGTCGTAATAGCAGAGTTATAAACGGCAACTACATTGGCCGTTGGGGCGTTAAGGCTCCAGTTACCAAAGCTGACATCCATTACCTGCTGTGCATTGGCGCCAATCTGGAATGTAGAGGTACCATTACTAGAAGTGCCCGCCGAGCCATCAAGAACATTGTCACCGTTCCACTGAGTATTGTTCGCCACGCGGCTGATTTCATCTTTAAGCTGCTGAAACTCGAGGTCCAAGCTGCCTTGATCTGTTGTGGTTACCGTACCGTTGGTTGCCTGTACCGCCAGTTCGCGCATACGCTGCATCATGTTGCCCAGTTCGATCGAGGCACCATCGGCGGTTTGAATCATACTAATAGCATCGCCAGCGTTTTGAACCGCCTGGTCGAGGCCTCTAATTTGTGAGGTCATTCTAGATGATACTGCAATGCCGGCTGCGTCATCCTGAGCAGAGTTAACACTCTTGCCCGTAGACAGTCGCTCCATAGTCGTCTGCATGTCGCGATCATTTTTCATCATCGCATTCTGAGTAATTACCGCAGAGATGTTTGTATTAATAACGGCCATTGTATAAATCCTTCATTGTTAAGTTAGTCAACATGGCGCAGCTCGTCTGCACCTGCCTCTTCGTTTGGGAGAGGCCCTAAAAGTGTTGCTAGATCCTTTAGTTGCAATCCTCAGGTCTCGATAAGTAAAAACGTAAAAAGACCCTTTGCAAGATATAATGCAAACAGGATGCCAACTTTTTAGAAATTGCCGGATTAAAATAATAAGTTGTTTAAATTCAATGGGTTGTGGCGTTTTTAGGAGACGAGAATATAGAGGGTGCCGCATGAGTGGCAAGCATTTGCCGGTATTTTGCCGATTTGCCAGAGGCCCTGTCGGGAAACCGGCAGGGAAATAATGTGGTGTTTAGACGGGTTTCCTGCGAACGGAACCCCGTGATAGCTTAAAAAACGTCGTCAAAGAGCACGCCCTTCAGAGAGTCAAGCTGCCGCGACATGCGCAGGACCGCGTCGCCGGGGAGGCTGCGTATGATTTCACCGGTGTCGGTGTCAGTTACCTGCACAACAAAGCGATTAGAAGATTCATCACGAGAGAAGCTCAGTGCTGTGGGGGCTTTCTTAACCGCCGCATTTAAGGTTTCAATTGCGACCTGCAGCCGCTCGTTCATATCATGGAGCTGGCTGGTGGTAGCGTCTTTCCTTGAAGCGGCCTCGATACCCATCTCTTCCGCGGAAATTTGAGGCGTCTTTACCACAGCCTCTACTTTCGTCGGGGCGGCAGGTGTCTGCGCCACGGGTGAGGACGGTGCTGCCTGCCGAGTCTCGGCGGGCATGGGGCGATTTCCTGTTACTTCATTGACTGGCATTTTATTCACCATCTATTGGTCGTGGTCTAAACCTGGTTATAACTGACCACAGAGCCTGCACCTATTCTAATTGGCGCGACTAGAACCCTTCGTATAGCAATGATCGGCAGGACATGAGAAAACTTTAATCTATTTTTTAGCGCTCTGCTGTCTGGGGTTATACTGCGCGCTGATTTTGATTTTTGTATGGGTGAGGCAAAGAGCACATGGGAATACTATCCAGTCTTGTTAGCGCCATCGATGGCTTTACTGAGGCGACAGGCCGTTTTATCTCCTGGCTGACCGTATTAATGGTTGGCCTTGTGGTTGTTGTGGTGGTCATGCGCTACTTCCTTGAAATGGGATCAATTGCCCTGCAAGAGTCCGTCACCTACATCCATGCCATGGTGTTTATGCTGGGACTGGCCTTTACCCTTAAGCGGGGTGGCCATGTTCGGGTAGATATTTTCTATCGGCAGTTTAGTGCCCGCCGCAAAGCGCTGGTTAACCTTATTGGCGGCCTATTATTTCTAATACCTGTGACAGTGCTGATCTTTGTTAGCAGCTGGGACTATGTGCTTTCAAGCTGGGCCTTTGGTGAGACGTCCTCGGAGAGCAATGGCCTGCCGTTTGTCTATTTACTCAAAACCCTGATGCTAATAATGCCGGTGACACTGCTATTGCAGGGTATTGCTGAAATACTGAAGAGCGTACTGGTTATTCGCGGCACAGCTAACGGGTCCAGGGCTGAAAGCTCTGATAAAGAGACCAAGGAGTTAATTCTCTAATGACAGAATTTATTCCGTTCCTCATGTTTCTCGTGGCCTGTCTGGTGTTGATGGCGGGTTATCCGGTGGCCTTTTCTCTTGCCGGCACCGCATTATTATTTGCATTGGTGGGCACGGTTACCGGTCATTTCGATATGGCGTTTTTACAGGCCCTGCCCAACCGGTTGTTTGGCACCATAGAAAACACCACCTTAATTGCAGTGCCTCTCTTTATATTGATGGGGGTGATGTTGGAGAAATCTCGCCTCTCCGAGGACCTCTTAGAAAGTATGGCTGATGTGCTGGGTGGGTTTCGCAGCGGGCTGGGGATTTCCGTCGTTCTAGTTGGCGCATTGCTGGCCGCCAGTACCGGTATTGTCGGTGCCACGGTGGTAACTATGGGGCTTATGTCGTTACCCACTATGCTTAAGCGCGGCTATTCTCCGTCTCAGGCCACAGGCGTGATCGCCGCCACGGGAACATTGGGACAGATAATTCCACCCTCTATTGCCTTGGTGTTATTGGGGGATACGCTATCCAGCGCCTATCAGCAGGCGCAGCTTAATATGGGTATCTTTACACCCAAGACAGTGTCTATTGGTGACCTGTTTGTTGGGGCGATTATTCCCGGCCTGATACTGGTGGTGTTTTACTGCCTGTATATTATTTTCTTCACCCGCCCAACACCCGCCGAGGGCGATAATGTAGTGCCAGCGCCAAATAGCCTGTCTCGGGCCATGCGCAATCTAATGCCGCCGATCATTTTAATTATCACTGTACTGGGGTCGATTTTAACCGGTGCCGCCACCCCGACAGAGGCCGCCGGCGTGGGTGCCTTTGGTGCCACTATGCTGGCAGCCATTAAAGGTCAGCTGAGTATTTCACGATTGCGCGAAGTAGCCCAGACCACCACCCAGGTCACCTCCATGGTATTTTTGATACTGATTGGTGCGGCTATTTTCTCTCTGGTGTTTCGCGGCTTTGGCGGCGAAGAAATTGTCGAGCAGTTCTTTGTTGATCTCCCTGGCGGCGTTTTCAGTGCTACATTGCTGGTGATGATCGTAATATTTTTACTGGGCTTTATTTTAGACTTTATTGAGATTACCTTTGTGGTGGTGCCCATTGTCGGCCCAGTGTTGTTGGCCATGGGATTAGACCCTGTGTGGCTGGGTGTGATGATTGCGATTAATTTGCAGACATCGTTTTTAACCCCACCCTTTGGTTTTGCTTTATTTTATTTACGCGGTGTTGCCCCAGATACTGTTGAGACATCAGATATGTATCGCGGCGTAGTGCCCTTTATTATTATGCAGATTGTGCTGATGCTAATGTTGTCGGTGTGGCCGCAAATTGCCACCTGGCTTCCCGAACTAATCTACAAATAGATATTTATCTAACGGACGAGAGAGAAAAATGAAAAACATTAATGAACCGCCAACACCCGTGGGAAAGTTGATTTCTCAAACCATCGCGATGCCGCGAGAAACCAATGCCAATGGCGATATCTTCGGTGGCTGGTTACTGAGTCAAATGGATTTGGCTGGTGCAATTTTGGCGGGTAGACTTGCCCAGGGTCGAGTGGCTACCGTGGCTATTAGTAGCATGTCTTTTTTGAATCCGGTATCGGTTGGCGCCGTAGTAGGCTGCTATGCCAACATTAAAGCCAAGGGCACTAGTTCTATGACGATTGTAGTTGAGGTCTGGAGTAGCGATGACTATCAGTCAGAGCCCTGCAAAGTAACCGAGGGCGAGTTTGTATTTGTGGCAATTGACGACGAGGGAAAAACCCGTCAGCTTCCTGGCAGCTAAGAGAAAATTAGTAGCGGTTAATTCAAAGCTATTGATTAAAAACTTACAGTTCCAGCGCAGCGAAAATTTCTTCGCGCAGAGGTTTAATCTCATTCACTAAATGATGATTTCCGCTCTTAATAATATGCACTTTAAGAGCGGGGAATTTTCCCTTAAATTCAACTAAATTAGTTTTCCAGTCTAATGTTTTATCTGCATCCCCCTGAATTAAATTAATCTTCAGATTACTGCCTTCAGATTTTCTAAATTCCTTAATCCATTTTTTGAGTGCCCCGACCCAGGCTAGAGGAAGTCGACTAGCTTGCAACGGATCGCAGTCTCGCACAAAGGTCAAAAAATCTTTATCCCAAGAGCTGTCTCTGTATACGCGCTTACTGGTATCCGTAAATGGTTTACTCAGCAGGTGCAGCCAGCGATTGATATTCCAGCCTCTGGGAAACAGCAATGGCGCAAAGAGATTAAGGCTGGCAAATGGATAGTCTGTCTTATGCTTTATAAGATGTTTCAGTAAAATAGCCCCGCCCATACTTTGGCCCACAGCGTGCAGTGGCGCAGAAAACTTCTCCCGACTAACATTGATTACTGATTCAAGAACACCGACATACTCCCCATAGTCTAAGATATAACCAGGCCTGCCAGTTGATAGACCATGCCCAGGAAGATCAAAACAAACCACATTGAGTTGGCGTTCGAGAAGATGTTGGATCAGGTGATTAAACAAACCTATATGGTCCATATAACCATGCACGACAATGGCGGTGCCGATAGCCTTAGTGGGTTGCCAGGCTAGGGTAACAATCTGGTTGTCGCCAACCTCAAGATGTCCTGCACAGACAGTCAGGTTTGGACTGGGTAGGGGAAGCTGATAGAAGTGCAGATATTGCTGTAGGTCAGCGTTGTCAGTGGCGCCTGTACTTAACTCGATTACAGGCAGGTCGAATAGCGGCAGGTCGCGCCGTAAATTCTCGATGACTGATTGATTGAGTCGTGCGTTCAAATCACGCATATAGGCAACGCACTAGTTTCATAAATAGGGTGATCCAACATGATGGTACAGTTCAGATGTGTGGTTTTAGGTAGCAACCGGGTTCAGCCCATATTGTCAGATTGATGATGAATTACAAGAACAAAGATTTTGTCGACAACCTAGTCAAAGAACACAGCACCATGCTCGTGCGCTTTTTGACCCGTCGCATGAAAAGCCGCGAAGACGCCGAAGATATTGCCCAGGCGGCTTTTATGCGTCTGTACACCTTGGACGATCTGGAAGGGCTATCTAATGCCAAGGCCTTTTTGTTTCAGGTAGCCGCCAATATGTCGATTGATCAACTACGCCGCCAGGTACTGCATAAAAACTATATTGATCGTGAGAGGCCCATAGTCAGCCAAGATCAGAGTGCCATGACGACAGTAGTTCCCGACAATGTTTCGTTGGAGCGTGAGCTGGAAGCCCAGGAGACTCTGAGGCTTATTTATGCGTCCTTAGAGAAGTTGCCTCAAAATGCCCGTCAGGCATTTATTCTCAACCGCAGTAAAGGTATGACCTATCCGGCTATTGCCGAGCAGATGGGTGTCTCAGTGAGCAGTGTTGAGAAATATATTTTAGAATCTCTGAAGCACCTGCGCAAAGTCGTTGAGCGGAGTGAGAACTAGGACCTTGCATATTAGGGTTGGGGGATTTAACGGCTAAAACGTCTAATCCGTGGATAAATACTAATAACTTAGGGAAATTACGCGATATCTGCGTATAGAGAGTCGATAGAAATGGGGAAAAGCACCAATAACATAAATAATAAGATGACCAATCAAGCCTTGGCTTGGGTGGCGCGCATGAGATCAGAGTCTGTTACTGAAACCGATTTTGCCAACTTTGCCGACTGGCTAAAAGGGTCTGAGTATCATCAGCAGGCCTGGGACAGTGCACTGGACACTTGGGAGACCCTTGGGGTTGTTTCCCATCTGCCGATGGAGCAATTACTTGTCGCTGATGAGCCTCAGTTCCAAGGCGGGCCTGACAAGAAGCGCGGCTATATTGCGAATCTATTTAGCAGCTTCTGGAAGCCTGTTACTAGTATGGCTGCGACCACAGCGATTGTTGTCAGCCTGGTTATGTTTATGCAAGAAGACCGTCAGTATTATGTTTCAGCGGTCGGCGATTACCAGCAGATAACCTTACTAGATGGCAGCCTAATAGAGCTAAACACCGATACAGAGATAGCGGTATTACTGGGTGAAACCAGTCGCGATATCGAACTTATAAAAGGCGAGGCTTTCTTTACGGTAGCCTCTGATAAGACCAAGCCGTTTATTGTTACGGTTGGCGATGCTCGAGTGCAGGCTCTGGGCACAGCATTTAATATTTACCGTCAGTCCGATAATCAGTCAACCGTGAGCGTTATCGAGGGAGTAGTGCGGGTGTCTGAAGCCAGCGGTTCATCCACTGCCGTACCAGAATCAAAAATGTTACTGGCCAATGATGTGGTTATTGTAAATGCCCTTGCTGGTGTGTCGGGTTTGCAGGCTTCTAATATAGAGCAGGTGACCGCTTGGCGCAGCGGACAGATAATGTTTGATAGAGCTTCGGTTACAGAGGCGGTGGCTATTCTCAATCGCTACCTAGAACACAAAATCCTTGTGGCCGAGAATACTGTATCAAAACATAGAATTTCGGGTGTTTTTTCTTCTCGTGAACAGGGTGAAACTCTCTCCGCAGTGGCTCAGGCCTTTGATCTTACTCTGGTATTAGAAGAGAAAAATTGGCTATTGTCTCAGTCCAATCCATAAGGTTTAATGGTTCTACACTATTGATGAGCGGCGTAGAGCCAAGCGTCTATGGCTTTAGGAAAGGATGCGACAAAGGACTCAGGAATCTGTCCGGCGAAAACCCCCAAGACTAGTCGTCCATTCTGGCGACGACTAGATATCGTATTTTTATGTGTGCTTTCTTTATGGTTTGCTCAGGCGCGAGCCATAGTCACCGACGTCTACCCCATAGATTTACACGCGGGTAGCTTGCATCAGGCTTTCATTAAACTGGGTCAGCAGACCCAGGCCTCAGTTGTTTTTCCCACTACCATCGCCGATGATCTGAATAGTCCTCAGGTGCAGGGGGACTTCACTGTGCTCCAAGCGCTACAGCAATTAATTGTCGGAAGGGATCTGGAGTACCGCGTAGTGGGGCCAGATACTTTAGTGGTACTGCCTCGCTGTCATGCTGCCAGAGACTGCAGTGCCATGCCCAATCAGCTTGGATTATCAGCCAAGCAGTACCCGATGATCGAAGAGCTCTTTATTCGCGGCAGGCCAGTGACCGGTTCCCGGTTTAAACAGCTGGATGCCAATGCTTTTACCCCAGTTGAGATTATCACCGCCGCTGAAATTCGATTGACTGGCGCCCAAACTATGTCGGAACTGATGCGACGGCTACCAGAAGTCTCCGGTAATGCTGCCAGTACTGCGCTGAGTAATGGTGGCAATGGCACCGCGAGTGTCACCCTGCGTGGATTGCCCGCCAGCAATACGCTGGTATTAATTAATGGTCAGCGCACCGCAAACAATGCCATTAATGGCAGCTCTGTAGATCTAAATACAATTCCATTGGCGGCGGTTAACCGGATAGAAATTCTTAAAGACAGTGGCTCTTCTCTGTACGGCTCAGATGCCATCGCCGGTGTCGTTAATGTGATTATGAAAAAACGTTTTGACGGCGCACTAATCAATGGGTTTTATGGTGTTGCCAGCGAAGGTGATAATAAAACTCGTCGCTATGATTTTGTGGGTGGGTTTAATTTTGATCAGCTTGGGTTAATGGTCGCCGCCTCTCATTATCAGCAGGGCGGGGTTTTAAGTCGCGATCGAGAACTCTCGGCATCGGCCGACGGCCGTTCTCGAGATGGCATTGATAGGCGCTCCAGTGCTACGCCCAATGCCCGCATTAACGTTAATGATAATGTTTTGGTACTGGCCACAGATAACCTAGCGGGAACTTCCCCGGCAGATTTTCGTGAGGCGAGCAACGAGGATTTATTTGATGCCCAGCAGTTCAGTTCATCGCTCATTCCTGCTGAGCGAAATTCCATTTATATCGCCGGTGAGCTTAAAAACCTCGGCGCACTAGATGGCGCGTTTGATCTTACCTATGTTGATAGCAGCACCTTGATTACCTTTGCGCCGGCCTCGGTTTTTACCGCTTTCAACGATAGCCCGATTAATCTTTCCGCCAATAATCCCTTCAACCCCTTTGGGCAAGATATCGCGGATGTGCGCATTCGCTTACTGGGTCTTGGTCCGCGCTTACAGGCCAATGATGCACAAACTGTGCGCGCCAATGGACGACTGATGGGTAACCTTCGCGATGGGGAATGGCAGCTGAGTGTTAATTGGAGTCGCACCGATGCTCAAGAACATTGGCAGAACCTGGCGGATCTACAGAATATTGCGCGGGGTTTAGGCCCAGAGGCTAGCTGCATTGATGACTGCGTTCCACTCAATTTTTTTGCTCCGGCGGCATCTATGGGCGAAGACCAGTTAGATTTCATTAAAGCGGGTGCAAGCAATCGCGGCGAGTCTGAGCTGATATCGGTCAATCTAGATTTTTCTCAGCTAGTGGATATATTGCCCGCGGGTGAGGTTGAATTTGCGTCTGGTTTAGAATTTCGGCATGAGACATTGCATACGATGACTGATCCAAGACTGGCCAACAATCAGTTGATCGGCGGTGACTTTGCCAGCAGCCGTGGCCGTCGCGACAGTACTGATCTGTATCTCGAGTCGCTGTTACCTTTGGCAAAAGGGGCGCCGGGTATGTACCGTCTCGAGGCCAATCTATCTTTTCGCATGACCCACTCAAATAGTTTTGGTGTGCGAGCCAATCCTAAATTAGCGCTGCGTTATCGCCCAGTGCGAGACCTTATGTTCCGCGCTAGTCTGTCAACCGGCTTTCGTTCGCCATCGTTGACTGAGTTACATCAGGCCGACAGTCAGTCCCAGGGAATTTTTATTGATCCCTGTTCGGCGGTAACCAGCATCCAAGATTTTCCTGGCTGTCAGGCAGTTACCGATCCACTGCGCAATCAGTTTATTCGCATGACTGGCGGCAACAAAAACCTACGCCCCGAAAAATCAAAAAACGTTTCTATCGGCGTTATTTTCACCCCCACTGGCCTCGAAGATTTCACTCTGGGATTAGATGTTTACAGTATTCAATTGGATGACGTTATTGGTGCTAGCGGCCAATTTTTTCTCGAACAAAATGCCGAATTTGAATTATTTTCGAGTCGTGTAATACGTAGGGGTGACGGGGAATTAATCGCTGTAGTAGCCAGTAATGAAAACCTTGGTTCACGAAAAATTCGTGGTATTGATCTAGATATTTCATGGCGTCTATTTATTGCAAAATGGGGAACGCTTGGGGTGAATTTGGGCGGAGCCTATATCGATTCATACCGATTCCAACTTGAGGCGGAAAGTGCCGCAGTAGATCTGGCGGGCACCTTTAGAGATGCAGCGTTCGAGGGTAGTGGTTCCATTCCTCAGTGGAAATCAAACCTTAATTTGTTTTGGCAATTTGGCCGCTGGGAATTCGGTTTGTCTTCTTCTCATGTGTCCAGTGTCACTGAACACATTGTTTCACAGAATCGTTTTCGAGAAGCCGGTGCCTGGTCCCGAGAAGATGTGCAGCTGAGTTATCATTTTAGTTCTGGAGAGTCTCTAATGACTCTGGGAATTGAAAATTTACTCGACGAACAGCCACCGTTTTTGGGTTCTGCATTGAATGATAATTTTGATGTGAGAGGTCAGGATTTAAGCGGCAGGTTTCTCTATGCGCGACTGAGCCATCGACTTTAAACGATCGGGGTAAGGAGAATATAAATGGGATTTTTAGCTGGGCATCAAACTAGCAATGACTTGATGCCCGGAAGGCTATTACTCGTCGGTCGACAGAGAAATATCGTACACACCAGCTTCGCGAGCCTGGTCAGAAATCTTCACAAACATCTCACTTTTGGCTTTTGGATGCGAGCTAATAACAACCTTAGCTTCTGGCTTCTCAGCATGCATTCTCTCAACGTTTGCACGGACGGCACGAATATCGATGCGTCGGCCTTCAAGCGTTAATTCATTGCTCTCTGAGATACGGAACACAATGTTAGTGTTCTCGGAATCTGGCGGTGGCTGGTCTGACGTCGGTGGACGACTAACGCTGATGCCTGACTCGTTAACGAATGAAGCAGTTACAATAAAGAAAATAAGCATGATAAATACAACATCCAGCATGGGTGTCATATCGATTGCCG
>Ga0209712_10003124_pt1 | contig 13488 bp, 10 predicted proteins | sample ArcOceMetagenome_FD_187443 | JGI IMG/M metagenome (GOLD analysis project Ga0209712, IMG submission 187443) | Marine eukaryotic phytoplankton communities from Arctic Ocean - Arctic Ocean - Greenland ARC118M Metagenome (SPAdes) (version 2) | ecosystem: Environmental > Aquatic > Marine > Oceanic...
ACTAGGCGATCGATATGTTTCATAAGCCATTCAAATATGCAATCAACGTGAAACGCATTGCTCCTTATCATTCTTGTGTTGAACATACCACTAAGATAATGTACCGGTATATCTCACGGAAGAGTGCGTTTATTGACTTTTTTATTGATGTAGAATTTAGACGTTGGACAGCGTTGGATCGTCTGTCCTGCCCAACCGTCCAACTTTTCAAACTGTCCTGTCGCACCTTTGCGCACCTCTTGGAATAAGGAAATTGAAGGTTGTGTCTCTGGACGACTTTTATATTCAAATTACCGTCTAGTTTTCGTATTCCACGAACTAATATTCATATTCAAAGTCTGGTCGAACCGACCTGACGTTTTCAAGACAGCCTTACAATTACAAACATGCGCCATGCGTCATGAGTCGTGGTGCGAGCAATGATCATCGACATCATCGCGTGATCAAATTTTTGGTCTAATATTTATTCATGTGTCGTGACGACGTTCGGCTTGCCCGTCTTACATACGTCTTACACTTCTATCTAAAAGAACTAAAGTAGTAAATCATGCATCCAGTACAAAAGAAGGCGAAACATAGTAGCCTTAGTACTGATGAAGAGATACCACCATTAGCCGACGGTGTAGCAGTTGTAACACCGGCGAACCGAGCTCGAAAGACGACATCGGCGGGTGGGGGCAGTAATACTAGCAACTCTGCTTGTAGTAGAAGACTTACCACCTTTCAAGATCTTAACCATGACATACTTTCTATGATTTACAATTTCATCTACGAACCATGTCTTGACAGTGCATATTTGCTGGAAGAAGAAAACGAGATCCACGTTGGCCGCCTATTTCTCGACCTTGCTACAGTATCTAAAGATGTCCACCAAAGCTGCATTCATCATGTTCAGAGAGTACCGTTGGTACTACGATTCGAGGGAGACAGTATGAACAATAATAGTGACGAGTCCGAGAATAGTATGATTACAGCAAGAAATCATACAAACTTCTTCTCGTCATTGTTGAGGTGGGCAAGAATCGTGCGCCCCAAGGTCTGTGTGATCGATCTCGATTTGCAATGCTACCAAAATTCCATGACAAGCATGGATGTCATTCGCAATTGTGACTTAGCCTCCTTGGAATCTTTTACAATCTACTCTCCTTCATCAAAGCAAGGAGAGCAAAATGATAATTCGCAACAGGATTGGTCACTTCTCCAAAGTTCCTTTGCTGACATTCTTAGATCTATGACTGTCGTGCCTCCCATACAAAAACTAGAGATAAAATTTGGCTGTGGTTGGGTCAATGTAGATCTTTTAGGCATAGTCGCATCCAAAGTTGAACAATTGACTCTAAAACTCAATGCCAAGAAGTCAGCACGAATCGTTGATTATGGTGCCATCTTACACGCTATTGATAATATGCCGCGGCTTGAAACTTTGCAAATTTATGGCAGCTCATCCGAAGCTCTATGTATAAAGTCGAAGTCCCTGAAAAGTTTATCTGCTTATGGCTTTAGTCCAACAGAAAAGCTTCGAATTGATGTGCTTTCATGCCCTATGCTAAATCGATTGTGTTTCAGTGAGAATATACATGACCTTCGTCCTTCGAAAATTCCGAGATGTGCCAATACACTGGAGAGCTTGATACTTCATGTGAATTGGAGAGAAGAAGATGCTCACATTGAACGAGAAAGAATCAATGAGCTGAGTGAGACCATTCGGAAATTATCGAAACTTCGAGAGCTTTTTCTTGTCGGATATTTTGCCGAATCTTCACTGCAGCTATTTTCAGAAACTTTACAACGTTTGGATTGCCGTGGATGTATTCCTCCTCTTCCTTTCTGTAATTGTGTCTGCCCATCGCTGAAGCAGGCTAACTTTTACTTTGATAGCAATAGTACGCCTCGATTGCTTCGGCGATTTGACAGGACTGATATGGCTGAGATAGAGGGAGCTGGCGTTGTTTCTATCATGGTTGGAGATCGAGGAAGCAATTTATTGAGGGTGCCAGATGAATGCAGACTGAAGATACATGCTTATGATGGACTAATACAGCCCATTTCTCAACGTAGTTTCCGTTAAAGTGTAATTCGTAATATAACAATATAACTAATGACGGTTATATCATCGATCGATTTAGAGTAAATAACCTGACCGCATCACGACCTTAGCGATCGATCGATTGAGGCTTTCCTGGTTTTGTTTTATTTAGAAAAGTTTGCGACCTGTCGCCTGCGCGTGGTACCGTACGGTACGTCACACATCATCCGGTCCAGCTACTTGACGCTTGACGCTTCCAGATTCCAGACCACCTCAAATCTGCTCCTTGTAGAAGAAGTGCGAAGTGCAATACGAAAACTACAAACAATAATTGACGTTTCACCTTCGCTATCTTAGTGTTGCCCCCCTACGTGTAACTGTATTGTAATTGTTCTAATTTATATCAACCTGAATCATTTCATAGGATGTTAGATAATCACTCAAGTGGGAAACCACAGCCGCAGCAGCCACCAGTATCTGTGCTTCGCAAAAGTGGTTCATATGCAAACTTGCAACAGCAAAAGAGCCAGGATCCTCCTTCACCTCGGGGCAATCGCAAGACCAAAGTAACTGTGATAAATACAGAAAGTCTCCCCAATTACAGCACAGAACGATACTACATGCTGAGCGAACTTCAGCTGAAGTCTCATTCAACGGTGTTTTTAAGAGACCTTTTTCCTTTGCGAGGAGAAGATGATACAGACGACTTGTCAACCGCTTCATCGTCTGGTACACTCAACAATGACGAGAAAAAAAACTACGAAGAAAATAGAGACATCGATAATGAGGCAGCGCGGGAACCTCTCCCTCCATGTGTAATGTTGTATCTACTGTGGAAACCAAATTCCCAATTTCAAACTCCAGAATCTTATGCTAAACACGTTGTGAAACCCGCCATCGATCAAATCCTTGAGTTGCACAAATCTTCGTCAAACTTTAATGCCGAAAATTCAATACCGTCGATCTATGTCGTTGTCGATCGCATCGCTCTCGCCAACGAGTCTCATCACCTAGACACCCTTCGCAAGGCTCAGATTTTAATATCTGAACGCCTTATTCGTATCGTTGCAACAGATTTAGACCTGCGTCTTCGAAATATTATTCAAGGCATTACAGTGGGGCTAAGCAGCGATTTTAGGGCTGCACCTGGGCTTGAAACTTGTATGGATTCAGTACTTGTAGGCGATGCCGAAAGGCGCCACTTTTCGTACGACAAATCAAAGAAGGAAATGTCCATCATTCGTAATGGAAGAGCATTAGATCCAACAAAAAGTTGCGTAGGAATTTTTACTGAATATCCTGACGATTTAACTGGCTTGGATTCTTCAGGCGAGACAGATGCGGTGCAAAGTCTTCTTTTGCATGCAAGGTCGACCGGAAATTGGTCAGGGAAAGGCAACGTTTTGAATTTTGCTGCAAGGGCACAGAAGGTGTGGAGAGAGCTCTGGGACTTTGATTGTTTGGAAGTTCGCAACGAACGCGATCTTAAACATATTGGAAATACTCATTCTATATTGAGTAGTCGGCGAAGAAAGAAGAATGATAAAAAGGACGGATCTTCTTCGATGCACTACCTCCCATCTCAACAATTGCTACAACGAACAGAACAAACAGCAGATATGATGATTGCGTGTTTCCTGTCATTTCTTGCGGCTTTCGTCTGGAAGCATTATCATGCAGAGATTAAACATTTCCTTGAAATCGTGTTCGAGTTGGCGAATGGGGTTCTTACATCCCTGAAAAACAAGTGACGAGGCGTTTAACAATAGCATTAATACGAAGGCTAAATGTATTTTTATATTGAATGCTTGCATAACTTTGAAGTTTATTAATACTACACATTCTTCTTCTTGCTTCTCTTCCGTTTCTTCTTGTTCTTCTTTGGTGTAGAGTCTGGATCTTCCAATTCAGCATCGTCTTCAGACGCAGAACGCTTGCGTGTTTGACGATCTTCCCAAGCCTTGTTAATAAGTTCATCGTATTCTGAAGATTCTGCAAAGCTCGACTCAGGGACCGCCTTTTCCTTCTTCTTTTTCTCATTTTCGTCGTCAGCTTCATCATCATTGATATCGAGATCCTCAGTAAATTCATTACCAATTTCATCGTCACTCTCGGATTCATCATTATCTTGAACTTCTGCATCTTCGCCATTACTATCATCACCGCCATCACTATCACCTTCGTCATCACTGTCATCATTCCCATCCATTGTCAACAAACCATCCATTGTTTCAAATAGAGGCGTTTCACCTGTAGGAATAGCATCATCAACTTCTTCAACTTCACCATCGCTTCCACCGTAATCACTCCAGTTGTCCATTTCAGGGTCTTCATCATCAAATTCAATTTTGTCACCATTACTTTTCATCAAGCTCTCAGCAAGACCTTGAACAAAGTCCTCTTCCTCTGCATCACTGTCCCAATCGAAGTTTATTTCTCCGCCCTCAGCCACATCCAACGCATCATCCTCGCCATCCTTCTTTCCTCTAACAACACCCTTAATTTCGTCACGTTTAGCTCTCTCCGAAAAGAATTTTTGGAAGAATACATCCTGGTCAGAGACCTTCTTTTGTTTCAACCAATACTGGGGGTCGTTCACTGGAAGTGCTTTCGCTGCCTTCAATCCAGCTTGTAAACCAGTGCGGCGTTCGCCAACACTTTCACCTCTTCTAAACTTATTTTTAATCTTTTGCATCGACTTGGGGTTACGGAATGCAAATTTATCAAGGAAGGGGGCTAGTGTAAAATCTCTCAAGGGATCTCCATTATATGCAATGGCTCCAATATCCGAGGAGAACTTGCACACTGATGGATGGTAGTGATGCAAAGTCAACGATAGTTCCCATAGACTTGCAGCTCCTTCATTGCTGTGATTATTTTTGCCTCGTTTATCATCATCTGACTTTTCTTCCGTCGAAGCCGCAATGAAAGCAGCACTCGGTTCACGCTTGGTAGCATCAAACTTCATCATACGACCTTCATTTGTCAATGCGCTACTGGATAGTCCTGGATGATGCTTCATTCCTTCTGACACCAAGAAAAGTGCACCGGATGTCACTGCTGGATTAAAGTGGAAAGCGGTATGAAGCAAGCGTTTTCCAAAAGCAACCACACGATTACTGTCTGTATCATACTTCATTGCTTTGTATAACAAGTTGAAGTAAAGAGTAAGCTGACGTCCAAACAGCATTGTAGGGTCTGCTACCTTTGAATACAGGGCTCTGTAGAAACGATCTTGACGAACTTTATCGGTTTTGGTATCTGTATCAGCCTTCTTCTCCTCAGTTTGTTCACCGTCATTGGATCCTACTGCAAGGTGAAACAATAACATCAGCGCCTGGGTACACGCTGAAGGAGGCGCGACATGCGCGATCTTGTACAAGGAATCAATATGTTGCTCCATTCCAGCATCATTAGCAGGTAGGTACGGATGGGCACGATTTACTCCTGTCAACAGTGCGCCAAGTAGACGACTCTTCATAGCCTGATCCATCTCTGCATTGGTTTTTCCTTTGTTTTTCCCGCCAGATGTCTGTCCTTTGTTTACTGCAAACTCAAATATTTGAAAGTAAGTATTGATCAATGATGCCGGTAGTGATACTTCCTTTTTCGCTTTTTCATTGCCTTCGTTTGCATCACTCTTTGTTTCTACAATTTCTTCCTTAACAAGTTTGAGCTGGTTCAGGAAAATGATACAATTGTACAAAGCCTTCGTTGATAGATTTGGACGATGGGCCAATTGTTGAACCTATATATTTGCAATTGACACCGTGTGAGTTGCGTGTCCCATATTCAATGTCACACAAATCGAAACTAGATGTATTACACTCACCTCTCTCGCGACAGTAGCAGTCATGTTTGGATGCGCATCCACAATCTTTCTCAACTCATGCCCTGCCGCCGATGCAATCTTTCTGGTAGGATCACCAACCTTATTCACCACCAAACTCAAAAGCATCTGTTCACCTTCTGGAATTTCCCTCAACAACTGACACGCTGTACGCATTGCATGGACCTTTGTCAAACTTTCGGCCGAAGTGGAAGTCTGAGCCAAAGTTTTCCCGAGGTACTGCGTAAGGAATTCAGCATATTTGTTCTTCATAATCTCCTCATAACGCCACAGGAGGAGAATACGAGGACTTATTGTCTTTTTCGTGTTACCAGACTCCTGCACCTCCTCATATTGATACAATGGGCGTGATTCCAATCCAATCAATTTACGGTGATTTGGTAGGAGAGAACTGGAGAACAAATCTGTCAAAGCTTCTGCCGCCATGGATGCAACGCGCTCATTCGTCTGACTGGCATGTGCACCGTTCACGGTTGCAACACCAGCTAGGTTTAGAAGCATGTCCAGTGCATATAGTTTATGCACCGGATTGGAGCTCACAACAACAGACATGGCAGCGACACGATCCTTAAGTGTACCCCTCTTCATGGTATTTTCAACCCACGCTTCGTCCTTACTGGAAGAATTATTTCGAAAGATGGTGACTTCCTCCTGATAGATGGAATCAGCAAGGTTGCGATATTTTGCAACGAGCGCTGGGGGGTTTGTGCGAGGTTTGATTTTTTTTCCTTTTGCATTGCGAACGTTGAATATGGTATCATCTCTGCTCGTTGTTCCACGCCCACATTCATACCAAGTTGGAGTCGCCTCTGTAAGATGGATAAGGAGAGTTTTATGTGGTTTGTAGGAGAGGACGTCAACATTTTTGTTAGTTGAAGTGTACGAGGAGTCTTTTTGGAAAAGCTCTTCCTTTCCTTTGCGTCCACGGCGGCGTGGTGCCTTGTCGTCAGTTGCCCCAACCATTGTTGATTCAATCGTCGTAATGGATGATAACTCGTACAGTAGATGTTAGCAAAAATTGAAGAGATTGGTTTTTGCTTTTTTCTTTGGAATTGTGGGAGTGATTGGATGGACACGGGAAACTCCCAACCCTACACCAACGGACATGAAAATGGCGCCGAAGATTGCAGTTCGCGGAAAAGGAAGAAAGAAGGAGAGGGGGATAGGTAAAAGAAGATACAGTAACTCCTCCTCGTGGAGTGATGAGTGATGAGGACAACAATAATGGACTTCAGGTCGGATGATCGATGATCGATGATGCGTTTGTACTGCTTCTTGTTGTGATTGATTCATTTTCAAGCTACTGAAACGGAAAAAATCATTTCAACCATGCGTTTGTTATTTCTCACTACAAATTTATCATTCATATCATCGCTGGCCAGGGCGTCATCTCAAATAGGAGTGAGCAACAAAGGAGAAATTATCAACCTTTCCTATCAGACACATCTTGATTCTAGCAAAATTACATCTCTCTTGTTGACGAAAATTCAAAGTGCATCAGAAATAGAAAGCAGAAGCAGAAGCAACTTCCTAGTAGGGCCCAAAGAACTCAATATTGATGTATCAGCATCTCATCTAGGGGATGAAGGGATGGTTTCTCTCTTTGATTCTTTGCTGGAATGTCAAGATGGAAAGGCACCTTCTAGTACTATCGAGGTTTCTTTAGAAGCAAGGATGAACCGTCTGTCACCAACTGGAGCTTCTAATTTCTTAGAACGAATCATGACATTGAATGGAGACTTGAATTCTGCTAATGCCACCGAAAATGAAAAAGAAGTACAGTCGTTCGATGAGAAGGAGGAGGAGGATGCATCAGCAACAGATGAAACCTCTCCTACCAGTAACAGTACCAGTACAGCTGCACCTGTCAACACACAAGTGCAAAACACAATCTACATTCATGCATTAGATCTAGGGTTGAACGATATTGGGATTGGGCACGACGGAGGAAATACAAAAAAGGCGTCTAAGATGCACAAGTCTTTGAGAAAACTAATTGAGAATGAATCTGAATGTTGTCCGCGAATACTAAGAATGGATGCTTGTGGCCTTGGAGCTCCCTCTTGCAGGGCAATTGGAAAGGTGAGCCACGTGTGAACTAACCAATTTCTACTTTTATTGTTTTCAAAGTAATACTTGCCAATTAATTGCATTGTATCATCTGGAAACTCATCATTTGGCGTCCATGTTCATCATATCATGTCCATGTTCAAAGGGGCTCATTAATCGACAAAATCATGTAATCAGAGAACCAACTCGCACACTGAGAAAATTATATCTGAGTGGGAATGCTGGTATTGGAGATGGTGGAGTAGCAGCTTTGGCCGCTGCATTGAAATCAATTTCTGAATCATCTCATGAACAAGAGGTAGATGCCATTCTTGATGAGTTGGATATATCAGCGTGTGGGGTTGGAGATGCTGGAATTGGTGCTTTGGCAATGGCAATCGAGAGCAATCCTAGATGTGTCAAGAAACTTGATCTTAGCAACAACGATATTTCAGACGAGGGGGTCATTGCCTTTTCAAAAAGCCTGATTACTGGGTATCAGAAATCAAAAATGTATTGTATCGATTCTTTGGATTTAAGCAACAATGTCGATATTGGCGACGAAGGTGCTGAAGCTCTGTTTGATGCTTTGGAATGTGGTGCTATCCGTTCGATTTCTTTACGTAGTTGCTCTGTAAGATGGAGAGGGGTAGCAGCTCTAGGAAACACTCTGAGTAATATGTTTGCATCGGATAGGATGGATGACATGCCAAGAACTATTGAGGTTGACCTAAGCGGGAACCATATTGGCAAGAAAGAAAAGAAGAAAAAGAAAGCTTCTGTGCACACTAATATGATGAATAGTATGAGCTTCATTGGGAAGAGATTGAAAACTGGTCTCAAGGACGTTGGTCTGGGTAGTATGGTGGGATCTGGATCGGAAAGCGACGACGAAGTGGAAATGATGGACTCGATGAGGTCCGAATTTGCTGATGAAGAGGCTTCTTCAAGATGCGGCGCTGCTGAAATGTACGATAGCCTAAACCAAGACATTGATACCTCAGGTGCAACAGATATTTCGAAAGCGAAAGATAATGTAATGCTGGGGATGAGAATGTGCAATTTTGACGAAAGGGGCATTGATGCACTTGGCGCGTCATGTGTTCTTCTGGGCGATCATGTCAATGTTCGCCTTTGCGTGGATTGCGAAATGAATAAAGAAGCGTGCGACGAAGAGGAAGTCACAGATGCACTTTTGTCAGGGGATTTCGAAAATGTTTCTCTTCGGGAAGTTGCAGAGAGACATGTTGAGGCAATGGATAGATACAATGATTTTGATGAAGATTACAGTGATGATTTTGGAGAAGATAGCTACGATGAAGATTACTAAAGCTAAAATTTTAAGGTCACCACCAACACCATTGAAATCAAGCTGTTCATAGTTTTCAATTGTCATAATTCACAACAATCCACCTTTCTCCAAGATAACATTATTTACATTTGGGAAAAGAAATCATTCGTCATGCTCTTGAGCTTGGCAAGATTTTCGTCCTTCGTTGCTTTCTTTGGTATCGAAGGAACAGGCGCCGCAACAGGTGCTGACACGGGTTCAGGGTCAGCTACAGTCACAACCGGTGCATCAAACGAAGTCCCTCCGTTGATAATCATGTCTTCCTGCAATTGTTTCGCCAAAGCAGCATCCTCAGCCTCCTGTAATGACTTCACCGCTGCTTCTGCCACATTCTTTCTAGTCTCGTCAATGCCTTCAAAATTATCATCATCACCACCTTGGTCCACTGCACCGTTTGTAGGAAGTTTCATGGAAAGCTTGTTAAGCCTCGCTTTGGGCTTGGAAGAAGTCAATGAACCCTTTTTCTTCATAAGTAAGCTAGAAGTCCCGGAAGTAGGCTTTCTGAGAGTTCCCAAACCACCTCCTGCTGGTTTAACAAGCAACTTGGAAGCTCCTGATAGACTACTTGCCAATTTTGCCTGAGGTCGCAATACACCTGCAGACGCAGACCTTGCAGCGTCAAGTTTCATCTTTGCCTCCGCGTTCTGATTCTTCTTATCCACTGCATCCAAATTCGCCAACAAAGAATTTCCTCCCGTATTATCACCATTTACAGGAGCGGAAGCTGCTGCAGCAGGACCCTCTCCACGCTTGGCAGCTTCTGCGAGCACTAGATTTGCAAGTTCTGCTTTATAACTCTGCGCCGCCTTTGATGTATATTTTTTGTCCGTCTTGCCTCCATGCATATCGGTCATTCCATGTTTGCGAAAATAAGTTTGGGCATTTCCGTTACCACCGAGGCGCATGGCATCGAGTTGGGATTGAGTCCATTCGTCAAGGTCACAAGAGCGTACAAATGTTAGGTGCACCCCCATACTGCGATGAGTTGCTGAACAATCCAAGCACAGAAATATGCCTATAGAGTAAAAGATTCCAGCCCATGAGATAAAATTACACCCATAAAAACATCAAGTGTGTGTAGCATGGACGACGTAAGAGACTTACCGTATGTGACACTTGCCCAGGTGGGCCGAGTATTAGGGCAGTCGAAACAAATTTGATTGTCACGGACATTCTTCAACTTCCGAAACAGGGCATTCTTCTCTGCGGATGGAATGCACACTCCACCTTTTCCTGCAGCCGTGATTGAACCGTCAGCCTTGAAGTTTCCATTCATGATGCTCTTTCTTTTATACTTTGAATAGTATGAAGTTTGATTTAGAGCTGTTAGTTCTTCAATCTATTAGTATGATCTAGCTAGGTAGAAGTGGCATTTTCGTTTATTCGGCATTGATCGGATTGTTTCCACGGGATGTATTCGCGCGGCCGGCGCACTGATGCGTGAATGATTATCAATTTCAAAAATACCAGTATTATTATTAACGCCTTATCAACGGTAAATTACTTTGTTTCCATCAAAGAGACATTTCATGAAAAGTTGAATAATCATTAATCATTAATCATCACATCGTTGTTGCTTCTCTTGGATAATTATTATCTACACAACTACACGTCCTACCGTATATGAAGTGCTTGCAAAATTTCAGAGAGACCTTGCAAATCAAATCAATCGCAACCAATACTCAATATGAATTATGATGTTTCAAAAAAGCACAATCTATGTATTGATATATTATTGTACGCACTACTACTCAGAAGGAGCGAAGGATGCTGGCGAAACTAACAGGGGGAGTAACACTTGGCTGATTATACATTATGTACTATCAACGAGGAGTGTAGTAAACGATAATATCTAGTCAGTGAAATTTAAAGGAAGCGGGATTATCTACCATAAATTAAAATCACTTGGCGCATATGATATAGTAGAAAGCACCACATGAAAAGTAAAGACACAAGAGGAAGAGAATCTATTGTAGTGAGATACCGTATGATATAACTGCTCTGCCTCTCTTTCAAATTTCTTCCTCTCTCAGGCTGCATAGAATGCCGCAACAGTTGCACGTCAATTGAAGGAAAATAGGGGAACGAAGAAGTTCGAACAAGTCCTTGTCAACAATTACATTACAGTCATTCACGCAGAAAGTATAAGGCTCCTGTCATCCTGAAAAAACATGAATGAAACAAACTTGTGTAGTGAAGGTGTCAAAACATGACAACGTGGTAATATCGTTGTTCTGGCTAATTAACCTCACGTTTTTGTAGCATCAACTTTGTTTGGAAACCAAGCCCACCCCATTGAAGAAACAGATATTCATGTACAGATTAACTGTACGTGATTCTTCAGACGTTCGGCGATAGATGCAATTATCTAATACAGCATTACAACGAATTCAAACTCCAGATTTCAGTACTGCAATTGAACAGCAGTTTGTTGATCGCAGGTGAAAATCCAGCTGTTCGAAAAAAGTTCAAAATGAGCATGTACAGGTTTCGTGAAAGCATCCTTTCTAGCAAACTCTTCCCATGCTGCAAAATGAAGAGTAGTCTATGTGCCTCAAAGCATTCCTCCTTACCAGCAGCAGCAGCATCGCCGTCTTCGTATTCTCCATGAAGTAAAAACTTGTTCTCCTCAGCCGTACTTTCTCCATACTTGTAGAAAAATGGCAAACATAATGACTCATCCTCTTTGCAGCCCTTTTGGTTATTCTTTACGACCTCGAGGAACTCGCTCCTCATCTCTGGCTTAACGAATAGTTCGACATTCATTCCAAATGCGGCCCTCACTGGAACCAATAGTAGAAATCTATTTTAGGAACCCCTCTTTCTGAAAAGGTGCGAGACTTCTCGAGCGAATCCCAATGAGCTACATAATCCATGGCACAGTGAAGCTTATTACAGGAAATGGTTGAGTTATTATTGAATTGGGAATTCTTATCTTGTGGTGTGATAAATTCTTCTTCATAAATCTATTAATATTGTAGTATCTTGAGCCATTCTTGCTTAGCTACCGGTACGTAACGCATTGGCACAGTTAGATGGCAGGAGTGAGCTCTATCAACATCGGTCATTGACCATACTCGAAATAATTCGTAAAACAGCATGACAACTGAATAAACACGAAGTCTAAAAATGAGGTTTTATCAAGCCATCGAAACCTTTTTATTCGATTGTTCGAAAGAAGTTCACAACTGGAGGTTTCGTGAAAGGATCCTTTCCAGCAAACTCTTCCCATACTCCAAAGTGAGGAGCAATCGTATGTGCCTCAAAGCCTTCTTTTCCACCATCGCCACCTTTGTATTCTTCATGAAATACAAACTTGTTCTCCTCAGCCGTACTTTCCCCATAGATATATTGCAAGCATAGTGGCTCATCATCGACGCATCCCTTTTGATTATTCTTTATAACCTCGAGGAACTCACTCATCATCTCTGGTTTGATACAAAGCTCTACATGAAGTCCAAATGCGGCCCTCACTGGAACCTTTTCAATCTCATGGTCACAATAGTAGAAATCGATAATTGGCTCTCCTCCTTCCGAAAATGGATCTGAGTTCTTGAATGTAGCCCAGTCAGCTGCATGATCCATTTCGCGATGAGCATCAAATCCCTCTGTACCAATGAATTGTTCGTGGATGTAAAAACAATTTGATGTTTCGATATCTTCGCCAACCGTATATTGCAGTGCCGCGGGTTCCAAGTCAAGTGATTTACGCTGGTTCCCTTTGATCAGGGAAAGAAAATCTTGTCGACGAGAAGGTTTCACTGTACATTTGACGTTGACTGCGTAGGGCCTACTAGGAGTGGACATGCTGAACGCATGGCTTAACACAAGGACAGCAGAGAAAATAAGTAGAGTCTGCTGCATCTTTATAGAGTTAGTGACAATTTTTTTAATTCAAAGGTGGTCCGTATTTCACCTATGCTCAACGTATGATATCAACACATGGGTACAATCGCAAGCTGGTAAGCACAGATCTTAGATAGATGGCAATGGGTAGGTGAGGGTGAGGGTGATGGGTGATGGTTACGTTCGTAGGTAAATTGAAAATAGAGTGACCAGAATGACTAGTCAGTGCTAAACTATCTATCCAATATGGATAGGATATCATCTCCCCTCCTTGGGTCCTGTGATTTTGTTTAACGTTTACCGTTATAGCCTCGCCAACAGGCCTTTATACATGGCGGACAGTACGCACGTACGTTCATTTGGGTG
>Ga0209712_10003126_pt1 | contig 13481 bp, 8 predicted proteins | sample ArcOceMetagenome_FD_187443 | JGI IMG/M metagenome (GOLD analysis project Ga0209712, IMG submission 187443) | Marine eukaryotic phytoplankton communities from Arctic Ocean - Arctic Ocean - Greenland ARC118M Metagenome (SPAdes) (version 2) | ecosystem: Environmental > Aquatic > Marine > Oceanic...
TTGGAAGAAAATAGTATTGCTGGCGGTGCTGGATCGGCGGTTAGTGAATTCTTAGCGGCTAAGGGTATTGTGATGCCTGTGCTGCATTTAGGTTTGCCGGATCGTTACGTTGATCATGGTAATCATAGCCAGCAGTTGGCCGATACTGGATTGGATGCCGGCAGTATTCTTGAGGCTATTACCAATCGCCTAGCTCTTCTCAGTACCCCTCTGGCCAAAAAGCAGTCCCATTAAAAGGATACTCCGCGATGAAGCTCCATGAATTTGCCGCTGCACCCAACGCTCGCCGAGTGGCTATTTTTCTTGCCGAAAAAGGCATTGAAATCGAAACGGTGCAGGTAGATTTACGCGCTGGTGAGCACAAGAGTCCTGAATATACTGCCTTTAACCCGCTTCAAGATGTACCGGCGCTTGAACTTGATGATGGCAGCTGCCTCAATCAGGTGAATGCCATCTGTCATTATCTGGATGAGATCTATCCGGATAACCCGCTGTATGGTCGCACCCCATTGGAGCGCGCTCAGGCTGAGTCATGGAATCATTTTGTGCAGATGAATGGCCTGATGGCTGTAGCGGAAGCCTTTCGCAATAGCACCCCCGGCTTTAAAGATCGCGCACTTGCTGGGCCCCATCAGTACGCTCAAATTCCTGAACTGGCCACACGGGGGCTAACGCGTCTGAATGATTTTTTTGCCGATATGAATACGCACTTTGCCAGCAATGAGTTTGTGCTGGGCGACTACTTCTCCGTGGTGGATATTACGGGCTTTATGACGACGGACTTCGCCGGCTGGGTAAAGGTCTCTATCCCTGAAGACTACACACATCTGCAACGCTGGTTTGACCAGATGAGTGCGCGCCCCAGCATAAAGGGCTAACACTGACAGCAGCCTGAACAGCTCTCCGCCCTTCTTTCTTCCAAACGGTGAAATCAAACGGTGTCTGAATACCTAACGCTATAGCCTTCAAACTTTAGTTAAGCCATTCCACTGCTTACTCTCATTAATAATTATATTCATCAAAAATAAAATGCGCCTATACCAATACGATAGGCAAAAAAAAAGGCCCCATTTCTGGGGCCTTTTCGAACTGCTTGTAAATTAACGCTTACAAAGAACCGGGAATGGCCCACTCTGCATACCAAGGGGTGCTTCCTTCTTTGACTGCGCCGATATAATCGGTTGAATCAAACACAAAGCCAGATCCATTATCCTGCGCAGTGATTACCGTAGCGGCAACAGTGGCAGACGCGTTGGTGATTGCATAATCGCTATCGAGAACAATCGTTTCTTCAATGACCGTAGCACTTGAAACTGGCAGCTCTTTGTTGAATGCAACACCCGCTGTATCACACAGGAAGTTGTTCAATGTGATTGGGGTATCCAACTTGGCAGTCGTCCCATCGGCATCATGGTTAGAATCATCAATGCGTGCACAGGTTACGTCGTAACCAGTCACCGCTGAGTTATAAATAGCCGCGGTAACCGATCCACGTAGGCGCATGCCAAATTCACCAGCAGAGTTTGCTGCATCACCACCGATAATAGTCACGTTGGCAATAACACCTGCCGTTTCTGGTGTGTAATCAGCGTCAGAAGAGTTAAGCTCAATACCACGTGGATCGTTTGAACCTACAGGCACTGCACCAGCAGTTTGGTTCTTGATAATCAATGCGTACTGAATGTTGCCCTGATAGCCTTCGTCGAAATCGATATCATCATCATCGTTACCCGTTAACAGTGCGTGCGTAACGTTTACTGTACCGCCGAACCACTCAATACCATCATCCTGATTGCCGTGTACCTGAACATAATCAACTAGCGTTCCATGTCCAACACCCTGCAGAGTCAGGCCGTTAATTTCGTTGTTTGGACCGGCGATCAAACCACCTTCAGCAATACGAACGTAGCGGATAATGCCGCTGTTGTCAGCTGTTATGCTGCCGCCATATTCCTGCACAAAGTCGCCGCCTTCACCCAGCACGTTACACCAGGTTTCACCTGCGCCGAAACATGCGCCTGTGCCACCTTGGCCATACTGTGGTGCGAAGCCTTGAACAATAACGCCTCCCCATTCGCCCATGCCGTCGTAGCCAGGGTCGATACTACTAAAGGTGATTGGGCTAGCGGATGAACCGTTAGCAATCAACTTCGAGCCACGAGTAACTAGCAATACACCGTCATCAAAGGCTTTAACCTCTACACCAGCGCGGATAGTCAGTGTTACACCAGCAGCGACTACAGCGTCGTACTCTGCCGCAGATGCGATGGCGATATTACCGTTGCCCACTTTAACGACGCCGTCCAAGCGATACTCAACACCAGAAACCATCGTGTAGTCAGTATCAATGGTGCCAGTTACCGTACATTCTGTGTTCGAGGAGTTGCATGACACAAAGCTCGCTTCCTGAACTGCTTCTGCAGCGACTACTGAACCAGGGATAGTCCAGTCAGCCCACCAAGCAACTGAAGCCGATGGATCAACAGCACCAATGTAACGGGTTTGGTCGAAGAGGAATGAAGAACCATTATCTAGCGCGGTGATAGTAGGCGTGGTAGCCAGCAACGCTGAACTATTCACTATAGCCATCTTGGCGTCTAAGGTAATGCCTTCTTCAGTGACGGTTGCCGTTGAAATTGGCAGCTCTTTATTAAAGGCTTCGCCTGCAGTATCGCAAAGAAAGTTGTTCAATGTGATTGGGGTATCCAACTTGGCAGTAGTCCCATCCGCATCATGGTCAGAGTCGTCAATGCGTGCACAGGTTACGTCGTAGCCAGTTACCGCTGAGTTATGAATAGCCGCGGTAACCGATCCACGTAGGCGCATGCCAAATTCACCAGCAGAGTTTGCTGCATCACCACCAACGATAGTTACGTTAGCAATAACACCTGCAGTCTGTGGGGTGTAATCAGCATCAGAGGAGTTGAGCTCAATACCGCGTGGATCATTTGAGCCTACGGGTACAGCACCTTCTGTTTGGTTTTTGATAATCAGTGCGTACTGAATATTGCCCTGATAGCCTTCGTCGAAATCAATATCGTCATCATCGTTGTTGGTTAAAACAGCGTGCTTAACATTGACCGTACCGCCAAACCATTCAATACCGTCGTCCTGATTGCCGTGAACCTGAACATAGTCGATAGAAGTTCCGTAGCCAACGCCCTGCAGAGTCAGGCCGTTAATTTCGTTGTTTGGACCAGCGATCAAGCCGCCCTCAGCAATACGCACATAACGTAGGCTGCCACTGTCGTCGCCACCCATACTACCGCCGTATTCCTGAACGAAGTCTCCGCCTTCACCTAAAACGTTGCACCATTGTTCGCCAACGGTGAAACAGGCGCCGGTGTCGCCTTGGCCATACTGTGGTGCGAAGCCTTGGATAACAACACCACCCCATTCACCCATACCGTCGTAGTTGTCATCTAGGCTACTAAAGGTAATCGGGTCAAAGACTGTGCCTTCAGCAATCAGCTGGGAACCGCGAGTCACTAAAAGAACGCCATCTGCAGTGCCTTTGACGCTGGTGCCGGCTGCAACCGTTAAGGTAACACCTGCAGCAACCACTGCCTCATATTCTGCTGTAGAAGCGATGGCGATATTGCCATTACCCACTTTAACAACACCGCTAAGAATATATTCAACGTCTTCTATAAAGCTGTAATCAGTATTGATAGTGCCGGTGACAGTACCCTGTGAACAGGTATCATTAAAAGCGATAAAAGACGCTTCAGTTACGTTGTCACAGGTGCTCGCAGCAGTCGTTACCGCGACAGCTGTTGTCGTACCTTCTACATTTACGGTAATGTCACCCGTGCTCTCGCTGTTACCGTCGCAACCTGCAAGCGCCGCTGATGCGAGCAGGATACCCGTATATAAATTAGTTCTCATGCTTACCATTCCTTATAAAAGTGTATTTAATTTTTTACTAAAGTTTTTCTTATAGCCTGTAGCTAAGCGACAGGCTGATTGATGTGCCAAGCTCATAAAGCTCGATGATGCGGTTGTTCTGACTGTATGAAATTGGTTCGTCGGTCAAATTCTTAACCTGAAATTTTAGGTCCCATTCCTCGCCAAACTGTTTTTCATAATTGAGGTCCATAAGGGTCCTGCCAATTTCAACAATGGGCCCCAGCGCTGCTCCTCGCGCGGTCCGGAAGATACGATCATCGAAATAATTAACCAGCAGCGTGAGCTTCTGACCCGAAGGGAAGTGGTCGTAACCAATCTGCAAGTTAGCCAGGTACTCTGACTGACCCTGAAGCTGGCGTCCGTCTGAACCCATGCCTTCCAACTGCAGTGACTTGGCTCCGAACGTGACCGACGAATCAATGTAGGAAACGTTGCCATTGACGAACACAGAATGGTCGTCCTGATCAAAAACAATGGTATTGAAATCAAGTTCGATACCGTCGAGTACAGCTTCTTGCTGATTTCTAAAGGTAATGCCGTCAGCTGCTGAACCCGATGCATCTGGAATAGCGCGCTCAACCGGGTTGCTTATTTCTTTATTAAACAGTGCCAGTGAGACGCTGTTACTCTGGCCAAAATAATACTCAACTCTAAAATCGATATTGTTGATTTCAGATACGGTAAGTTCTGGTGTGCCAAAGATAGCGTCATCGGTCGCTGGATCGTAGGACTGGGATGCTGATCGCTCGATGAGACCTGGGTAGGAAACTGTCTGACTGTAACCTAGGCGGAACTGTAGTTCTTCGCTGGCTCGCCATGACAGGTTAACGGCCGGATACCAGGCTTCGTGCTCTAGCGCACCGCTGTTACTCGGCGCGACATTTGGGTAGGCAATGTCCTGAGTAAAGCTTTCAAATCTGGCACCCAATTCGGCAGACCATTGATCACCCAGGTCATTGGCCAACTTTATGTAGTAGCCTCCCAGACGCTCGGATGAATTGTAGGAGTCAGTAGATGCTGTCGCTGGGCGCAGTCTAAATGCGTCAGCAGCAAAGTTTTGCACAGAGAGTAATTCATCAATGCCACCCTCGGTGACCAGCAGAGACATCGGGCTATCGCCCATGCGAATACCAAAGCGATACAGAGCAACCGCTCGTTCTTTATCTGACAGCAGTGCACCAACCACAACGGCGGTTGTATTGCTTTCGCCCCAATCAAAGGTGCCCCTGTAATCAAGGCCAATATCATTGCTGACTTCGTTCAGATCAGACCAGCGACGCTCTACCGATGAAGTGGCCAGGCTCTCACCCTGCAAAAAATACTGACGACGATCTGGCTCAAGACGATCTGTTTCAGCATAACCTACTCGCCACTCTATTTTGCTTTCGAACGCCGCGGTATCAAATTCATAAAGACCATTAAAACTCTGTGAAAAAAGTTGGCGCTGAACATATTCTAAAACTGCTTTATCTATATTTACGTCTTCAACATTGACCGCCACGGTGTTTCTAGTCGTGTCGTCGGTTGAACGTAACAAGGTGGTCTTGGAAAGGATTTCACCCTGATTGAATTCGTAACCCACCACGCCGTAACCACTGACTGAAACGGTATCTTGGGTGCGGTTATACATTCCGTTAAGACCAATTGGATTATCAAGGGACGCATCGCCTCGATAGCCCGTTGAACGGCCATAGGACGCTGCCACAAAGTAGCCAAGCTCACCTTCAGCCATTTCCATGCGATCACCGAAATCAACATCGAAGCCAACATCGGGCTTAGCTTCCACTGTCTGTAAATCGTAATCAGGCTTAAATGTCAGAGCGTAGGCAAGCGCCACTTCTGGGCGCGTACAGATATCAGCGACACTAGGATCGCAGATAGTCAATGAGGTGCCACCATCGGTAGCCTCTAAAACACCCCTGTGAATATCGCGCAACCCGCTATCAAACCCCGCCCACTCGGTTTTTGAATCCCGATAGCCCTGCACATCATCAAAGGTGAAGCCAGAATTGAACCCAGTAGAAACGGACAGGCTGCCGATACGCTCATCGGGCAGGCCTTTAGTGTTAACCGCGATAGAGCCGCCAGTGGTCGACGCCAGCTGATCAACGGAAAAAGATTTTTGTACTGCGATGGACTCAACAATATTTGAAGGAAATAAATCTAACTGAATATCCCTGCGCATGGGGTCTGTACTGGGCATTAAAATCCCATTGAAGTTGGTGGCGATATAGCGGCCATCCAAACCACGAACATTGGCATACTTGCCTTCGGTAACACTAAGACCAGCGATACGACCAATGGCCAAGGCGACATCGCTATCACCAAAACGTGCTATCTGGTCAGCATCCATGGCGCTGACAATGGAGGTTGCATAGCGTTCAATATTTTCCGCGCCATCGGTAGGATTGAATACACCAACAATAACGACTTCTTCCACCCGGGGGATTGGCATGGCAATTCTTGACTCTAACGGGGGTCGCTTGAGTAGCTTAAAGCGCGCGTTGATGCCTAGGTCAGCAAAGACCCGGATGGCAGCAATGCTGGATGATCTGTAACCTGTTTGAGAGACGTCAATACGGTGAGTGCCCCTTCGTAATTTTAACGAATAGATACCTTCTTCGTCTGTTATCGCCAATACATTGGCATCAGCCACCTCAACCAAGGCACCAGCGATAGGCAGGCCTGATGGCGAAGTTACTACGCCAGTTATGTAGCCAGATGCATCTGTGTCGGGGGTAAATGATTGACTGGTAACAATGGGCTCTACGTTTTTCTCTTCACTAAAGACTGCAGAGACTTCAACTTCGCCGCCTAGGGGCAAGTTAAATTTGACGGGGATAGCCACATCGTCATCAATTAAGTAAAGCTTATGTGGGCCGGGTTCTAACGCAGCCTGAACCAAGCCATTACCATCGGTTACACCAACAATTTTACCGTCGACCGCCACTTTCACATGACGCAGTGGGGCGTCTTCAAGGAATACCAGCACAAAAGCGTTCTCGGCTGATGCCCAGGGTGCGATGGATGAAACAACCAAAGCTATTATAAAAAACCATTTATTGGTCATCTGCCACTCAACCTCACGTCATTTTCTGTTTAAAGCCAAATAGATTTGGCGTGAAGAAATACCAATATTTCTTCAATGAGTGTTCAAATTAACAGTGCTAAATGACGGTGGTGTGAACATTAAATGACAGATATATGACAGCGCTGAATGTTCTTTGCAATGCAGGGCAAGAACCCTGATTTAACGCTGAGACATAAGATTCGGGATGGAGAAATCTAGGATAGAGGAAGGCATAAATGCTGGGAAATAACGAGAGGGGCAACAAGAGAAACATAAAAAAAGGAGGGCGAAGCCTCCTTTAATATTGGGTTAGTACAGAGTCACCTACTGGTGTCTGATATCTTTACCCTTAACCACAAAGACAATCTGTTCACAGAGGTTTTTAGCATGATCGCCAATGCGCTCTAGGGAACGCACAACCCAGAGAATATTGATCACGCGACTAATACTGCGCGGGTCTTCCATCATGTAGGTAACCAGTTCGCGAAGTGCCGTTTTGTAATCGAGATCGATTTGTTTGTCTTCTTCAAGGGTGCGCATGGCCGCGTCAACATCAAAGCGCGCAAAGGCATCCAGTGCATTGTTGAGCATACTAATTACCGATTTTCCCATATGGCGCACCTCGGTATAGCCTTCTGAGGTCGTACTCTCACCGGCAAGCATAACGGCATGGTTAGCAATCTTCTTGGCTTCATCTCCAATACGTTCGAGATCGTTGACCGCTTTGGTCACCATCATCACCAGACGCAAATCGCTGGCTGCTGGCTGGCGACGAGCGATAATTAAGATGCAGGCTTCATCGATATCCACTTCCATTTCGTCGACAAGTTTTTCTTCTTTTATCACCAGTTCGGCTAGGGCACTGTCCGCTTCACTTACTGCGCGCACGGCATTTTGCAACTGCTGCTCAACCTTGCCACCCATTTCCATCAGGCGTGTACGGATTTCTTCTAGCTCTTCATCGAACTGCTTCATGATGTGATTTTCAAATGACATTTTTGACATATTATTCTCCCTGTTAACCGAAGCGGCCCGTTATATAAGCTTCTGTGAGCTGGTGCTGCGGCATGGTAAATACCTGTTCGGTTGGATTAACTTCAATCAATCGTCCGAGATGGAAGTACGCGGTGCGATGTGATACACGAGCCGCTTGCTGCATTGAGTGGGTCACAATGGCGATGGTGAAGTTTTCACTCAACTCTTCAATCAACTCTTCAATTTTAGCCGTGGCAATTGGATCTAGTGCTGAGCAGGGTTCATCCATAAGAATTACTTCTGGGCTAACGGCAATGGCTCTGGCAATACAGAGGCGCTGCTGCTGACCGCCTGATAATCCTGTGCCCGCCTGGTGCAGTCGCTCTTTGACCTCTTCCCACAAGCTAGCTTTGCGCAGACTGTTTTCAACAATTTCGTCGAGGTCTACACGCGTATCAGCAAGGCCATGTATCTTCGGGCCGTAAGCAACGTTTTCATAAATTGATTTGGGGAATGGATTAGGCTTTTGAAATACCATACCCACTCTGGCGCGCAGTTCTACAACATCCAGTTTTGGAGCATAGAGGTTTTCGCCATCCATGCAAATCTCGCCTTCGACGCGACAGATATCGACCGTATCATTCATGCGATTCAAGGAGCGCAGAAACGTCGACTTGCCACAGCCCGATGGGCCAATCATGGCGATCACTTCGTTTTTGGCGATATCAATACTGACATCGTGAATGGCCTGCTTGTCGTCATAATAAACATTGACGTTGCGCATGGTCATTTTTGGGTTCTCGGTAAACACCTTACCAACCGTAGGCTCATGGCCTTCTACTTCGAGGCTTTTCATGGCTGCAGGTTTGGCTTTGGTAGCCCTTTTTTTCTTATCCGCTGATGCGAGTTGAGTCATTGTTTTTTCCTTTCTACCAACGGCGCTCTAAGCGCTTGCGCAGCCATACGGCAACTGTGTTCATAACAATCAGAAAGCTCAGCAAAATCATAATTGCCGCTGAGGTCTTTTCAATAAAGGCTCTCTCCGGGCTGTCTGCCCAAAGAAAAATTTGCACTGGTAACACTGTGGCGGGATCACTAAAGCCACCGGGAATATCTACAATAAAGGCCACCATACCAATCATTAGCAGTGGCGCCGATTCACCCAGCGCCTGAGCCATACCAATAATGGCGCCCGTTAACATGCCTGGAAGTGACAGCGGCAGTACATGGTGCAATACCGTTTGGTACTTTGAGGCGCCCATGCCCAGAGCGGCTTCGCGTATCGAAGGTGGCACGGACTTAATCGCTGCGCGACTGGTGATAATAATAGTCGGCAAGGTCATCAAGGTTAAAACCAAACCACCGACGATCGGCACGGATCGCGGCACATGGAAAAAGTTAATAAAGATCGCCAGCCCTAACAGGCCAAAAATAATAGATGGCACGGCGGCTAGATTATTAATATTGACCTCAATAAAGTCTGTCCAGCGATTGCGCGGGGCAAACTCTTCAAGATAGATTGCCGCTGATACACCAATCGGGAACGACAGTACCAGAGTCAGTATCAGGGTAAATAACGAGCCCATCACTGCACCACGAATACCCGCCTGTTCTGGTTCCCGGGAATCACCTCGCGTAAATAGGTTGCTGTTAAATTGCAGGCGGATTCTGCCCTGCTGATGGAGCTCATCGATCCATTCAAGTTGCTTGGCCGACATTCTGGCAGCGTAGGGTTCTCCGTCTAACCAAGACTTGTAATAGGTATCTATATCATCGTCAGCCAGTATCCAAACTCTCTCAGTCTCACCCAGTAATAGCGGGTTCTCCAACAGACGATCCTTTAGGTCGAAGCCAGCACCACTACTAATAAGCCCATAGAGCCTGCGTTTGTCACTGCGGCCAGACACTTCAGGAAATTCAGTGCGCATGGCAGTTTTTGAGAGAGCTTCCCAGTTGCCCCTTGTCAATTCCTCGGGATCGGTGAGATTGTCCACGCCGATCCGATCCTGATCATAGGTGACTTCTAGTTCGATATAGGCTATACGAAAGGCTCCGTGACCCTTGCTGACGATATCAGTGAACAGTACCAAAACTGCCGCTAGGCCAATCAAGATGGCCGTACGCCCATACCAGCGAAAACGCTTCTCGGCACGGTTGCGTCGACTCAGAGACTTTTTGATTTTCTCTAGATGGTTTGCTGACTCAGTCATATTGTTCTCTATATTTCTTAACGATATGTAAGGCAAAAATATTTAACAGTAAGGTCACTGTAAAGAGCATCAAGCCCAGCGCAAAGGCTGCCAGGGTCTTGGGACTATCAAATTCTTGGTCACCGGTTAGCAGGGTAACAATTTGCACTGTTACCGTAGTAACTGACTCTAATGGATTGGCGGTTAGTTTCGCCGCCATACCCGCCGCCATAACCACAATCATAGTTTCGCCAATAGCGCGGGAAATGGCCAACATAACGCCACCCACAATACCGGGCAGTGCTGCAGGAATAATAACGCGACGTACGGTTTCCGACTTTGTAGCACCCATAGCCAGCGAGCCATCGCGCATGGACTGGGGTACCGCGGTAATCACATCATCCGCAAGGGAGGAGATAAACGGAATAATCATCACCCCCATGACGCCACCAGCAGCCAGAGCACTTTCCGACGAGACCGACAGGCCAAAACTGGCACCCAGATCACGAAGGAACGGCGCTACTGTTAAGGCGGCGAAGAAGCCGTACACCACGGTGGGGATGCCGGCGAGAATTTCTAGCGCGGGTTTAGCGTAGGTACGCACGGACCTGCTCGCGTATTCGGCCAGGTAAATCGCCGACATCAAGCCAACGGGAACAGCCACTACCATGGCGACTGCTGATACCAGCAGAGTGCCTACAAATAGGGGCACAGCACCAAAACTACCAGAAGAGCCAACTTGGTCTTCACGGATAGCCGTTTGCGGACTCCACTCTAGACCAAAGACAAAATCAAAGATGGGCACGGAGCGGAAGAACTGAATTGATTCAAATAATACCGATAGCACAATGCCAAGGGTGGTAAAGATGGCCAGACAGGCGCAGCCAAGCAAGATATTTTGCATTACCTTTTCAACCACTGGGCGAGCACGGAAAGACGCTGAGATTCGCGACCAACCCCACAGCAAACCAAGCGATGAAAGCGTTAATAACAAGGCGGTTAATGACCAGCGCGAGATAACCCGTAGTGACACCAGATGATCTGCTGCGGCAATCAGTGCCGCGCTCTCGCCTTTGCGCGGCAGTATGCCGTCGGCTAGGTTGGATATTTTATTGATCAGCAGGTTGTAACTCGCCGTATCCTTGGGTGCGATTTCGGCAGCAACAGAATCCAGCACCAGACGGTTGATCAGCGGATCGTCGAACAGCATCCACATACAGAGCAAAAACAATGAAGGCAGTGCACACCAGAGTGCGACATGCATTCCATAATAGGCGGGTAGAGAGTGGAGCTTGCGAATGCCTCCCAATGGCTTGGCCAGTGCTAATGACCGGCCACGGCCTAAAAAGAACGCCAAGACCCCTAGGCCTAGTATCAAAATCAGTATGTTTGTCGCTTGCATAGGGCAGGCAGGATCCTTAAAAAATACTCAGGGTAAAAACTTTAGATAACAAAACAGCCCGGCTCATAGAACCGGGCTGTACTTTGACAACTTATGCGACTTAATTCAATGCTTCATTGCCTGTCATTGGCACTAATCCTCTAGTGCTAGCCGCCATAGCCGCACGCTCATCATCTGGCAGCGGAATCATGCCCTTCTCGGCAAGGTAACCATCTTCACTCCAAGCTTTTTCGCTGGTGAATTCATGCAGGTAACCTTCAATGCCCGGAACCACACCCACATGGGCCTTCTTAACGTAGAAGAACAATGGACGTGAGATTGGGTAAGACTTGTCAGCGATTGATTCAAAGGTTGGTTCAACAGATTCAATCTGTGCGCCCTGCACCTTGTCGGCATTCTGATCGAGGAAGCTAAAGCCGAATACGCCCAGCGCGGCTGGATTCGCTTCAAGCTTCTGGACGATTAGGTTATCGTTCTCGCCGGCTTCAATATAACGGCCATCTTCACGGATAGTGTGACAAATCGCTTTGTAGGCACTCTTATTAGTCTTCTTCATTGCTTTGATCCAGGCTATTTTCTTACAGCCACCCTCCATGCCGAGTTCAGCAAATGCATCTCGAGTACCTGAAGTTGGCGGGGGACCTAATACTTCAATGGCAACGTTTGGCAGTGCAGAGTTTACTTGATTCCAAGTAGTGTAAGGATTATCAATCAGCTCGCCTTCAGTAGCACTAGGCACCTGAGCAGCTAGGGCCAAAAAGATATCTTTGCGGCTTAGCTTCATTGGCTCAGCCTTAACTGAGTTAGCGATAACGATGCCGTCATAACCGATTTGAACTTCAACAATCTCGGTAACGCCATTAGTCTGGCACTTTTTAAATTCAGACGCTTTTATACGGCGTGAAGAGTTCGTGATATCTGGGTAGTTGGAGCCAACACCAGAACAAAACAGCTTCATACCACCGCCAGAACCAGTGGATTCGATTTTTGGTGTCGCCTTGCCGCTGGCGCGACCATATCGCTCAGCAACAACTGTTGAAAAAGGGTATACCGTTGAAGAACCTACGACTTCAATGCTGTCACGAGCCATTGCCGAAGAAGTTGCAGTAACAGAAGCCAGGGTAAAAAGAATGGCTGGTATTAGTGTACGTTGGGTCATAAGAACCTCCAAAATTCATGCACATTGGCATGCTATTAATTAATGCTCATTTTTTGCTACCCAACTACTGTATTAAAGTTATGTGACAGAAATATGACAGGGTGAAAAATCCTTCATTTTCGATTAACTTAGCGCGCTGTCATATTACTGTCACATTATTTACATATATTTAACATGTAACTGTCACATTACGTTGTGATTATTTTCGGGCATCGGCCCAACCACCTACATTTTTGGGGATTGAGTATGAACAAATTAATGCTTTCAGCGGCTATCGCTTCAACCATAGGCTTTGCTTCTCTAGGCTATGCTGCTGGACCGATTGACGGCACTATTTACGGCAAAATCAATGTCTCTGTTGTTAATGCCGATGACGGTGCCAGCGACGAATGGAAGCTCAACAGCAATTCTTCTCGTCTGGGTGTTAAAGGTAAGACTGAAATTGCTGACGGCCTTTACGCCGTCTATAAAGCAGAATTCGAGATGTGTGTTGATGATGGCGACTGTAAAGGTCAGACCTTTACTCAGCGCAACATCATGGGCGGCATTAGAGGTAGCTTCGGTACAGTATGGGCCGGCAAACACGATTCTCCGACTAAACTGGCGCAAAACAAGATCGACCTATTTAATGACCTCGAAGGCGATATTAAGAATACCTTTGAAGGCGAGAACCGCGTTTCTAATATTGTTGCCTATACCTCTCCAACCATCAACGGCTTCTCTAGTACTGTTGCCATGATGCCCGGCGAAGGCGCAGACGTAGATGGCGACGGCCAA
>Ga0209712_10003127_pt1 | contig 13479 bp, 12 predicted proteins | sample ArcOceMetagenome_FD_187443 | JGI IMG/M metagenome (GOLD analysis project Ga0209712, IMG submission 187443) | Marine eukaryotic phytoplankton communities from Arctic Ocean - Arctic Ocean - Greenland ARC118M Metagenome (SPAdes) (version 2) | ecosystem: Environmental > Aquatic > Marine > Oceanic...
GATCGGCCCGGCGCCCCGCATGATTAACACGCAATTGGCGTCAATGTTCAGGCTTTCGTCATCGATTGTCCTGTGAAAACCTTCCGGTCCTTCAAAGACCACGGCCCGGCCTTCGAAGGCATTAGGGCTGTCGGGGTTGGACAGATAGCGGTCGCGGAATTCGGGTGAAATTACGGATGTTTTCATAATTGCGCTGTCAAACAGATTGCCCTTGAGATTGATAAACCCAGCTGTTTGTAAAAGTGGCGTAGAGACCGGTTTGATCACGTCATGGTTTTCGCTGCGCAGGTGCGCACAGTTTTCCGCGATGGTTTTGCCATTGGCTGTCAATGCTTTGGGGTGTGGCAACAGGCTGGCTGCTAATAATTCACCGATCACCGCCGGCACGCCGCCCGCTCTATGGTAATCTTCGCCAAGATATTCACCAGCAGGCTGCAAATTCACCAGCAATGGCACGTCATGGCCGAGGGTTTGCCAGTCGTCATTGTTCAAAGATACGCCCAAATGTTTGGCGATACCGTTCAGATGGATTGGCGCATTGGTGGACCCGCCAATTGCAGAGTTGATCACAACCGCATTTTCAAATGCTTCCCGCGTCATAATGGCGTCAGGGCGCAGATCTTCACGGACCATATCGACGATTCGTAATCCAGTTTCGTAGCTGATTTGACCCCTTTCACGGTATGGCGCGGGAATGGCGGCGGCACCGGGTAATTGCATGCCCAAACCCTCTGCGAGGGAGTTCATGGTGGTAGCTGTGCCCATGGTGTTGCAATAGCCGACTGAAGGGGTGGAAGAGGCTACCATCTCCATAAAGCCATCATCATCAATCTCGCCAGCAGCTTGCATTTCGCGGGCCTTCCAAACGATGGTTCCTGAGCCGGTGCGTTTGCCGCGAAACCAGCCGTTGAGCATGGGGCCAACGGATAAAGCGATGGCTGGAATATTCACTGTGGCTGCTGCCATCAACAGGGCTGGGGTGGTTTTGTCACAACCGATGTTCAGCACAACGCCGTCAATCGGGTAGCCAAATAGGGTTTCGACCAGCGAAAGATAAGCCAAATTGCGGTCCAACATAGCCGTGGGGCGCTTGCCGGTTTCTTGGATGGGGTGCACTGGGATCTCAATCACTGTGCCGCCTGCCGCAATCACCCCGTCGCGGACCCGTTTTGTCAGCTCGATGTGGTGGCGGTTACAGGGGCTAAGATCACTACCAGTTTGCGCGATGCCGATGATTGGTTTGCCCGATTGTAGCTCGTTCCGGGTTAGGCCATAATTGAGATAACGTTCCAGATAGAGAGCCGTCATTTCTTGATTGTCGAGATTGTTGAACCACAGTTGCGATCTTAATTTTGATTTATTATTTGACAAGTATATGGCCCTCGTAAAGTTCTAATTTATTTTCAGTGTTTATCAGTTGGACCAGCCGCCGTCTATCACCTGAGTTGTGGCAGTGGTGAAGGCACTCTCGTCTGATCCCAGGTAAACCGCAAGGGCTGCGATTTCTTCGGCGGTTCCGATGCGGCCCATGGGTTGGCGGGCGGTGAAGTCTTTCATAGCTTGAACTTCATCTCCCGTGGCGCGCAATCTGTCGTGCAGGGAAGGGCTTTCGATCGTGCCGGGGCAAACAGCGTTACACCGGATCCCTTGACTTATGTAATCAATGGCTACGGATTTGGTCAGACCAATTACCGCGGCTTTGGTGGTGCCATAGATAAAGCGGTTCGGCGCACCAATGATTGAAGAGCAGGCCGAGGACATATTGATGATCGAGCCGGTGCCACGGTCCAGCATGCCGGGGAGGGCTGCTTGAATAGTGCGCAGCATAGAACGGACATTGAGGTTAAGCGCAAAATCCCAATCGACGTCTTGGGCTTCCAAAATACTGCCGTGATGCACAAAGCCCGCACCGTTGAACAAAATGTCAGGGTTGGCCCGCGCGACGCCTGCGGTGACAGACTGTGCGTCTAAGACGTCGAGCACATAGGTCTCCAGCTGGCCAATGCAGGCGCTTTGCACCTCGGCTAAAGTGTCGGGGTTGATGTCGGTGGCGAAAACATGTGCGCCTTCTGCGGCCATTGCCAAAGCTGTGGCCCGGCCAATGCCTTGGCCTGCGGCAGTGACCAAAGCGCGTTTTCCAGAAAGTCGTCCCATGTTTAATCCTTTTCAATACCAAGACAGTGAGCCGCAAGCTTAGGCAAGGGCTGTAAGTTGCGCCAATTTATACGCATTTCTGGCTTGGGTTAAAGCAAAACTCGCCTGTGTCTTGTAGATACTTGCGGGCGGTGCGATTTGTCCTGCCTCAGATAGGCCAATCGTGACTTTGTGGGTGGGCGCAGGATGACTAATCGAGAGATATCGAGTGTTGCATTTCCAGTGCCTCAGTATCAAAAGATATCTTAGGGGACGCATTCCGCGCCTCAATAAGGGTTTTAAAGTCATGTCTGTACAAAAAATAGCTCTGCTGGGCACCGGATTGATGGGCGCGCCGATGGCGCGCAATCTTTGCCAAGCTGGTATGCACACGACCGTCTGGAACCGCACAATCGCCAAGGCACAGCCGCTTGCGGCCTTTGGTGCTAATGTCGCGAAAACGGCGGCTGAGGCTGTTGCTGGCACTGATATTGTCATCTCAATGCTGTCAGACGGTCCAACTGGCGTGTTGGTGCAATCTGACCCTGAGTTGCGCGCGGCCCTGCGGGGCGGAGCCATTTGGGTTGAGATGGGCTCTATCAAACCTGAGGAGGCCCGGGCGGCAGCATTGAGCCTTGAGGAATTGGGTGTGCACTACGTGGATGCGCCTGTGTCTGGCGGAACTAAAGGCGCCGAAGAGGCCAGCCTTGCCATTATGGCGGGCGGTGCGGCGGAGGAGTTCGCGAACGTAACAGCAGCGTTAGGCGCGATGGGGCGACCTGTGCATGTGGGTCCGGTGGGCGCAGGGCAATTGGCGAAATTGGCCAACCAAGCCATTGTTGGTATCACCATTGCTGCGGTGGCCGAGGCGATGTTGATGCTGCAAAACGGTGGTGCGGATCCGGCTGCGGTGCGGGCTGCGCTCAAGGGTGGTTTTGCGGATAGCACCATTTTGCAACTGCACGGCGCACGTATGACCGCGGGAGATTTCATTCCGGGCGGATTGTGCACATTGCAGCTGAAAGACTTGAACAACGCGGTGTCAGAGGCTGAAAGCTTTGGGCTGATCCTGCCAACCCTGATTAACACCCGTGACCGGTTCCAACGTTTGGTGACTGAGCTTGACGGCGCCGAGCTGGATCACTCTGCGTTATATCTCGAGTTGTGCGACCAAAATGGATTGGATAACGTTTGATGATGTTTTGAGGTGAGTAGGGCTGGCCTTGACCTCTCATTGTCGCGACGAGTCTTAAATTGCATAAAAAGTAATCATAATACCTGCTGACCTGCCCAAAAACATTCATCGCTTGCATAAAATTTCCTTTAACCTAAACTTATATTGAATATAAAAATCGATGGGGCCCGCAGCGTCTGTATTATATGTTCCGGAGGTGTGAAATTTGGATTTTAAAGACAACCGCATAATTGCGGCCCCGCCTCAAAAAGTCTGGATGCATTTGCTCGACCCAGCCGTCTTGAAAGAATGTGTGCCGGGGTGTCAAAGCCTGACAGGTAGCGTCGAAGACGGGTTTGAGGCCACGGTGGTTCAGAAGGTAGGGCCGGTGAAAGCCACGTTTAAAGGTATGGTTCAGCTGAGCGAGCTCACCGCCCCTCACAGTCTGCGCATCAGTGGTAAAGGCGAAGGCGGCGTCGCGGGATTCGCCCGCGGTGGCGCCAATGTCACCCTTGAGGCTGATGGAGCCGGAACCAAACTTACTTATGCCGTTACGGCACAAATTGGCGGGAAGCTGGCACAGCTGGGCTCGAGGATCATTGACAGTTTTGTCAGTCAAATGGCGGATCAGTTTTTTCAAACCTTCCAAGCTCAAGTGGAAGGCTCAATATCAAGCGAGATTGAAGTACCGGTGCAAACAATTGGGCTTTGGCAACGAATTTTACGCGTGTTCAAAAAATAATACGACTAGGGAGAAAACAAATGAAGATAGCGATGACTGTAAACGGGAAATCTGTATCCCGTGAGGTGTCTGACAACACCTTGCTTGTTGAATACATAAGAGACCATCTACGATTGACCGGGACCCATGTGGGTTGTGACACCAGCCAATGCGGCGCCTGTGTTGTGCATGTGGACGGTCAAGCGATAAAATCTTGCACCATGCTGGCCGCCAGTGCTGAAGGCGCGGCTGTGACCACGGTGGAAGGGCTCGCCAAATCCAAAGATGATCTGCATCCGATGCAGGTGGCGTTCAAAGAAAACCACGGCCTGCAATGTGGGTTCTGCACCCCCGGGATGATCATGACCGCGACCGATATGGTGGCGCGCTATCAGGCTCAGGGCAAAGAGATTACCGAAGACGCCATTCGCCATGAGCTAGAAGGCAATATTTGCCGCTGCACAGGCTACCACAATATTGTGAAATCCATCGCGGACGGTGCGTCCAAGATGACGACTGTATAGGGGGGAATGAATATGTCCGAAGGAATTGGAGCCCGCGTCTTACGCAAGGAAGACAAAAGATTCATCACTGGCAAAGGCAGGTACACCGACGATATCGTTGAGGCCAATCAAGCCTATGCTGCCTTTGTGCGCAGCCCGCATGCCCATGCGCGTATCATTGCCATAGATACCTCCGCTGCCATGGCAATAGAGGGTGTTGAGACTGTGCTGATGGGGCCTGAACTGGTTGGCGATGGAATTGGTAATATCATTTGCGGTTGGGGTGTTACCTCAAAAGACGGCAGTGCAATGAACATGGGAGCATGGTCTGCTTTGGCCACTGATAAAGTGCGCTATGTGGGGGATGCGATAGCCATTGTGGTCGCCGATAGCAAGTCTATCGCCAAATTGGCCGCCGAGGCTGTGGTTGTGACTTATGAAGAGCTGCCTGTTGTGGTGGGATCGGTGCAGGCTTTGGCTAAAGGCGCGCCGCAACTGCATGACAATGCACCGGGCAATCTGATTTTCGATTGGGAAATCGGTGATCTGGCCCCAACAGATGCGGCACTGGCCACTGCGGCTCATGTGACGGAAATGGACATCACCAACAATCGATTGGCGCCAAATCCAATGGAACCACGGTCTGCAATAGCCACCTTCAACGAGGCGGAAGATCATTACACGCTCTACACCACCAGCCAAAATCCGCATGTGGCGCGTTTGGTGCTTTCTGCGTTTTACAACGTGGCACCTGAGCATAAATTACGGGTCATTGCACCGGATGTGGGCGGTGGGTTTGGATCAAAAATCTATATCTACCCCGAAGAAATTGCCTGCCTATGGGCGGCGATGAAATCTGGACGCTCGATAAAATGGACATCCGATCGCACAGAAGCCTTTTTGACCGATGCCCATGGTCGCGATCATGTCTCGACTGCGAAAATTGGGTTTGACAAAGACGGTATGATCGTGGGTTTGAAGGTGGATACCAAGGCCAATCTTGGCGCCTACATGTCTCTGTTCAGCTCGGCTGTTCCGACCTATCTTTATGCAACATTGCTGTCGGGTCAGTATAATATTGCTAATATCTACTGTAATGTTCAGGCGGTTTATACCAACACCGTTCCGGTTGATGCATATCGCGGCGCGGGGCGGCCTGAGGCTTGCTATGTGATTGAGCGGCTGATGGAAACCGCTGCACGTGAAATGGGTATGGACCCTTCCGAGCTGCGTGCGAAAAACTTTGTGACGTCATTTCCTCATCAAACACCAGTGATTATGGCCTATGACAGCGGTGATTTCGCGGCCAACCAAAAGCAAGCGCAAGATGCGGCTGATGTGGCGGGCTTTGCTGCACGCAAGGCGGAGGCGGCCAGCCGTGGCAAGCTGCGTGGCTTGGGCTATTCCAACTATATCGAGGCGTGCGGCATCGCCCCTTCAGCGGCTGTTGGCAGCTTGGGTGCAGGCGTGGGTCTTTGGGAAAGTGCCGAAGTGCGGGTGAACCCGGTGGGTACAATTGAGGTTCTCACTGGCTCCCATAGCCATGGTCAGGGCCATGAAACCACATTTGCTCAAATTGTGGCAGAGCGCTTTGGTCTTCCAACTGAGAACATCCAAATTGTGCATGGCGATACTGATAAGGTACAATTCGGCATGGGCACCTATGGATCGCGTTCAGGGGCCGTCGGCATGTCCGCCATCGTTAAAGCGATGGATAAGGTGGAAGCCAAGGTCAAGAAAATCGCAGCGCATGTTTTGGAAGCGGGCGAGGATGATATCGTGATTGAAGGCGGCGCTGTGAAAGTGGCGGGCACCGACAAGCAAATGCTCTGGCATGAGGTGGGACTGGCCGCTTATACCGCACATAATATTCCTGCGGGAATGGAGCCGGGCCTAAAAGAAAGCGCCTTCTACGACCCAACGAACTTCACCTTCCCGGCAGGATGTTACATTTGTGAAGTTGAAGTGGATCCAGACACGGGCGTCACCGAGGTTGTGCAATTTGTGGCCTCGGATGACTTTGGCACCATCATCAACCCGATGATTGTGGAAGGTCAGGTGCACGGGGGCATCGCACAGGGCATTGGCCAAGCGATGCTTGAAAATGTGGTCTATGATGATGCGGGTCAACAATTGTCGGCCAGCTATATGGATTACACCATGCCACGGGCCGATGACTTGCCCAATTACTCAGTGCATCACGCGTCCACCACATGCCCAGGCAACCCGCTTGGCATGAAGGGATGCGGAGAGGCGGGGGCCATAGGCTCGCCGCCAGCGGTGATCAATGCGATCACAGATGCCATTGGCAACAACAACCTTTCTATGCCTGCCACCCCTGCTGCGGTTTGGACCGCTTTGCAGGATGTGCGCAGCAAATTAGCAGCTGAATAAGGAGTTTGGACGATGTATGAGACCAATTTTCATAAAGCTTCCACGGCGCAAGACGCGGCAGCACTCTTAGCCAAATCAGACGATGGCAAAATCTTGGCAGGTGGTCAGACATTGATTCCCACGATGAAGCAAAGACTGGCAGCACCTGTGGATCTAGTCGATCTGAGCCGGGCCGAGGCCCTGCGCGGTGTGACCATCACCAAGCGTAAAAAGATGGGTATCATGAAAGCGGATGGTGGCGAGACAATCACCATCGGCGCTATGACCACCCATGCCGAAGTGGCAGGCAACACGGAGCTGGCGCAAGTTTGCCCTGTAATTTGTGGGTTGGCCGGTAATATTGGCGACCCTGCGGTGCGCCATCGCGGCACCATTGGCGGATCTGTGGCCAATAATGACCCTGCTGCGGATTATCCTGCCGCCTTGCTGGCTCTGGGGGCCACAATCCATACCAACAGTCGAGACATCGCCGCTGAGGATTACTTCAAAGGCATGTTCCTGACGGCCCTCGATGATATAGAAATCATCACAGCCGTGAGCTTCCAAGCCCCTGAAGTGGGTGGCTATGGCAAATTTCCAAACCCGGCGTCTCGCTATGCCATGGCCGGCGTGTTTGTAGTCAAATCCGTTGACGGCGAGGTGCGGGTTTCGGTTACGGGTGCGGGCGATAACGGTGTGTACCGTCACGCGGGACTGGAAGCGGCTCTGTCTGCGGATTGGTCTGCCTCTGCGGTGGATGCGGTTGAGGTCTCTGCGGATGGGCTGATGTCGGATCTTCATGGGACTGCCGCCTATCGAGCTAACTTGATCAAGGTCATGGCCAAACGCGCTTTGGCATAAACTGCGATAAACACCGTGCACCAGCTCCAAAATTTTGGGCTGGTGTTCCTTATTTGGGGATTGATACCGTGAAAAAGCTGCCCAAATCGATTCAAGAAACTTCGGATTTGCTGGTCTCTGAGGACTATGTGGCAGATCGGTCACTGGCGACGCTCACCTTTTTGTCTCTGACGCTTAATCGTCCAATGTTCTTGGAGGGCGAGGCCGGTGTTGGCAAAACCGAACTGGCCAAGGTCATCGCCAAAGGGCTGGGGCGCAATCTGATACGGCTGCAATGCTATGAAGGGCTGGACACGGCGACGTCGGTGTATGAATGGAATTTTGCCGCGCAAATGCTGGCCATGCGCAACGGCGCAGGCGAGGAGGATATCTATGCAGAGAAATATCTAATAAAACGGGCCTTGCTGCAAGCGGTGGAGCTACATGCTTTGGGCCCACCGGTCCTACTGATTGATGAAATTGACCGCGCAGATGCGCCGTTTGAAGCGTTTTTGTTGGAAGCACTCTCTGATTTTCAAGTCACCGTGCCAGAACTTGGTGTGATTAAAGCCCAAAAGCCGCCCATCGTGATTCTCACTTCCAACCGCACCCGTGAAGTGCATGATGCCCTGAAGCGGCGGTGTTTATATCATTGGGTGGATTATCCCGATTTTGACCGCGAGATGGAGATTTTGGCGGCTCGCGTGCCAGAGGCCAAACAGGCCCTGAGTCTTGAGGTGGTTTGTTTTATTCAAAAGCTCCGTGAGGAAGATTTGTTCAAACGTCCTGGCTTGTCGGAAACGCTGGATTGGGCCAAATGCCTCGTGGCGCTGGACGTTGTGGCGCTGTCACCTGATGTGATCACTGACACGATTGGAGCGGTGCTGAAATATCAAGATGACATTGCCAAGATCACTGGTGGGGCGGCTACACGTATCTTGGACCAGATAAAACAGGACATGCAGGCGCTGCAATGACACCAACCGCCGGAAGGCTGCCGGATAATATTGTTTATTTTGTGCGTGCTCTAAGGCGGGCAGGGGTTCCAGTGGGCACAGCGCAAATTCTTGAGGCCTTGCGCGCGGTACAGACGGTGGGTTTTACCAATCGCCGTGATTTTCACACCACCCTGCGCGCAATGATTGTGACCCGTGCTGAGCATCTTTTAATTTTTGATCAAGTGTTTGCCATGTTTTGGCGTGACCCTGAGTTTTTGGAAAATATGATCACCAATCTCTTGCCTGTGATCACCGCGCCGCCAATTGATCGCCCCTTGAAGCCGGCACAAAACCGGGCTGCTGAGGCGATGGCGGCCGGGGGGGGCAATCCCCGCCAAGCGCCCCCGAAAGAGCAATTGGAAGTCGACGCGCAGTTTTCGCATTCCAATATGGAAAAGCTCACCCAGAAAGATTTCGACGCCATGACCGCCGCAGAAATCCGTGCAGCTAAAATTGCCATTCGCAGCATGGGGCTTGATCTGCCCAAAGTGCTTGGGCGTCGGTATTCGCAGGCTGCAAATACGGTGCAAATTGATCGCCGCAAAGCCCTACAAAGTGCCCGGCGAAGTGGTGGTGAAATGATGCGACTGCCCAAACAACGCGCCAAACCACGGCAGCTCAACCTTGTGGTGCTGTGTGATATTTCAGGCTCCATGACCCGTTACAGCCGCATGATGATGCATTTTGTGCATTCCATGGCGCAGGCTCAGGGGCAATCTTGGGCCGAGGTGCACAGTTTCACCTTTGGTACGCGTCTGCATAATATATCACCTTTGTTGACCATCAAAGACCCGGATGCCGCACTGACGGCCATTGGCAGTCACGTGCGCGACTGGGAAGGCGGCACGCGCATCGCCACGAGCCTTGGGGAGTTTAACCGGCATTGGGCACGACGGGTGCTCTCAACCCCGTCGGTAGTGCTGTTGATCACCGACGGGTTGGAGCGTGAGGCCATTACGCAATTGGAGGCAGAAATCTCCCGATTGGCGCTGCAAACCCGTGAGCTGATTTGGCTTAATCCGCTGCTACGATGGGATCAGTTTTCGCCACAAGCCGCTGGCATTCGCGCGATGTTGCCGCATGTGTCGTCCTTTGTGGCCTGTCATAATCTGGACAGTCTGCAGGAATTATCCGATGGTCTGAGAAATGGTTTGCGCGCGGATCATAAAACCAGAGTGATGGGACTGTTAAAATGAAGGTGTCACAGCATATAGGTGGGCTTGCAGCCTCGCTGCACCGCAAAGGGCAAAAGGTGGCTCTGGCCACGGTTTTGAGCACATGGGGCTCGTCGCCCCGTCCGGTGGGGGCGCAATTGGTGGTCTGTGAAGATGGCTCTTTTCATGGCTCTGTCTCTGGTGGCTGCGTTGAGGGGGCCGTGGTGCTTGAGGCGCTGGAGGTTTTGGCTGATGGCACCTGTAAGGTGCTGGAATACGGTGTGAATGATGTGGATGCTTTCGCTGTGGGGCTGGCCTGTGGTGGCACGATCAAGATCATGGTTGAGCCTGTTGGCTTTGGGCAGGGGGTCGCAGTGGAAGTGCTGGAGGCTTTGGCGCAGGCTTACACCGATCGCCAAGGGCTAGGACTTCAGGTCAATTTGCAAACTTGGGCGCGGGCTGTGATCGAGCCACAAACCCATTCGCAGGACTTCACTGGTCTGGGCGGTGTCTCAGAGCAGGTTTATACTCATATTCAAAACCCACATTTGCGTTTGGTCGTGGTGGGGGCGGTGCATATTGCACAGTTTTTGGCGCCAATGGCGCAACTTGCGGGCTATCAGGTCACCATCATTGACCCACGCGAATCCTTCGCCAGCCCTCAAAGGTTTCCAGATCAAGAGCTGATCGTGGATTGGCCCGAGGATGCTTTGGCTGGTCTCTCCATCGACAATCGCACGGCTTTGGTGACCCTGACCCATGATCCAAAAATGGACACGCCGTCCTTGCAAGCTGTGCTTGCGACCGAGGCTTTTTATATAGGGGCACTGGGCTCGACGCGCACACATGCCAAGCGCCGGGCATCTATGTTGGACTTGGGGGTGAGTACGGTCCAATTCGACCGCATCCAAGGACCGGTAGGATTGTCCATCGGCAGTAAGTCTCCGGCAGAGATTGCCCTGTCTATTCTAGCGGCCATCACCAAATGCCTAAGGATGCCATCCCCATGAGCAAGCTGTTTTCAGATCGTAACCGCCCCATCCATATGGGCCGCTTTCCCACAGAACGGCTCATGCGCAGCTCGGTGTAGCCAGATCTAAAAGCCCTTGTCCCCCTTGGCCGGTGTTGGATTTCCAGCGCCCGACCGCCAGTAGCAGCATCGTGCCGGCCATGGCGGAATTTCAAGCCATGATGGATGCGGTGCGCGACGGTCGTGTAAACTCGGTGGTTTCAGAAATTCCATCAGATTTGCAAGAGCGCTCCAATCACCTGAAGGCATTTGCTTATTTCAACGACATTGCCATGGTGGGGGTAACCGCTCTAGCCGCGGATGACCATCTTGCAACCCCGCGCCTCAACCCGGAGGTGGCGCGGTTGGCCTATGCTTTGAGCACAAGGCAGACCAAAACGCTGGCGGCGGGCATTGATATGATTATGGCTGATCTCAAGGAAAGCATGGCTGCAAAGCTTGAATCTATTAGCCATCATACCGGGGCTTTGGTGTTTTTAGTGGACTACCGCCGCGACCCTCGTCCGGATTAGGCTGGCTGTGACTGGGTGCAAGATGCGCAGGCTGAACGTGCGGCAGTTTTGGGCATGGAAACTGCAACTGTACTGGCCAATTACCTGCGGGTGTTGGGCTTCAGCGCGCGGGCGCATTCAGCGACCACAAGCGATGTAGAGCTGTCCCGGCTAGCGGTCAAAGCGGGCGTAGCAGAGGTCGAGGGCAATCATATCACCCATCCATGGCTAGGTGGCCGCTTTGGTTTGGCTGCCGTGACCACAGATATGCCCTTGGCCTATGATCAGCCTTTGGCGGCGGTTCAGCCCAAATCGGCCTTGAAGTCCCTAGACTGGATCTTTGGACGGCATGGCGGGGCCAGCCGGGGCAATCATGATCCCTATGCGGCACGCGATTATGTGAGCGGCGCGCATCCTTTTGAAACGCTGAAACGGGTGGAAACTCCAACCACCTATATGGATGAGCCCAATATCGCGCGGGTGCCAAAACGCACCGATATGTTTGCACGCGCGCAATTTGGCGATATGGGCCCGCAGGTGCAAAAAGGCGCGACGGGTGGCCATTATGTTCGAAAAGCCGCCCCGAGCGCCGCGCAACGGCGACTTTTGGGGGCCTTTGTGCTGTTGCAAGATGGCGAGCCTGCCCAAGAGGTGCAACAGATTTCACCTGAAAAAGCTGGCGAAAACATCAAGGCCGCAAGTTATTTTATGGGCATTGACGCTACGGGCCTGTCGCGCTGCCCGGAGTGGAGCTGGTATTCTCATGATGCCCGCGGCACGCCTATCATCCCGCCGCATGACCATGCGGTCAGTATGATTGTTGATCAAGGCTTCGAAACGATGGAGGGGGCCTCCGGTGATGATTGGATCAGCGTGGCGCAATCCATGCGGGCCTATCTGCGGTTTTCGCTATTCGGTGGGATTCTGGCCCAGCATATCCGCAATATGGGCTATTCGGCCAAGGCCCATACGGTGATGGACGGTGAGGTGCTGCAACCGCCCTTGTTGCTGCTGTCTGGACTGGGGGAGGTGAGCCGGATAGGTGAGGTGATATTAAATCCGTTTCTGGGGCCACGTTTAAAATCGGGTGTGGTGACCACATCACTGCCGATGGCCCATGACAAGCCCATTGATTTTGGACTGCAAAAGTTTTGTGACAGCTGCAATAAATGCGCGCGCGAATGCCCGTCTGGAGCGATCACCGCAGGGCCAAAATTGATGTTTAACGGGTATGAAATTTGGAAGTCAGACAGTCAAAAATGCGCCACCTACCGGATCAACACGCCGGGTGGTGCAATGTGTGGTCGGTGCATGAAAACCTGTCCTTGGAACCTTGAGGGCTTGTTTTCGGAAGCGCCGTTTCGTTGGGCTGCGATGAATGTGCCGCAGATGGCGCCTGTTTTGGCCAAGCTTGATGATATGGTCGGTCACGGTGAATTGAACCCAGTGAAAAAGTGGTGGTGGGATCTAGAGCTGACAGAAGATGGGGCCTATGCGCCTAGCCTACATGTGGCGAACGCACGGGCGTTGCAAAAGGATCTGAATCTCAAATACGCCGATCAAACCTTGGCGGTTTATCCTGCCGCCTTGGCTCCGCATCCCTATCCCTATCCATCCCCAATGGACCGTGAAGCGGGTATTGAGGCCTACCAAGCCATGATCACCGCTGAGGTGTATCAGGCCAAATCTGCTAGCGGCGCACAGGATCACTTACACCTGTATTAAAGCGATCAAGAAGCGCCAGTCATTCAGATGATTGTAGATTGCGTCACGGACTGTGCGGGCGGTGTGAAGAAATATAGATTGGTTGCCGCTGATGCTGCGGATTTGCCAGTTTGGACCGCAGGGGCGCATTTGGATATCGTTGTGGCGCCAGAGTTTCTGCGGCAATATTCGTTGTGCGGGGATCCTGCGGATCGCAGTTGTTATGAAATTGCGGTGTTGATTGAGCCGGAAGGACGCGGTGGATCAAAACTGATGCACCGTATTTTTGAGCAAGGCCGGCGCGTATTTGTCTCCAAACCAATCAACCATTTTGGTCTTGAAGCGCAGTCCAACCTGT
>Ga0209712_10003128_pt1 | contig 13476 bp, 12 predicted proteins | sample ArcOceMetagenome_FD_187443 | JGI IMG/M metagenome (GOLD analysis project Ga0209712, IMG submission 187443) | Marine eukaryotic phytoplankton communities from Arctic Ocean - Arctic Ocean - Greenland ARC118M Metagenome (SPAdes) (version 2) | ecosystem: Environmental > Aquatic > Marine > Oceanic...
ATCAAAAGTAATCTTGGTTTCATGAATTAATATATTATTGTACTCCAGTTGCTCAATCAAAATATAGAATCATATTTTCACACAGTGATTGTAAGAGTAGTTCGCACTCCTATTTGTTTGAAACTCGCAACTAACCCGGTCTTCATAAAAATACTGAACAATTTATATCATCATCATGTCTGGTTGTCGTCCCAGTCAGTAAATAAGTTGAATGTCTGTTTTCTTTCATCTCCATCTGATATTGTATCCCACGCAAATAGATCTAGTGCTAGGTCTCCGGCTCGACCCCCAATATCCTGTACTTGTAAGTCTTCTTTAAGCCATTTTACGACATCAGTCCGACCATACGCAACAGCATGGGAAAGTGGTGTATTGCCGGCATTGTTGCCTTCAGTGAAGTCGATATTTTGCGTGCTGTGTAGATACTTACATACTTCGACATTTCCACCAGAGGCCGCCCAATGGGCCACTGAACAACCATTGCGGTTCTTAAGCAGCGCATCAGCTCTATGCCTCACCATTAGCTTGACTACGTCAAGAGTTCCGGACCAAGCTGCCCACATCAAAACCGAGTTACCATCTTTCGTAAGTGCATTGACGACATTTCTTTGGACGTTCGGGCCTCCACAGTTATCCATCAAGAACTTGCAAACATTGATGTGTCCACCGCAGCCAAACGCTTTGCTTTCAGCCCCTGCCGCTGCCCAGTGTAAAATGGATGCCCCGTCTCTATCAGCCTTTAGTTTAACAGCTGCTTCAATTCCTCCCGGCAATGCCTTAATGAGCTGTTTTAGAGTATCGACTTGACCTGACCCTGCAGCCCAGTGTAACAGAGAAATATCTCGAACATCGGTCTCAAGAGGATTAGAGCCGTGACTTTTGGAATGATTGAAATGAATTGTGAGCATATTCATATGAGAGATTTCCATAAATGACACCTGGTGGTGATTCTTGTTTCAAACAAATACACAAACAAATACACAAACAAACAAACAAACAATGTACACGCACGTACCTTACTAGTAGGTTGACCATTTCGTCTGCAGTGACATTCATGTGCTTGAGATGTTGATTTAGTGGATCCATCTCATTTCTTGCTGCAGCCATGATTCCACGAAGGAATAAAGATTCAAATGCATCGACCTGCTTTGGAGTCACAGTATCATCTTCGTTTCCATCGCGTGGTATGTCCAATTCTCCCATCACATTTCGAGTTGAGTCGTCATCAAAATCTTTGTAGTCATACTGCTTACGCCACTTGTTACAGAGCGCACAAAAAGACTTAGTTCTTCGACAGGAAATCAAAAAATCTTGAAAGAGAGATGCGTCGTTTTCAAGCAATGCGGGGCCGTGAGGTAAATCCATGTACATTAAAAAAGCATGCTTTGGAGCAAGAACTTTTTCCATCCTACTTCCAAAGTATTGAGGAGGAATAGACTTAGCAGCGTCAGATAGAGGCTGCGGACCCTTGCCATTATGTATTGGTTTGATATTACCTTGTAGAGTATATTTGATAAACCTTAACTTCGGCCTTAAGTGACGTTTAACATCCAAATCTAGCAGAGGAGGGAAAAAACTTTGCATGTCGTTAATTTCTTCATCGCTATAGCCAGCATATTCTCTCAAGTAATTCCTTGCAGATGTCATGGATTTCGAAGTTAAGGCAACCTTTTGATCGTCAAATACAGGGCTGTCGTGTCCTGAAGCAGCAGATAATTAGTTCGATTCCTATGAATTTGTAAGATGAGTTGAGGGGATTGGAATTTGTAAGATCGAAAAGCACTTACGATAAAGATGCATGAAGGAGTGGTTCATTCTCCTGGCTTTTCGTGGAGCTTTGACGCGTTGCGCATGGGGCCTCTTATCCGGTTTCGCGCTACCATCGGCGGGTGCTTGCATTGATTCCTCTGTTGCTGAACGTGACGTTTTCAAGCGCGGAGAAATGGGGCATGCTAGTTGTCCTTGCGCTTTTGTAATCGCGAGTGCGTTATTTACACCAAAATGAAAAGATATGGTAGAAATTGAAAAGCTCGCTACTATGAGGATGAAAAAGCATTGATGTTTTGTCATGGCTAGGGTTTCTCTGTGCATATGAATATGGGTGGTGGCAAAAGGAAAATTGGGAATAGGTGGTAGTTGGTGGTGATATACGAATACTACATAGAAACATGAGGCGTCAACTGTTGGTCTTTTTAACGTCACTTTACCGGATATTCAATTTTATGACAGGAATTCAAGCCAAAGCTTCCGTCAAAATTGTTTGGGTTTGTGTGTTCAACCTGCGGAATCAGACAAAAGGGATGAAACGTTCTTGGCTGTTTAGAAACCCATTATTAATATCTATGCCCAAGCGAGCCCAAAACTAGGACGAAGTCTATCCTTTTGTGCACTAAAACCAAAATGAGCTGAGAATGACAATGTTTTTATAGATATTTACTGAAGCTCTTGCTTCATAACAACTTGTTCTCCCTCGCCACTAACAAGAACTCCAAGATCGTAGACTACCTCTCCAGCTTGCTTGAGAAGTTCCTTAGTCTCAGCAACCTTCTCTGCCTTGACCACAAGTACCATACCAATTCCGTTATTGAACGTTCTCAACAGCTCGTGATCATCCAATCCACTTGCTTGTTGCATCCACTTGAATACTGGCGGCAATGCAGGGTGCCCAGTGATTTCAGCTACGATACCCTTTGGAAGACTTCTTGGCAAGTTCTCGAGCAACCCCCCTCCTGTGATATGAGACATTGCAGTCAACAATTGATTCTTCAACAAAGGCAAGCAGGCCTTGACATAAATTTTGGTGGGAATTAGAAGGGAATCTGCAATGGTTTCACAGTTAGGATCCCATGGACATGGACTATCGAAAGTGAGCCCTTCAGTTTCAATCAGCTTTCTGACTAAACTAAATCCATTACTGTGAATACCGCTACTAGATAGACCAAGAAGGACATTTCCTGCTGCAACACCACTTGGGAGAATGCGATCTCTATGAACTGCGCCTACACTGAATCCTGCGAGATCATAATCACCAGGGGCATACATAGAGGGCATTTCAGCAGTCTCTCCACCAATAAGTCCACAACCAGACTGTCTGCATCCTTCAGCAATTCCGCGAACAACCGCGGCAGCTTCATCAATTTCAAGTTTTCCAGTTGCATAGTAGTCTAGGAAAAAGAGAGGTTCTCCACCAGCAACGATCAAATCATTGACACACATGGCAACCAAATCGATACCAACAAAGTCGTGCTTCTTTGTGGCTTGAGCGACACGTAGCTTGGTTCCAACGCCATCTGTAGCACCGATCAAAACAGTCTCATTGCTATCAAATCCAGCTGCTGCGAGATCGAATAATCCTCCGAAACCACCAAGATCTGCATCACAGCCAGGCCTGATGGTGCTTTTACAAGCCGGTTTGATAACTTCTACAAGCTGGTTTCCAGCATCAATACTAACACCGGCGTCTGCATAGCTAATGACTTTCTTTCCGCAATACTTCTTGAGCGCTTCAACAAATGCAGGGCCTTCAAGGGGCTGTACCTTTGCCTTCAAAGATTCTGCAGTTTCTCCTGCTTCGATCTTGACCGACTTTTGAACAACTACAGGACCACCGTCAACTGCCTCTGTGACTTGATGAATAGTACACCCGCTCTCAGAATCACCTGCGTCAACTGCTGCTTGGTGCACAGCAAGATCCATTCCTCCTGCATGTTTAGGAAGGAGTGAAGGGTGGACATTGATGCAACGCCCTGCCCAGAAATCACAGAATTGTTTCGACAAAATCCTCATGTAACCAACAAGAACAACAAAATCTGCTCCAGACTCGATCAATGCAGAAGTGCATTCAGCGTCGTATTCCGCCCGAGAAAGACCCTTGGAAGAAATGAACTTTGTGGAGACTGTAACTCCAAGAGCTCTTCCCTTTTCGAGAATAAGCGCATCTTCCTTGTTGCTGACAACGGCAACAATCTCAGCATGAAGTTCTCCAGAAGCGCAAGCCTCAATGACGGGTATGAGTGCAGTTCCTCGTGTGGAGCCTAGAACTCCAATACGAAGTTTCTTGTTAAATACACCCTTTGCAATATCAGTTCTGTAATGCATCAATGACTCCTTGTTGCTTCCTACAAAATCAAGTCCTTCAATGGCCTTGTAAGATGCCCCCAATGCATCAGCGAAAGATGACCCCATGCCGGTGATTGCTAAGACGCGGCCTCCGGAACAACGTGTGACAGATTTTTCGTCCAACTTTGTGCCTGCGTGGTACACTTTGACGCCATCAATTGCATTTGATTCATCAATTCCAGTAATTTCCATTCCTTTAGGATAAGTCTCGGGGTAACCACTCGCAGCACAAACGACAGTGGCAGCGCAAATATTCTCCTTGAATCTGACATCGACAGAGCCAAGAGTTCCATCGCAGCAAGCAATGAACACTTCGTACAAGTCGGTCTCGAGAAGGGGGAGAACAACCTGAGTTTCCGGATCTCCAAAACGGCAGTTGTACTCAAGCATCGAGGGCCCATTCGGAGTGCACCTGTTGGTATAATAAACATGTTAGGTTGGATGCAAACATGAAATAAGAAATGTGACAGTAAATCAATGGCGAACTTACATGATACCAGCGTACAAAACTCCGACGTATGGGGTTCCTCTCTCTGCCATTTTCTCTACAGTTTTAATACACATAGCTTCGATCTCTTTTTGCATTGCAGGAGTGACAACTGGGGCAGGAGCGTATGCGCCCATACCTCCTGTATTAAGACCCTCGTCATTGTCTAATGCACGTTTGTGATCTTGGGCTGCAGGCATAAGTACTGCAGTCTTTCCATCGCAGAATGCGAGGCAGGATGCTTCTGGTCCAGTCATGAAAGATTCAATTACGCAGGTATCCCCAGCATTTCCAAATGACTTGTCAGACATGATCTCTTTTACAGCTGCGATTGTCTCAGCCTTTGTTGTAGGGATAAGTACACCCTTTCCAGCTGCGAGACCAGATGCCTTTACAACTTGACGATCATTCTCATCCAAACTTTCAACATAGGCAATCGCCTCCTCTGCACTTGTGAAATTTCTATACTTGGCAGTAGGAATTCCGTGTTCCTGCAAAAAGTCCTTTGTGAATGCCTTGCTTGCTTCAAGCTCGGCTGCCGCCTTACTGGGTCCAAATACTCTTACACTAGGGCATTCAACTTGCATTTCATCTACGATACCATCTACCAATGGCTGTTCGGGTCCAACAACGACCATGGCAGCATTTACACGTTTAGTCAACTCAATTACAGTTTTGTTGTCCTGCTTTCCATTCACACCTTCAGCATTTGAGATCTTTCCTCCCTCAACAGCTGTTCCTCCATTTCCTGGACAGCAAATGACCTTCTGTACCAAAGGCGAACGAGCCAAAGCAACTGCCAAAGCATGTTCACGACCTCCGGCACCAACAACAATGACAGTATCAGATTGTTTCTTCGACCCAGCAAGCTGCGATGCAGCTAGTAAATCAAGAGAAGAAAGAGCTTGGATAGCAGCACTTGCGAGGTTTTCATTTTTCTCGACATCACCGGAGAGGGCGCTAAGTACATCATCAACTGAGCATCCAACAAAATCAATAACCTTTGTATCAAACACAACTACAGTGGCAGAAGAAGAGAGGATAGCAGAACGGACAGTGTTCGCCTCAGATCCAAATGCAAGATATTCCGATACGGAAGTTGGCATGCAGTATACAATCAATTCGTTTGCAGACCCAGTATTACCAGCAGAAAATGTTCTGAAGGGAGCCTGCAAGAGTGCGCTTGAAATGTTTTGGGATCTTACACACTTGATGTCTGCAACTTTCTCTCCCGATACAGATTTCGATAAGAGCTCAAGCACCTGTTCATTAATTACAGAGAGGATACATTAGAACCGCCCCAGGTCAGATTTTGCTTTCCTAGTTTCTTCCCAACTAAAAATTATATTCGACATACCTTTGCAGGTGCTTGGGCACCAAATCCAATTACAGTCGCAACCATTCTAGAGATGATGATGTTCACAGTAGAAATATAATATGTTCTTTTTGGGAAAGTGTCTGGCTGTACTGTCGAGCGCCAGGATCAGCCCAAAAAGAGTGGCTCTGAAGAAACGGATTTTTCATTGTGTGGCGCGGTCTTTCCTCTTCCCTTCGTTTCCTCTTCTATTTCGCGGTGTTACCAAGTTTAAGTGGATACACTGAAAGATACGCACAGGAGGGTTCGTATCGCCAGTAAGTGACACCACTTCAACAAAACCATCTTCGAATCTATGACATAATAGTATTGCAACGCTTCGTGCTTTCTTGTAACATAGAACATACCAATACATAGTACCATACCAATACGCTGAATAATCAAACATGACTAAGTTCGTTCTAAAGATCATTGCTGCCCTTACACTTGCTGTGGCTTGTCAAGCCATGACAGATGGAGCAACAGGAATTGACTTCTCACCAAAGGTCAACGGACTTGACCTTTTTGGAGTTGGAGTGAGAAAGAAGGGGCCAATCAAGTGAGTTCTTTACAATATTTCCTTTACGAAGTGAAAATTACGTTGCTATAACAATCAGCATATTGCAGCGTTTCTACGAGTATCATCTAACAATCTTTTACTTTTGTCCTTGTCCAGGGTCTACTCTGTGGGAATGTATGCTTCGTCAGCTGCAAAGGAAGTTTTGGCAGGCCTATCCAAGCAAGCGGACAAAGTAAAGGCTTTGTCTACATTGAGATCATCCGTGAAAGCACACCCACCAACTTCTTTCCTCTTGAAGATGAATTTCAAAGTAGGAGCTGAAAAAATGGCTTCTGCGATTGCAGATTCCGTCTCACCTCGTCACAATAATGCAGGTGAAGTGGATGAACTCAAGAGTCTTATTTTCAATGGTGTTAGCGCGAAGGGAGATGCTACAAAGGGGACCACTTTCCAGTTTGATTGTGCAACTAGTGGAATTGATGTAAGCGTAGATGGGAACAAGCAAGGACATGTTTCCAGCCAAGGATTGTCCCAGGCATTTTGCGATGTATACATGGATGACAAGTGTGTGAGCTCTGCCTTGAGGGAAAGCTGCCTTGACAACTGCTGTTTGCCTTAGAGATGATGATGTGAAGGGAAGACTGAACAGATCATTGGTGTCCTTTCGAACATTGACGGAGGTGATGAAGCAATTGGTGATATCTTTCTCGCAAACATAAAATAAAACCTGATATTGAGACCTGTTTGAAACACTTTTTTAGAAAAATTGTACAAGCGAACAGGCAACCATGTTCCAGCGTTGTGTGAAACAGATTATTTCGATGGAGAAGATAGAATCTGCTTGAAACACTTGTTTCCAGCAATTGTACAGCGAAACAGGCATGTTATGTTGTTGTGGGCAATAAGTTATTTCGATGGAGAAGATAGTACAAGTTGGAAATATCTAACGAAACTAAGGAGTTGGGTCTAGTGGAGAATAACAAGCTTACTTAATTGAACACGAGCAAGTGCAGTAACTCTATAAAAGCGGCGTCGCAGTAACCAAATCCTTACGTTCAACGGCAAGACATCGTTCTTTCATTTTCTTTTAACTGTTACAGTAACGATTACCATTCGTTCTCAGGGGCAGCAGCAGCGTCCCATCCAGCAGCAGCATCAGGAGCAGCTACAAAGGCAGCATCAGCAACCTCAGCAAAAGATCCCTCAGGAACCTCCTCTGCAACGGGCTCCTCCACAACGGGCTCAGCCTCGTAAACAGGAGCAGCAGCCTGTGCGGCCTTAGCAGCCTGCTCATCGTCAGCACGCTTGAGCTCCTCGATATCACGGTGGAAAAAGAGATCAACGGGAACATCCCAGTCGGTCTCACGGGAGATAGCTCCACGAAGTCTGAGAACCTCACGAGCGAGCATCCAGTACATAAGTCCGATGGAAAGCTTTCCCTTGTTATTAGCAGGGATAGCAATATCAACAAACTGAAGAGGAGAGTCGGAATCACAAAGAGCAATAACGGGGATGTTCACATAAGAAGACTCCTTAACAGCCTGGGAATCGGTACGGGGGTCAGTAACAATCAAAAGACGGGGTTCCTTGTACTGCTTGGTGATCTGATTTGTGAAAGTTCCGGGGGTGAAACGTCCAGCAATGGAGTTAGATCCAGTGTAATGGGAGTACTTAAGGACAGCACGCATTCCGTAAGGGCGAGCGGAGATAGCGATAACATCACGGGGGTTCTCAATGGAAACAATAACACGGGCAGCGAGCATGAGCTTCTCCCAGGTCTTTCCGATGTTAAGGATGTAGATACCATCCTGACGACGGCGCCAGATGTATTCCTTCATGGAATCATCAGAGTTCTTGGTTCCGGAGTGGACATTTGCAGAAAGCATCATCTGGATGTCCTCTTCCCTGAAAAACACATGGTAATGTAGATAGTGCGGTTAGCAGTTGTATTCGGAGGTGTAAATTCATGTTTTGATGCCATAATGCATTTTCTAGTAAGTGGCAAGTGTCCCCTTTCCTGAGAAAAAGTATGCATAACTTTTAGGTGGGAGCAATGGAACATCCATTCCCAGTTTTTGCTGCATCATCCATCATTGTATTCAGTAGAAGATACTTACTTGGGCTGCATGACAGCAGGTAGACTAGCGAAAGCACTCATTTTGACTTTGACGGGAAATAGTTTGACGAAGTTGTGAGACAACAGTGTTGGATGCTGTTTGAAGAAGAGATGATGGAGGCTTGAACAAGAAGCAAGCACGCGAGGGTGAAGAGAGACGCGCATATCGGCGCAAGGTGTGTGGAGGAGAATAAACCGGTTTTCCACCATTGAATGTTTCGCGGAATTTCTTTTTCAACTTTTTTCAAAGTTGAGAAAAAAACACGAAGAGAAGAAATAGCACCTACCAACAACCTCGTTGTGTTCGTACACTGCAATTTCTTCATCATAACATTGATTCAAAGAACCTCCAACAACATGCCAAAGGAAAAGAAAAGAGGCGCTACCACTGGAAGCTCAAGCAGGCATGCACCCCTTGGTCAAGTCATTGCCGATGATACAAACAGATCGAAATATGCTTCTGTTAGATCTCGTCAGAGGGAGGACTCTGATAAGTCGTCTAAATACCAAGAAGGGGATTTGCTCGATGAAAAGTCCACCAAGAAAATATTTGAGTTGAGTAAGGATCAGATGCTCGAAATTGAGGAGGAGGAGCAGAAAGAAATGGAATTGAAGAGAAGAAGGGGGGCAGGGGCTAGAGGCGGTGCTGATGCAGAAGGAGATAGTAGTGATGAGGAAGAAGACAATGGTTCTACTATGGGCGATATTCTAAATGACGAAGATGAAGAGTAAGTCACAAGTTTCCATGTTGTATAACTATGGAAGAAAATGCTTACCAAATCAGGTGCATTTTCTGACTTGAATTATTGTTATCTTTTGTTTGAACTATAGCTTGGTGCAACACGATGAAGGTTATGTAACAGTGGCTGACGGTGCTGCAGGCCTTACACCCGAAGAAGAGGCGGTGGTTGCTGCAATGATGGGAGGCGACAAGCAGGAAAGACGCACACTCGCTGATATTATTATGGACAAGATCAACGAGAAAGAATCGCAACAAGCAATGGCAGTTGTGGAAGAAGAAGAGGATGATGGATTCACTAATATTCCAGTCAAGGTAGCGGAGGTATACACTGATATTGGAAAAATTCTTTCTCGTTACACTGCTGGAAAATTGCCAAAGGCATTTAAGGTGATTCCATCCTTGACTAATTGGGAGGAAGTGTTGTATTTGACTAGACCTGATAAGTGGACACCGCAAGCCATGTTTGCTGCAACTCGTATCTTCGCATCCAACTTGAACCCAAAGATGGCCCAACGGTTTTACAACCTCGTGGTTTTGGATGCAGTGAGAGCTGATATTGTCTCAACGCAAAAGTTGAACTATCACTATTACAGATGCTTGAAGAAGGCTGTGTACAAACCAGCTGCGTTTTTCAAGGGAATTCTCCTTCCACTGTGCAAAACCCAATGTACACTGAGAGAAGCAGCAATTGTCGCATCTGTTTTACAAAGAGTGTCAATTCCGGTTCACCATTCAGCTGTGGCCATTCACAAACTTGCTCAGATGGAATACAGTGGAGCAGCATCTATTTTCATCAAGACGTTGTTGAACAAGAAGTATTCGTTGCCGGCACCTGTTATTGGAAGTTTGGTTCGGCATTTTGCATCGTTTGTCAATGACGAAAAAACTGTTTTGCCGGTATTGTGGCACCAGGCTCTTCTTGTGTTTGTACAGAGATACAAGAATGAAATACAAGGAGAGGCTAGGGATGCTTTGAAGAATGTCATGAGGGTACATCTTCATCATAAGATTACTCCTGAGATTAGAAGAGAGCTCTTTGGGGCTCAAGCCTGGAAGGATGAACGTGCAGCTGTACAAAATGCTATGCAGGAGTAAAAGACTAGGAATTTCTGTTTTCTTTTAAATAAAATAGAATAATAGTGAATATCAGCTGTGTTCGAATGTGTGAACTCCTTCTATATGATTGAAATATCTTTGCGTGCAGTTGACGGTTCAACTTCTATTAGGAATTAGATTGCGTTGTTATCACGCAACTAGCATCAAAAATCTCAAGAACTTGTTTGGCATTTGCATCCACTGACTGACTGCCATCCAATACAACATGATCAAATTCGACCTTCGCAAAGTTCCATTCGCTGTTGTCAGCTTCTAATTTTACATCCTTTGCAACCTCCGCAGGAGGTGCTCCTTTGTAAAAATGCCCTTCTCTCTGGTTGATCCTATTCTGTGCCTCTGTATCATCGGTATCAACGAGGACCCACTTTGCATCCGGAAACCTTGATCGAAAAACATTTCGTAAATCTGTATTCACAAATGAAAATGATATAATCGCTTTATCCAAGGGTTGCATAGATTTCAACATCTCATCAACATGATTACAGGCTCCAACAGCGAACTCTATTCGCTGATCTAGTGTCGGATAAATTCCCTGAGCGAAATTGTCTTTCATCCATTGAGGAACACATACATCTAAATCTAGACAATGAAGAGTACTTGTAGGACTGGTGGTCGGCTCTAATGACTCAACCTCATGTGAGTTATACAGCTCTAACGCCTTTTCGGATACAGTGGATTTCCCTGCGCCTGGCCTTCCGAAGACGATAACAATAGCTATGCTCATGGAGGGTTACATACATAAATAATGAAACACCAGCAAAGTAGACCGTATTAAACACTCTAACCTCTAACAAAGTATCTTCGGTTCGCATTTTGTGCTTCTTACCGTTCTTACCACCGTTAAAAATCACTAAATGCCGCCAAAAGCTGTGCGCCAGTTTTTCGAATAAGTCTACGTAAAAACATAGGATGAACTTTCGTAGAAAATTTGCTGAAATTTTCACAAGCAAACGAAAGCTAAAAAAGCCGAACTACCGATTTCGACCGTTCCTGGCAATTTCTCACAGTTCCTTTGCGAACACACCTAATACTCAACAAGCGATATAATGGTAAGGACCCCTTTGCTGCTCATTCTGACCACGGCACCGTATCCGCCGCGTTGCCTATGTAACGTTGATGCCTTGGTTTGACGAAATTGGTTGATTTCTTGTGAAGAATCGCGTTTTTTCGATCACTCTAGTGATTTGGCACAAAATATACGTGACTGACAGCGAGCAGCGCAACACGACACATATCCATCATACACAACTTTCACCGTTCATTTACTTGTACACTCACCCTACCATCAATGAAACAACACACAGTCTGGAAAAGGTGGTAAAGGAGGAAAAGGTGGAAAGGGAGGAAAGGCTCCCACCGCAAAGAAGGCTCCTCAATCGCGTTCCTCAAAGGCTGGACTTCAGGTAAGTTACTTCCACGTCTCGTGTGCCTTCTTGGCTCTTCTTCAAAATGTATCTCAAGCTTTCATTGCTAACTCGTACCGCTTTTTTCACTTCTCCATATCATAGTTCCCTGTAGGTCGTGTACACCGTTTCCTAAAGAGCTCCGTCCAAACCAGTCAGCGTGTGGGTGCTTCTGCCGCTGTTTACACATCGGCTATCTTGGAGTACCTCACTGCTGAAGTTCTCGAACTTGCAGGTAACGCATGTAAGGATCTTAAGGTGAAGCGTATCACGCCAAGGCATCTTCAACTCGCGATTCGTGGAGATGAGGAACTTGATACCCTGATCAAGGCAACCATCGCTGGAGGAGGAGTTATTCCCCATATTCACAAATCACTCATTAACAAAAGCACGAAGGGAAAGAAGCCCAAGTTTTAAGCTTGCATGCGAATTCGTCAGGGACTTGATAACAGCTGTGCTCGGTGCAGGTGTTGGGGTCTTTGTCAATCGGTGCATCCGTCTCATGTTCAGGGAGCATCTTTTCTGATGTAGTGACCAAAAGATTGGTTGGGGGAAACCAATCTGCGACGTCCTCTCCCTAATTCAGGTCCGAAGCAAACAATCTTTTAATCATGAGACCAACCTCATTGTGTCTTGTTTCAAAAAACTATAAACAGCAAAAATATTTGTCTAGGATTATATTACTGTAAAGTCGTTAGTGTAGTTCAGACCAACAATTAGAAGCATCGATACTCATGAACATTTACTAAGGCGCAAAATGCCACCCGTTTCAGTGTAGACATGGGCCACATTCAGCAATAAAAAGTTTCTTGCAGTTATACAATATTCTAGTCTTCCCCCTCCGTTTGACTAAACGCGCGTGAACTTGCATCAACACTGCCTTGCGAAGACATGCCAGATCCTAATGCCCTCGCAGTCGTCAAACCAACTTGCCTCAAAGCCGAAACAGAAGAAAGTAAAGCTCCGCTGTTACCTTTACGCCTGGCCGTCTTACTCGGCAATCCAGGTATTGTAATACCATAATTCTTCTTGAGGACGATCGCAACATCGTCTGCCTCCACACGTTTTCTCTTCTGTGCATCACTAGCATCAGTGCTATTATGTTTGGAATTGGAACCAACCGCGTGCCTATGCTGTGCCACCCTCATGGATTTCTTAATCAATGAATTGGCAAAATCATTTGCCAAGGCCAGAAGCTGCTCTTCTGCATCCGGTTCAAGTGTGAATAATCCAGAGGGATCGAGAGATTTCACCAAGGTGGATAATTTGATGCCAACAAGCGGCGATTGTTCAGTTAGGCTTAAAGGAGCTTTGGTGGATGAAATTATTCCCTCTGCTTTGGTTGGTTTGGGAGTAGGTTTCGGTTTTGGTTTCGGTTCTGGAGGTTTTTGCTGCTGCTGTTGCTGCTGCTGTTGCTGCTGCTGTTGCTGCTGTTGCAGGTTTTGCATTTGGTCAATCTGCATGGGCATTGGTTGTTGAGCTTGCATTTGCATCGGTGCTACCATCCCCTGAGAATTTTGAATGGGCATGTTGACACCCGGTTGCTGCATTCCTGGCACGGATGCTCTTCGTTGATTCTCCATCCATTGAGCTTGAGCTTGTGCCTGCGCTTGTGCTTG
>Ga0209712_10003130_pt1 | contig 13476 bp, 13 predicted proteins | sample ArcOceMetagenome_FD_187443 | JGI IMG/M metagenome (GOLD analysis project Ga0209712, IMG submission 187443) | Marine eukaryotic phytoplankton communities from Arctic Ocean - Arctic Ocean - Greenland ARC118M Metagenome (SPAdes) (version 2) | ecosystem: Environmental > Aquatic > Marine > Oceanic...
ATGATTTGTTTGCGTACCATTCACAGTTGTAAGGTGAACCGTCGGCATCGTGCCATTTCGACCCCCCATCTGTGATCTTATCTGTGCAAGAACTCGGTGCTGCAGTCGGTGCTGCAGTCGGTGCTGCAGTCGGTGCTACAGTAAGTGCTACAGTCGGTGCTGCAACTACTGTTGATCCCTCGCAAGCGCAACATGCCTGATTCGCCGTCCATCCAAAGTTCTCGTACTTGTCGCCATACAGGGCACAGTTGGATGATTTGTTTGCATACCATTCACAGTTGTAAGATGCGCCGTCGGCATCGTGCCATTTCGATCTCCCGTTTGGGACCTTGTCTGTGCAAGTACTCGGTGGTGGTGCAACTACTGTTGCTCCCTCGAGGTAGATCTTTACTTGTGCTATACTCGTGTTTCCGCTGTTTCCAATATTGGTACTTACGACCTCGACAATCAGCGCTTTCCCTGTTCCAGCCCAGTTGGTTTGCCTGTATCTCTGTCCGCTTGCAAGCGAAGCCTTCCATGTGCTCACAACTGTCTTCCCGTTTTGCTCCGTGATGACCACCTTGTTAGGGTCCGCACGCACTCCCGCGTTCAGACCTTTCGCAACGTTGAAGTTGATGAAAAGGTCACTGCCGCTAGATGGAAGCTTCAATACCATGTTTGAGCCTGAAATAGATCTATCTTCCGCGAGATCATACAACGGGATAAGCTTCAAAAGCTGAACACGAGTAGACGAAGGATACACAATTCTCTGGGAGCTAGACCACCACTGAAAATACCACATCTTGGCCGCATTGAAACACATCGAAGATCCCTCTGGGTCCCAAATTGCCTTATTGCCCATGTACCCATTTCCATCGGCATATTCTCTGTACACACCCTGAGCATTGGGAGCTCCAGAATGCTTCATTCCTAGGTTATGTCCAAACTCATGAACATGGACAGCTGGAAAGGAGACAGACTTGGATTGATACCATGAAATAGATCGATTCACTTGTCCCCATGCTGCTGCTCCCTTGAAATCAACGCATGGGCTGTTGGGCATGACGATCATTTTATGCGATACCTTCGCAGTGCTGCCGGCGGCGAAAAGCCTATCAACCGCAACCTGTCGAAAAGCCCAATTACTCACATCATCATAAGTCATTGAGCAGATATTGCTGGGTGCTCGGAGACTTATTACTCCATTATTTATTCCCGGGCCTGTCGCCGGATTGATTCTTAATTTTCCGTCTGAGCACCGTTCATATATTGTTTTCTGTCCGTAACAGTTGTGATGAGAATGTGAGCAAACAGGATTGATTGGAAACCGTACTATACAATATCATGTTGGATCGTGCTCACCAAGTTTCTGTTCGAACCAAAGATGTCGTCACTGAGCTTTGCAGCGCTCTGAGCTACTTTACTGCAGGGAATTCGAGTATCGCTGGGATCGCAATTGGCATCATCTTTACTCACACGAATCAAAAGAACATCCTTGTCCCCGATACTATCGCTACTCACTAAATTTCGCCTCTCATTTCCAGTGTATGTGATGGCGATTTGTTTAGATGATACTTCGTCGAACTTGATGACATCATGTTCGCCAACAACCTCCACTGGCACTCTGATTCGAACATCGCCATAAGAAAGATCCAGGCCGTGGAAAAACTCTTCTATGTCTCCCTCCAAATCAAAGACGACATCTCCAAATTCGTGCTCTGTGTCTGTTTCGCAGCTCATAGTGGGCGCTAAATCATCTTCTTCGCCAGGAAATGGAACTCCAATCGTTTCGACAACATCGCACTCGAAGAAATCAAAATCTTTACCAGTATAGACTGTAAAATATTGAATGAAAAAAGTCAGTTGCTGCAGGCAGTCAATCAATCTATTCATTACACTTCGCACAATGAGATCCATGCCCTACTAATTCACATATTATACATGCTCAAAGTGTGCTTACCTGCTTTGCGGCGCTTTTGGGTGGTAGCACTGTTAGCTCTCAGATGGGCAGCAGATGCCTGACCGACGATGGAACCAGAGAGAGTTGAAGCAAGAAGACAAGTGCTGGATAATTTCATTGTGTGTGTTGAATGTTCAATGTCGATGATTTTGTCTCTTCGGTTGGATTATGAGTGGTGGGAATTGGTTTTACCACTTCGTCACTCCGTCAACTTTTACTCGTGTGTTTTCGCACGAGTGAGAAATACCAATGATGCTTAGTCAAAACGATAGAGTACACCAATCATGTAAATACCGCGACTACATTCTCAATTCCCAGTCATCATTATACATTGAATACCAATGCATTTTTATATGGGTCGTGCTTTTTCAAATATGATGTCAGCGTGCCTCGGATTGGCTGACGAAGAGGTTGGCAGCTTCCTTGCATTTTGCACATTTGGATTCCCCCAATCACTGGACAGGTCCATAGCTTGAGGACAATACCGGCTAACTAATAGTGATTATAAAATGCGAACCAAATGATCCAGCTGATCCACGACATTTCCGTCCAACAGTGCTTTTTGCGTTTTTGTGAATTTTGGTATAGTTTACTGTTTACTGTGCTTTCCTCTCTTCAAAAATTCAAAATCATGAGGAAATGTCATAATCTAATACCAAATATATTCGAATGTAAAGTAAAATAGTGATTGCAAGTGTGTCCAAAAGTCACTTTGTTCAACTTCCAAATTTCGGCGCCATTATAAGTCTTGTAATTGTAGCCAAAACCAACAAGACTCTACACCCTCCAACTAAAATGTGGAGTCGAGAAGTCTCGTCCCTCGTCCCCACGTACTCCAAAAAAAGGACACCGACCACACGTAGAATATCACGTACCGGTAGTATCAAGCACGATTGAAAGGTTACGACGAACAGAGACGGTCGCCTGTTACGCAAAATCCTCAACGAGGATGGCAGAGAGAAGAGCAGCACCATAATTTATCTGAAGACTTCAGATAAAGCTGTATTACAATATTAATTCTTTATTTCGTTCTTGTATCAATTCATGCGTCCACTTCCCTGCACGGACTATGTTGTATCAAGTTGAGATCGATTTATGAAAATGTTCATAATGAGCATGCCGACACTTGATGGATGCTTTCACCACGGTAGGCAAACTTTCACCATTTTGTTGGATCGAACGCTTTGAAACCAGTTTCTGGAATACCAGACTATCGAACCATTTCCGTCAAAACCCCTCTATTTCTTCTGCTGGCTTTGGGAAATCTGGAACAGCTCGACTTGTATAAAACCAGGCACCTTGGCATTGTTGGCCTCGAGGACCCTGCTCTCCTCCTCCTCCTGTCGACGCTGCTTCGACATGAGCAGATTGCAGATACCAAATTGAAGATTGCAGATACCAAATTGCAGATTGCAGATACCAAATTGAAGATACACTGTTATAAAGATCAAAGATACCACCATCGTCGTATCGGTAGTACGAAGCACTATTTTCAATTTGGAAGACTTCACACACACACGCGTAGTATTCAGTATGTTCTTTTCTACCCTTTACCTTCTCTTTCTTTGTTCTTGTTTGTCCGCAATTTATCCGAACGCCCAACTTCAAACTGTTGCAGGACGGACAGGAGAAATTTGGGTCATTAATTTTCTCAAGAACAGCAGCGAGCAGCGCGCGGCGCCCACCTTCTTCAACTGAAAATATGCCACAATACGCAAAACGTATAAAAAATTTGAAAATTGGCAACGCAACTACATTCATATTTTAAAAGTTTAGTCAACCTTCGTCACATTTAGGATCTTGCCAAACTGACCAGAAAACACCTCTTTGTTTAGTGCTTAGACCTGGGCCTCATTCCTTCCTCAATCTACCACAACTTGCGATTGCGAGAAGACCAGCACACTTTGAACAAGAACAAACAAGATAGATGAAACGGTTCCAACGTGCAACCAACAATGCCTACTACACATACGTTTTTGTTGCTGTCGTTGCATTTCTCCAGTGCCATGTCGTCGTCGTAGTTGCACAGCAGCACGGAACAATTCGAGGTGCTGCACCACGTAGTAACCAGCAATCACAAACCAGACCTGGTGGTACAGACAGCCTTGTTCCTTCTTTTAAACTCGAAGAAGAGGACTCAATGCTGAACTTGACAGATGACGATAGCATAGCTTTTATATCGAGCGAAATACGAAACGGCTATCTGGATCGAGATTTCTTTGAAGAAAGTATATTGGCAGCGATGGAATCAGATGACGGTATTGAAATGGATTTGTATTAGTACGGTAGGGGGGCATTTGAGGTTAGGGCTTCTGCTACGTTCTGTCCAAGCTTCACTTTTTGAACATGTCTAGGGCTACTACTAGTGCGAGTGCACAACAACAGTCATACAGGGTACAGTATGACTGTACTCGCAATGAAAGAAAGAGGAGGGAGAAGCAACAAAATGAAACAAACTGGATGATATATATGTTTCAGTAATGATAAAACTTGGGAGAAAGCAGAACAAAAAGAAATGAAACGGATGATTGATTTGATAAATCGTTTGGGAATGATTCGCACTTCTTGATCAGTAGCCATCTCACCTTGCAGATGTACAGTATTATATAATACGTTACATTTAACCCTATTAAATGTAATTACATTATTTTATGAACGAATGAAGATTAAAATGCATGCAACTTGCAACAAGCCTGCGTAGCTCTTTGGCTCCGGATGATGTCACACACAACCACACTAGCTCATGCTGTTACAAGTCTTGGGACAGAACTAGATACCACTTTGTATTGCATTTTCAGTTTCATCATCTTTGGGTTTTATACCAATGTCCGACGAGTGAAGAAGAAGCGGAGGAACCCTGTCACATCAATCGTTCACCTTTAGCATAGATTTGTGCACAGCTAACATGCTTCAGATTGCTTCGTCTAGTTTATTGTATTCACTACACATACTCACTAGCGATTACTTTTGTTCGCTCAATCATTCGTGCGAATTGAAGGAAATGCATTCTATCTTATAATAAATACTGAACATATCCTATTCAGATGTATTGTATCATAGGATTGAGATTGTTCTCGGGCAAAAACGATATCCACGGCGTTCCTCTCAGTAGTATGCATTTGCAAAAATATTGTAGAATCATCCTATTCTTCCATTCTCTCGTTTTTCACAAGAGTGTGAAAGCGTTCTTGTTTAGCTTCTATTGGGCTTTTTAATAAATTGAATTTATGAACGACGTCAGCTATTATCTCCACTTGTCATCCAAAATCTATCATCTATCTAACTAGCTAACACACACAAACTCATTAAACAAACGCAGTTTCCTAAAATGGCAGATATCAACGGCGAGAGCGATCCTCGTATTCGATGTGATATGTTTCGCATTAAATTCCGTCCCAACAACAAAAAGGCAAGAGGCCACCAAGGCACGAACACGATTATCAGGCAGACAACAGATGCATAATCTACCTAAAGATGTACTTTGTTTGGCCGTTTTATTGGTATAATGTGGTTATCGCTTTATGCTTATAAACTTTAGAAGCCGCGATAATCTAGAGTGGTCTATTTTCTATGATAGCAATCACAATATATTGTGGCATAATACTACAAATAGGAGATGCAGAGGGACAATGGCGGTCATCTCCTCAATCCTACTTGCACGCGCAACATGCCTGATTCGCCGTCCATCCAAAGTTCTCGTACTTGCCGCCATACAGGGCACAGTTGGATGATTTGTTTGCGTACCATTCACAGTTGTAAGGTGAACCGTCGGCATCGTGCCATTTCGACCCCCCATCTGTGATCTTATCTGTGCAAGAACTCGGTGCTGCAGTCGGTGCTGCAGTCGGTGCTGCCTGTCTCCATCTAGGAAGATTTTTTCAAGTTTCATCTAGTACGGCATCCACTTTGCCAGGAATTCGTGTCGTTGTGCGTACGCCCTGAATTCGTTGAGAAACATCCAGAGCTCATCAATATTGCCAGTTATTGTTGGCTAGATGTGCAAGGAGTTGGGGATTCTGGAAAAGGCTACAGCGCTCGAACGAATTACGTGTGGTTTCTCGAGTGGCTGAAGAAAGATGTGATAGTAGGATGGTTGGATTTCATGGCAAACATTGTAGTAAACGTGGCAACCGAAGATACTGTTGCATATATGGGAAATGTCTATGCCCGGTTACCAACGATTGCACAATGGATGCTAGATTCAGATCTATTTGGATCTGTGCTGAACAGAGCTTGGATTTATCAAGAAACAGCTTTTGGGGCGTTTGCCTCTGAGGGGATCGATATTGTGTAAGACGAATTCCGATCATTAGGTTTATCTCTATGCTCTTCTGCTTGCAATCATGCCGTGATGGAGAAGTTTGAGTTATGTAGGAAGTTTTGTACGAGAGCTGAACATATGGCTAAGCTGTTAGATAAGAGAGGATATTTTTCGTTCACTACTAAGCAATAAATTCTCAAAGAAAGACAGTATGCGTATTATAGCCATATTATAACATGGACGGGAAAGTGACTGTCATGGTTTTGACACGAGCTTTTGAAGGTGAGGAGGTGGATTGCGAATTCCGTTAGGAAATTCATGGCATTATTAAATCGGGATATTCAAAAGTATACACAGCGATGTATCACATATGTGAATGCTTCACAGCTCCTACGGACGAGGGATCATCCTTACAAACGCTATCCCACCATTCCATCTGATTGATCTTTTGCAAGCACTTCACCAGGCGATTACCACTTTCTACAGTCCAGAATGAATCATCGCAAATGATGGGGTTGGAAAGTGGAGAGTTGATGATTGGTTCAGAGCAAGATTTGAGGCCAGCCTTTAGATGATTTTTTTGGAAGACGACGTTGAGACCCCGTCCTCGTGGCTTCACATTGTAATTAAATGTAATGATTAACAAAGATGATGGGCTACTAATTTACTCCTGCGTACCGTTGGCTCAGTTCTGGAAGTAGCCATCCAAATCTTTCTCTTCAATCTATTCTCGGGTGACAGGGCGATTATTGAATTGCCGATGATGCTGCAATAATCTACGCCATTTGAATGGATTAATTAGATGTAGAAATTTAGCTGTGATAAAGTATAAAATTCCTTCATCTTTGTCATGTATATGGCAGATGAGATGAAAGCTCTGATTCTTTGGAACACTTCATTCATCTCGTAACTTTAAAATGACCATCGAACCGTCGGGATTGGGCTCTTTGACAAGTCTCGCAAGAAGAGTGTCAATGATCTACCGGTACTCTTCTTCTTGGATGCAAATATATTCAGCCAATTGAGTCAATTGCAGCGTACATTACTAAAGTAGAAAGAGGATTTTGCATGCTATCTTTCAATCCTTCTCGTGTTTGTTCTTCTCGCAGAGCTTCCAGATTCTCGAGGCCGTATTTTTTTCTCTACGGTATTGATTGATCTTCGTGCGGAATTGTTCCCTTGCCGAAACGATAATTTTTTTGACTTGGACAAGATCGTATTCTCTTCTTTCTCTTCAACTGTAGTTGATGCGATCATCTCGTCTTCCAACGATGTATCCATACCATAGATTTCCTCCGCTGTGGCTAGTAAGTTTCCACTCGTCGCCTGGCCGTATGGTCCATCGTTTGAACAATTTCAATTTCCTGTGGCAAATTTTGCCGTACACGTAGACCAGAAGCAACCTATTTCAAACACGACGTTTTCAATGGAACAGAAGATTCGGTGCTCATGTTGGATTAACGCATTTTGCCGAATTTCCCGTCTTGGACTCTCATTCATCTTTGCCTTTGCCTAGTACGTCTACATTGGCATTGATGCCCTTAACATGTGCACCATCTTTGCTATTATGAATATCCTGCAGTAAAGTCTGGAATCCTTGTACATCACGTTGTAAAACTAACGGGACTACTTATAGGTATAACTGAACTTGTATTATGCGAGCAAAGCTCCAGTGTTATCGTACAATTTGATGTTTTCAAATCGTTTTCGCAACCGTGCAACCGTCCTCTATTATCAAATCAGATTTTTATTATCGATAATGCAAATACGTGTACAACTCCTCTTCATTGATAGAAACACAGTTGAAAATGTTTCGAACTTTGTCTTTTTTTGCGAATATTATTCTTTATTGTTGCACACACGTACTTGGAATAGGGTTTCACGCCCTTTCCTTTCCATTTCCATTTAGGTGATCTTCGAGTAGGAAGCTTCGAGTGCCCCGCAAGAAGGGAGGATGCAGATTATAAAGAAGCATACCCCTCTGCATCATGTATTGGCATCATATACGGAAGACGGTTCTCTCGAACAGTGGATGTATTGGACCATTTTCGAGTTTGCGTGGAGTTCACCGAGCGTTGCCGATTGTCCTTGATGATTCTATAAGGAGCCACAGAAGGACCTCGCGGTACTGGTTGCTTCGAAGAAAGCGAGAGGATGCGACGGAGTTACTTTCGCTTGCTTCCTCCAAGTCCACTCTTTCTGAGCATTGATCTGCATCTTGCAGTGCTTAGCGACACCTAGTAGTACATACTGGTTTATGCCAGGGTCCAGAAATTGGCAGGTGGGTTGCCCTTACAGCACTGCATGCAATCTTCATTCTCTTATCCAGGCTGTTTCTTTACACGCGTCGTGCCAGTATATTTGCTAATCAAGAAAGATTCTTGGTTCACAACAAATAGCATCCATGACAAAGATACGCTAAAATGTGAATTCTTTGGAGCGGAAGCAAATTTAAAATGAACGCAATCAAAACTGAAGGTTGTCATTTTCATCCAAATTAGCCACTTTTTGCTTCGAAGAAATTCTTTCGTGTTCTTTGAGGTGGAAAACTAACAGCGCAGGACAGTGCACAACTAGTACAGTCCCTCTCTTCTCCAACTCACGCCGGTCTGTACAGTACAGCATTGCTTATGAACCGCAGAAGGAACTGACACCACTGATCGCTTTGAAAGATGGGCAAGAAAAGTAGACGCAACAACAACAACAAGAACGGGGGACCGCTCCGGAAAGGTCTGGCTGTAGTACCAACAACAGCGACAACAGCTAATATTTTCAAGACAGTTTGCCGGTTGATGGATGCCCGCAATATTGTAAGATCTTGAAAGTCGAATCGAAATATTGTCATCTCGATACCTTCAGCGATGATCCTGTTGAAGATGTGTATGTTCTTTATGCGTTTGGCTGTGCAAACAATGCAAATCCACAAGATGAAGCTTGCTTGAATCGCGCGATTCGTTACTATGAAAGAGCCAAAGAGCGCATGGTTTATGATCAGTACCAATCTCGAATCTCAATGATGAAGACTGCAATTGGAATGAATCTTCCTCAGCTTTATTCAAATGGCCGTGACATGGAAAGAGCAATCTCTTCCCATAGATGGTGACTTGAAAATTGCAACCGTCGCGAAGTCACTGCGATGTATGTGATTAATATCAGCCGCAATTTCAATCGATTCGAATAGTTTGAGTACGCGATTGAAGTACTGGAGGGATCTATGGATTTGATGGAGACATTAGAAGATGAGATTCAGGCTGAAATCTTCCTCATTTACGCATACGTCGGATGTGGCGAGTTCCTGAAGGCGAAAGCCGCCCATGAGAAACGTCGCTCAGTAGATATATATCATTGGACAACGAGTTTGATGGGGGGGGGGGTAGAGGAAGGACTGTGTAACTATGAAGCGGCAATCGCTCATCACAGAAAAGTGGTTGCTGAGCTTCAAAAGCAAGAATTTGATGATAGCATGAGTGGAACTAAATTCAGTTGTTCATTAAGGTTAGCAAACAACCTCCTGCAACATAGTACAGACTAAGAAGCTGCTTAAGCATTTGCGATATTTCAGGAAGATCTCGATCGTTGCGTAGATCCACTTGATAGAGAGATGATACGCATTGACATGGGAACAGGGTACAGAAAGATAAAGAAATGGGACCAATCCATCGAGGCTCTTCATCAGCTCTGCCTCTCCTCTTCAACTTGCCCAGATGGCACGATGCTATCACAAGCAACCGGAGCAATGGCTCAGACCTATCTTGAGCAGTACTGCACTGATACGACTTTGACCATCGACCAGCGAACAGAAACTCTATGCCAAGCCAAAATATATTCCTTACAAGTTGATGGGGTCTCCACCGAAATGCACCTTACCCAAGCTCAGCTCAACTACGTCAATGGTGACAGACATGAGGCATATCGTCATCTCGAGCTATACCTGGATGCTCGCTTGACCGGATGCAAGCTGAGTTGCTACTCTTGCAAGCAACGGGTCAGACACGGGTCGGTCCCTTTCAGTTGTGCGAGCTGCTTGGTAGCATCATATTGTGGCAGGAAGCACCAAAAGTTGACATGGAAGAACGAGCGCATCTGTCACAAGGTACTTTATCCCTTGTTTGGGTACTGGCGGATGGCGAAGAAGGGAAAAAAGAGAAGGGAGAGTAATGGGAAAGGGAGTGAAGACCGATGTGAATATGTAAGAGTCTTCGAGACGTTCTTTGAGAGCATTTGCCCTCATGTGAAGACGTGTGTTCCATCATATTATGATGGCTTGACTTTCGTAAATTGAACCAGATTCTACTAGATGTGAAGGCTTCGATGGCATATGAAAGTAGGTTGATAACTCCAACATTGTCTCATTTGGAATAATTCGATGTGATGGCATTGTCAACATTGATTTGTAGATTGATATTTGTAATTATTATGAATAGTATGTCTGGACTTACAACCTCGAAAAGTATTTTTTTATATTATGAAGACTCTTTCATTGACCATTGTATCATCCTCGATGTGTATCTGCATTATTCCGTTAAAGCTATCCGTATATAGTATATTATACTCTCTTCACGCAGCTCGCACAAAATCAAAGTTCACCAAAACTACGAGTACACTGTGAGTAATTCCCTGTCATCAAATCAAATCCAAGTTTTTCAGCCATAATCCTCCGGTACCAGTTGTTTTCTTTTGATTGTAGACCATTCTCATCAACCATTGTAGTCGAGAATTGTATGATTGCACAGATGTGATGAATCATTGTAGAACCTAAACCAACTCCCGAGTTCTTCAAAATGATTACAAGTAGTACAATGTGCTCAGTACGAGAGATTTGCAATGAATTATAAGTTGTCCCTGTATGCCTGTCTCTTTTTGCGTTCTAACCAATATTCAATATTCAATATGTTAGGTACAGTACTGATTGAACATTATTGGTTTTCTTTATTACCAACGGCTAGCGGCAAAACATATTCAAATATCGTCCCATCAGATTGAATACAAGTCCTACTACATTGAACATATGGAAACTTATAGTTCATTTTCTACAGCTGCAAAATAATATGTATCTTCTTCCAGCTGTGACAATTTTTGTTTCTTATGATCCAGCTCATCTTGTAAAATATTATCGAACCACTAATTCATTCTATTTCGAATACATTCCGAATCTAATGCGGCACCACCATCCGTACTTTCTCACATCAAAATCCAAGTAGACCATCCAAGGAAAGGCTCGGGTGCTCCGTGTTTTCTTCAATCGCCATAAGAATTTCCTGGTGCCAAAACTTCTTCTCGGGCGAATCCTCTGCCGACTGATCAGCATCCAACACATTTCCAATCGGCTGAGCTACTGCATATGCCGACTTGTAATATCGAATATCATTCGATTCATCGGGTCTTGGATAATTTAATCTCTTCAACTGTTTCCATAGGATATGTGTCATGAGGCCCTATACCTGAGTGTCACCAGATCGTCATAGTGATGGGGATATTTCAAGAATATTTGTCGAGCCCGTTCAAGGTGCGCAGCTTCCGTTGGAGTAAAGATAACAACCACCAAAGGAAGTAAGCGTAGATGCCCCAAAAACCTCGTGAGTAGGGTCGTGGACAATACATTCCGTTCCCTTAAACCGATCCACAAGTAAATAACACCGCAGAGCTGCAGCACACTTCGAGCACTTCTAAAATCTAAAAATCCAGTTTGGCATTTATTTTAGTAAACAAATCTGTTACGGTGGGATTCTACTTGGCGTATGCTATTGACTGATTGATGATATTGATACGATACTAAGGATATTCACGTATTTGGCATGAACAAGGTTTAGTTATAGGCGGAAAATGCGGTGCGATCAAATGCAACAATGCTTCCAAGTATGGTCAAGTTCGTATAACGGAGCGGTTAAAGGGCACGATTGTACTTGTACCCCTGCTGGAACAGCAGGCACCTCTCCAGGCTCCATGGGGCAAGAAGGAATGGCTGTCCATGGGACAAATGGACTTGTTCCTGTGCTGCTCGTGGTGGGTTTATCTCCTGTCTCCAATGGCTGAAAGACAATGGCTGTCCTTGGGACAGAACTGCGTGTTCCTGTGCTGGTGGTGGTGGCCATCTTTCCTGCGTGCAGAATGGATGTGCATGGGGCAAATGGACTTGTTCCATTGCAGCTGTCTGTGGACATCTGTAATGACTCCAATAAGCGAGAGAGAATGAAAGTCCATGGGATGTAGGGACATTGAGATGTAAGAATATTGGCTTTAGCCGCAATGCAGATGTTCTAAATTACGCCATTCAGCATTGATGCCCACAAGAAATACAATTCAGCCAAAGTCCAATATTTTGAAACAAAATCAACCGTCATGGTGCGTTCTATCCTAATGTGAAATGTGCAACCAATATAATAACACGCCAACCCACTGGATGATGCATGAAGAAAAAAATGAAATCATGAAAAGCCGCTCATAGTATGAATTCTTTGTATCGTTTCCCGTTTCCCCTTGCGTAAATTGCGATTTGCGATACTTGTACCTACCGATCAACAAGTGAGCACGCCGTTCGTTATGGCGTTGTGCAAACAAAAAGTAGTAGGAAAATGTGAGCAAAACGTCGACACCGGCAGGACTCGAACCTACGCGGGAGAACCCCAATCGATTTCTAGTCGATCGCCTTAACCGCTCGGCCACGGTGTCGGTTACTGTCATAGGTGGCTATTGGAGAATAAAATCTAATTTTGTAATACTTTACGATAGCTTTCGCTTGCTCGTTCTCAAATGGACAAAACAATGGTATTATAAAGTTGGATCCTACTTATGAGATTAATTGTGTACGAGTAGTTAATTTACTTGTTGTTTTCATTTCGAGAAGCATCGCATTGTTGGTGCATCATCAATTTGCATTGTCATCTGAAAAAGGCAGAGGAATAAAGCTATATTAGCGCTATAAACAGATTTAAGAGCGTGACGGGGCGAATGAGGAGGGTGGCAGCCTCTTTTCAGCTATCACCACCTTGAACCTTCCTCAACACGTCCTGTCTGTGCCGCCGTCGACCAAAATTTCAAAGAAGAAGTAGATACCGGTACCCAAATCAAAGAATTATATCCGCTGTCATAACTTGAAAGAGTGTTGAAGTAAATCCTTGTAAATCTTTAACCTACAACAACCTCGGGCAATCAACTGAACGTGTAACAATCTGTTATTTGCGATCACGTATAAGAGCACCACTAAAATGATATCCAGAAAGCACATATCTAGTTCCTCAGGCTCAGGCTCAGGCTCAGGCTCAGGCTCAGGAGTTGA
>Ga0209712_10003137_pt1 | contig 13465 bp, 12 predicted proteins | sample ArcOceMetagenome_FD_187443 | JGI IMG/M metagenome (GOLD analysis project Ga0209712, IMG submission 187443) | Marine eukaryotic phytoplankton communities from Arctic Ocean - Arctic Ocean - Greenland ARC118M Metagenome (SPAdes) (version 2) | ecosystem: Environmental > Aquatic > Marine > Oceanic...
ACAAAAATTGGCTGCGCTAAAAGCTAGTTTACCTCAGGGTGTTGAAATAGTGACGGTGTATGACCGTTCAGATTTAATTACGCGGGCTGTGGATAATCTATGGTCGAAACTTGGCGAAGAATTACTTATTGTTGCTTTGGTGTGTGCCGCGTTTTTATTTCATATTCGTTCATCCATAGTGGCTGTTATCAGTTTACCTATTGGTATTCTGGTGTCATTTATCATCATGTATTGGCAGGGTGTTAATGCCAATATTATGTCTTTAGGGGGCATTGCCATAGCGATAGGTGCCATGACTGATGGCGCAATAGTGATGATTGAAAACATGCATAAACACATCGAAAAAACACCCATTACCAATCAAAACCGTTGGGAGATAGTGGCAAAGTCGGCTTCTGAAGTTGGGCCAGCTCTGTTTTTTAGCTTATTAATTATCACTGTGAGCTTTCTACCCGTGTTTATTTTAGAGGCACAAGAAGGCAGAATGTTTGCTCCACTTGCCTTCACTAAAACTTATGCAATGGCTGCTTCAGCAGGCTTGGCCATTACCTTAGTGCCTGTGCTGATGGGGTATTTCATTCGTGGTAAAATTATCAGTGAAAAGAAGAATCCACTAAACAGACTATTAGTGGCGATTTATTTACCTGTTTTACGTGTAGTGTTACATCACCCCAAGACTACCGTGATGGTCACTTTACTCATTGCTGTGGTAGGTTTTTATCCTATTAACAAACTTGGAAGTGAATTTATCCCTCCTTTGGATGAAGGCGATTTAATGTATATGCCTACTACTTATGCTGGTTTATCAATAGGTAAGGCACGTGAGCTTTTGCAACAAACTGATAAGTTGATCGCCACCGTTCCAGAAGTGAAAAGTGTATTTGGTAAAATAGGCCGCGCCGAGACTGCTACCGATCCTGCGCCACTGACTATGATTGAGACCTTTATTCAGCTTAAGCCACAAAACGAATGGCGTGTTGGTATGACCATCGAAAAGTTGCGCGCAGAGCTCGATAAATTGGTGCAGTTCCCTGGTTTGACTAATGCGTGGGTGATGCCGATAAAAACCCGTATCGATATGCTCGCAACAGGTATTAAAACGCCAGTGGGTATTAAAGTGGCAGGGAGTGACTTGGTTGTTATTCAACGTATCGGTCAAGATATAGAGGAAATTCTTTCACAGATGCCGGGTACCGCTTCGGTGTATTCAGAAAGAGTCGCCGGTGGACGTTATATTAAGGTCGACATTAAGCGTGAATTGGCATCTCGCTATGGTTTAAATATTTCAGATGTGCAACAAGTGGTATCGACGGCTATTGGAGGCATGAATGTGTCTGAGTCGGTTGAAGGTTTGGAGCGTTACCCTATTAACTTACGTTATCCACAAAGTTATCGAGACTCACCAGAGCAACTTGCCTTGTTGCCTATAGTTACGCCAAGTGGACAACGTATTGCTTTGGCTGACGTAGCAAACATTTACGTGGAAGACGGGCCTGCGGGGATAAAAAGTGAGAATGCGCGAATAAACGGCTGGACCTACATTGATATTAAAGACATCGATGTTGGCAGCTATGTCCAAAATGCAAAGGCGCTGTTGTCTTCAGAGTTAGTCTTGCCAGCAGGTTACAGCCTAACTTGGGCTGGGCAATATGAATATATGCAGCGGGCGAAAGAAAAACTTACCTACGTATTACCTTTAACGCTGGCGATTATAATTATTTTGCTGTACCTCAATTTTCGCAACTTTGTTGAAGTCGCTATTATAATAGGCACTTTACCTTTGGCTCTGATCGGTGGAGTTTGGTTGTTATATTTGGAAGGCTTTAATTTGTCTGTGGCATCTGGTGTGGGTTTTATCGCACTGGCTGGTGTGGCAGCAGAGATAGGCGTAATTATGTTGGTCTATCTGAATCAGTCGTACCAAGAACTGATACAAACCCATCAAAATAATAATACTGAGCCTAGTTTAGACGATTTGGTTGAAACGGTGATGAAAGGAGCTGGGCTTAGGGTAAGACCAGTGATGATGACAGTTGCCACCATAATGCTGGGTTTATTACCGGTGTTGTATGGCTCAGGTACAGGTTCAGAAGTGATGAGTCGAATTGCTGCGCCTATGGTAGGTGGCATGGCAAGTGCTCTTGTGCTGTCGCTGATTATTGTGCCTGTTGTGTATTTATTATGGCGAAAAAAAGCTATTAAGTGATGAATGAAATGTATTCATACTTTAGACTTATGACAAAGCTAAAGTATGAATGGCCACTGATTAGTATAGGTCGATGCGAGAGCGCTTATTTATATAACTCAATATAATAGCCGTTATTGAATCTGTGATGTACGTGATACAGGTTGACTTTCAACTACTATTAATGACCAATCCATTCAGCCAGTTATTCCACTCATCACCTTTTATCACACTGTCTAATTTTCTAATTTAATGGCACCTTTTTGTTATATGGCAAGGTGTAACAGGCAATACAGCACCAACAAGATTTCAGTATACTGAGCTTTCACATTGTTTCTTGTGAATTTTGAAAAACAGGTCAATAGTTGTGAACTTGAACCCTTGATGACAGGAGATGTAACTGAAGACGTCACATCTCCTTAAGGTTCGTTGATCATAGATGAACTTAAGGAATGAATTTATCCGTATAACATATGCTTAGTGGAAGCATAAAAGCTTATTTTCGATAACAACAAAACTGGCTCACAAAGATAACTCTAAAAGCGAGGTATAAAAAAAGCGAGCTAATGCTCGCTTTAAAAACTCATGTTTATCACTTCAAATATTTTACTAAGCTCTGCACAATTTTAGGGCTGCCAGCAACAATATTGCCTTTATGCATAGGATCATTACCACCAGAAAAATCTGTAACTAATCCTCCAGACTCACGCACCATTAGTTCCCCGGCTGCAATATCCCATGGTTTGAGACCACTCTCCCAATAACCATCATAACGGCCGGCTGCAACGTATGCTAGATCTAGCGCTGCAGAGCCGCTGCGACGTATATCACCCGCTTGCATAAATATTTTATTAAACCCTACCAAATACTGAGGCAAACTGGTTTTATTTCTAAAAGGAAAAGAGGTGGCTAGTATAGTTTGGCTCAACTCTTTGGCCTTGCTGGCACGGATACGAAAGCCATTAAGTTGCGCACCCGCGCCCCTGCTTGCTGTGAATAGCTCGCCCCGTATAGGATCGAATATTACGCTTTGGTCTAAGCGACCTTTGTGCATAAGAGCAATAGAAACCGCAAAATGAGGGATGCCTTTGATAAAATTAGTGGTGCCATCTAACGGATCAATAACCCATTTGAAATCGTTGTCACCTTCTACTACGCCACCTTCTTCACCGACGAAGCTGTGTTCAGGATAAGATAACTTAATCTTATGAATTATGGCCTGTTCGGCTTCTTTATCAATACGAGTGACGTAATCGTTGTCGCCTTTTGCTTCAGTTTGCAAGTCAGTCTGATTATCAAACCCATTAGCAATGATATTACCCGCAGCACGCGCAGCACGGATCGCTATATTCAGCATAGGATGCATAGTTAACCACCAATTTTAAAAGAACATTAAATAAAAAACGCTAAAGAAAAATAATTCAGTAAATATTAATATATTTTACCGAACAAAAAATCGCCGCGCAGTATATCAAAAAACCTAAATTTAGCAAACATAATATTTTTTTGATGACCCATATTATTAGACAATCCATTTCATATTTACACTAAACGTCATTTTGAGGTGGTATGGGTATATGCTATTATTTGCGCCCTAAAATTGACCCGCTAAAAAAAGATACCACTCATCATGTTAGAAAATATTCGCATAGTATTAGTTAATACCTCCCATACGGGCAACATTGGCTCGGCTGCAAGGGCAATGAAAACCATGGGGCTGAGTCAATTGATATTGGTTAATCCTATTACTGCACCAGATGGTAAGTCTAATGCTTTAGCAGCAGGTGCGGGCGATGTGCTAGCGAAGGCAAAAACAGTAGATACGTTAGCTGAAGCGGTAGCTGATTGTGGTTTAGTGATTGGGACTAGTGCTCGTTCTCGTACTTTGTCTTGGCCGATGTTAGAGCCAAGAGAATGTGGCGAAAAAATGATCAGCGAAGTGTCAAAGTACCCTGTTGCTTTGGTGTTTGGTCGTGAAAATAATGGGTTAAGTAATGACGAATTACAACAATGTCATTTTCATGTGTGTATCCCAGCCAATCCTGAGTATAGTTCTTTAAACTTAGCCGCGGCAGTGCAAACGTTGTGTTACGAAGTGCGAATGGCTTATTTAAATTTATCTCGTGGACAATATCCAGAAAATCATCCTGACAACACAGAATATCCATTGGCAGAGGATCTTGAAGGTTTTTATAGCCATTTGGAACAAACCCTTATCAAAACGAATTTTATTATTGCTAAACATCCCGGTATGGTTATGGCTAAGTTACGTCGCTTATACAATCGTGCCCGTCCTGAAACACAAGAGCTAAATATATTACGCGGCATTTTGGCATCGGTTGACAAGAGCAGTAAAGATTAAGAGTCGTAAACCAAGAAATGCCAAGGTAGTTAAAACTTGAAATAATTTTTAACTAGCTTGGTTGGTGCTAAGTATATTAATGAGATTATTTATGGGCAAATACAGCGTATTTTGTAACTATAATAAGTGTGAAATATTTTGTTGAGGATACTAAACCTATGATGAGTAACAAAAAGGTAGGTGCAAAAATCTTTAATTATACAGATTACTCATCCCTAACTGGGGTTGCTAATGTTTAGTAAAATGAGAGAAGACGTGCAGAGTGTGTTTCATCGTGATCCAGCTGCACGTAATACCTTTGAGGTACTCACTAATTACCCAGGTTTGCATGCCATTTGGTTTCATCGTCTGAGTCATAAATTGTGGAAAGCAAACTTGAAATGGTTAGCTCGCTTTATCTCGACTTTTTCTCGTTGGCTTACGGGTATTGAAATTCATCCAGGTGCAAAGCTTGGGCGACGTTTTTTTATAGACCATGGCATGGGTGTGGTGATTGGGGAAACTGCTGAGATTGGTAATGATGTGACCTTGTATCATGGTGTCACACTGGGTGGAACAAGTTGGCACTCAGGAAAAAGGCACCCTACTTTAGAAGATAATGTAGTGGTGGGTGCTGGAGCGAAAGTGTTAGGTCCAATCACAGTGCGCAAAGGTGCCAAGGTAGGATCTAACTCAGTGGTAGTGCGTGATGTACCGGAAAATGCCACTGTTATAGGTATTCCCGGTCGTGTAGTGGTGCAGCAGAATAAGCCAGAATCGCCCACTGATGATGAACGTAAAAAGATAGCTAAAAAGTATGGTTTTGATGCTTATGCGGTAGCAACAGATAATCCTGACCCTATCGCTCATGCCATTGGTGTGATGGTGGACCATGTTCACCTTGTTGATAAAAAAGTCGAGGAAATGTGCCAAGCAATTAATAAAATGGGTGGTGATGTCTGCGGTAAATCTTTACCGACTTTAGACTTAGAAGACTTCTCTGATAACGTACATGAAGAAGATGTTAAAAAAGTAAGTGATGCTTTTGACCCACATATATAATACTTGACTAAATTACTGGGTTAAATACTTGACTAAAATAGTCAAGTATGGGAATCTTAATTTCTTTTTGGCATCGGGTTTACTATTATGAAATTGACTTCAAAAGGCCGTTACGCTGTGACAGCCATGTTAGATGTGTCTTTACACTCTAAACGTGGGCCTGTGTCTTTAGCCGATATATCCGAGCGCCAAGAAATTTCTTTATCTTATCTTGAACAACTTTTCTCCCGTTTACGTAGAGAGAAGTTAGTAGACAGTGTTCGTGGTCCTGGTGGTGGTTATAAACTGGGTCGTTCAGCTGGTGAAATATCTATCGGTGCGGTCATCCGAGCGGTAAATGAATCTGTTGACGCTACTAAGTGTCAAGGTCAAGGCTTCTGCCAAGGCGGAGAAAAGTGCCTAACCCATAATTTGTGGGAAGATTTAAGTGACAGAATCAGTATATTTTTAGACGGTATTACTCTAGGTGAACTCATGCAACAGCATGATGTGAAGCAAGTAGCCGAAAGACAAGACAAACATAAACATCATAATCAAATAGCAGCAAACGGAATCTCGATCAGTTTGCAGCTTTAAGCGGAGTAAAAAATGAGCGAATTAAAGCTTCCTATCTATCTGGATTATTCTTCAACGACGCCAGTAGATCCTCGTGTTGCAGCTAAAATGGCAGAATGCTTGACAACAGATGGCGTCTTCGGCAACCCCGCATCTCGTTCCCATAAATTTGGTTGGGTAGCAGAAGAGGCAGTAGATGTTGCTCGTAATCAAATTGCTGATTTAGTGAATGCTGACCCAAGAGAAATTGTATTTACCTCGGGTGCGACTGAATCTAATAATTTAGGTATTAAAGGCGCTGCCAATTTTTATGGTAAAAAAGGTAAACACCTTATTACCCTAAAAACTGAGCACAAAGCCGTATTAGACACCATGCGTCAATTAGAGCGTGAAGGTTATGAGGTGACTTACCTTGACCCAGAGCCTAGTGGTTTAATTCTTTTAGATAAATTGGTCGCAGCTATCCGCCCCGACACTATCTTGATTAGTGTTATGCATGTAAATAATGAAATTGGTGTTATTCAAGATATCGCAGCTATTGGTGAAATGTGCCGTGAACGTAAAATCTTATTTCACGTAGATGCAGCACAAAGCACAGGTAAAGTGCCAATCGACTTACAAACTCTTAAGGTAGATTTGATGTCGTTTTGTGCACACAAAACTTATGGTCCTAAAGGTATAGGCGCTTTATTTGTCCGTCGTAAGCCACGCATCCGCCTAGAGGCACAAATGCACGGTGGCGGTCATGAGCGTGGTATGCGTTCTGGCACCATGGCCACCCATCAAATTGTAGGTATGGGCGAAGCTTTTCGTATCGCCAAACTTGAAATGGCCGCTGAAAACGAACGTCTGATGATGTTACGTAACAAATTATGGAACGGCATCAAAGATATGGAAGCAGTTTACTTAAATGGTGATATGGAAAGTCGTATCGCAGGTAATCTGAACGTTAGCTTTGCTTATGTTGAAGGTGAATCATTGATTATGGCCCTTAAAGACATGGCTGTATCTTCCGGTTCAGCTTGTACATCAGCAAGCCTTGAACCTTCCTACGTACTTCGCGCACTGGGGTTAAATGACGAATTAGCACATAGCTCAATCCGTTTCACCACGGGTAGATTTACGACAGAAGCCGAAATTGAGTATGTGATCGGTGTAATACGTAACGCGATAGACAAGCTACGTGACATGTCGCCACTTTGGGATATGTATAAAGAAGGCATAGATTTAAGTACGGTAGAGTGGGCTCATCACTAAAGGGTATACCTTAGCGGCCTTATGCATAATTAGTTTAAGGCCAGTAAGTAGTCTTAAACTAATTAATCAATGAAATTAATATTCATGTGGTGCGGCAGTAAATGCTTCACAACATAACCAAAAGGTAAAGTATCATGGCTTATAGCGAAAAAGTAATCGATCACTACGAAAATCCACGTAACGTCGGTGGTTTTGACAAAAACGATCCGTCAATTGCAACGGGTATGGTCGGCGCACCCGCTTGTGGTGATGTAATGAAGTTGCAACTTAAGATTGATGAAAACGGCATTATTGAAGACGCTAAATTCAAAACGTACGGTTGTGGTTCGGCTATTGCTTCAAGCTCATTGGTAACTGAATGGGTTAAAGGCAAGTCTATTGACGAAGCTTCTGCTATTAGTAATATGGATATAGCTGAAGAATTGGCGCTACCACCAGTAAAAATCCATTGCTCTATTTTGGCTGAAGATGCCATAAAAGCAGCAGTTGCAGATTACAAAAGTCGTCAAGTCTAAATTAAATTAAATTAAGTAGGAGTAGCCAGTGGCCATTACTGTATCCGATACAGCAGCATTACGTGCTAAAACTTTTCTTGAGAATAGGGGAGCTGGTTTAGGGCTGCGTCTGGGTGTTAAAACCACTGGTTGTTCTGGTTTAGCTTATGTACTTGAGTTTGTTGATGGTGTTAATCCCGACGATAAGCTATTCGAAGATAACGGTGTAAAAATTATTATTGATGGTAAAAGTTTGGCCTACTTGGATGGTACTCATTTGGATTTTGCCAAAGAAGGTTTAAACGAAGGCTTTCAATTTACCAATCCTAATGCAAGTGGCGAATGTGGTTGTGGCGAAAGCTTTAATGTTTGATGTTATTTTTGCTAAACTGTGTCGCACATAAAATACATCAAAAATTAGTAACCAGATGAATCACTTTGAACTCTTTAATATTCCCGTCTCTTTCGATGTGGACTTGTCTACGTTGCCTCAAACATATCAGCAATTACAGCGCTTAACTCACCCAGATAAATTTGCCAACGGCAGTGAGCAAGATAAGCTGCGTGCTGTTCAAAAAAATTCGCAAGTAAATGACGCATATTCAGTGCTTAAATCACCCTTGTCTAGAGCAGAATATTTATTAAGTTTGCGTGGTATCGATTTAAAACATGAACAACACACTATAAAAGACACTGTTTTTTTGATGCAACAAATGGAATGGCGTGAAGAGTTGGCTGATATAGCCGATAGCTCGGATCCCTTGGGTGTATTGGAGTCGCTGGAAGATGAAATTAATCAAACAATTAAAAGTGATTTGGCTAAATTAAAAAGCTTACTCGACAGTGACCACGCAATGGCTGAGCAAAATGCAGCTAATATTATCCGCCAGCTTAAATTTTCATATAAAATGTTGTCTGAAATTGCGTTAAAAGAAGACGTATTAAGTGATTTTTAATTTTATTCAATGCAACCTAGAAGAAACGAATTAGACCATGGCATTTTTGCAAATATCTGAACCCGGTCAAAGCGCCGCCCCTCATCAACGTAAATTAGCAGTTGGTATCGATTTAGGTACCACTAACTCATTAGTAGCATCTGTACGTAGTGGTGAAGCACTTACGTTACCTGATACAAAAGGTAGATATTTATTACCTTCAGTAGTCAGATATTTAGACGACTCAGAAGTCATTGGACAAGAGGCCAAACAACAGGCAAGTATAGATCCTTCCAACACTATTGTGTCAGTTAAACGTTTTTTGGGTCGCTCTGTGAAAGATATCCAAACGGCTTACCCAAATTTGCCTTACCATTTTACTGATTCTTTATCGCCAGTGATGTCGGTGGCCTCGGGTGATGTGAACCCTATTCAGGTATCAGCAAAAATATTAAACGAGCTTAAAAGTCGTGCAGAAAAAACCTTAGGTGGTGAATTGCAAGGCGCAGTTATCACCGTTCCTGCTTATTTTGATGATGCCCAGCGCCAAGGTACCAAAGATGCCGCGGCTCTGGCAGGTTTAAAGGTTTTACGTTTACTCAACGAACCTACAGCTGCAGCCGTCGCGTATGGCCTAGACTCTGGTCAAGAAGGGATTATTGCCGTTTATGATTTAGGTGGTGGTACCTTTGATATTTCTATTTTGCATTTAAGCAAAGGTATATTTGAAGTGCTTTCTACAGGTGGAGATTCTGCACTGGGTGGAGATGATTTTGATGCCTTACTGGTTGAGTTTATTCGTCAGCAAAGTCAGTTAACGGGTGAGTTATCTAAAAGCTTACATCGTGTCTTGTTAGACAAAGCGAAAGAGGCCAAAGAAGCACTGAGTCATGAACCTGTGTTTACTGTTCAGTTTGAAGATGATGCAGGCAAACACATTTCGGTGATGATCAGTATCGATATATTTGAACAACTGATCGCCCCTCTGGTTAAAAATACATTACGCGCTTGTCGCAGAGCTTTAAAAGACGCAGAGCTAGTAAAACAACAAGTGATTGAAGTAGTCATGGTGGGTGGTTCAACCCGTGTACCCTCGGTATGTCAACAAGTTGGCGATTTTTTCCAGCGTAGCCCACTTACCTCAATTGACCCTGACCAAGTGGTAGCAATTGGGGCTGCCATTCAAGCTGATGTTTTGGTGGGTAATAAACCCGACAGTGATATGTTATTGCTAGACGTTTTACCTCTGTCTTTAGGCATAGAAACCATGGGTGGTTTGACTGAAAAAGTGATTCAGCGTAACACCACTATCCCCGTCGCCAAAGCGCAAGAGTTTACTACCTTCAAGGATGGACAAACTGCGATGATGGTTCATGTAGTCCAAGGTGAACGTGAGTTGGTGGCGGACTGTAGGTCCCTTGCGAAATTTACATTGCGAGGCATTCCTCCTATGGCCGCGGGTGCTGCTCATATACGGGTAACATTCCAAGTAGATGCCGATGGATTATTAAATGTTAGTGCTATGGAAAAATCCACAGGTGTGCACACTGAAATTCAAGTTAAGCCTTCATATGGATTAGAAGACAGCGAGATTGCTACTATGCTGAAAGCATCCATGGATAACGCTCAACAAGATATGCAAGCTCGCATGCTTAAAGAACAACAGGTTGAAGCCTCAAGAGTGCAGGAAAACTTGCAAGGAGCATTAGATGCAGATGGATTATTTTTACTTAGCACATCAGAAATACAAGCCATAGAGGCAGGGATCTCAAGGCTTAACGAGTTAGCCAAGGGTACAGACAAAGACATCATTAAGGCCGCTATCCAACAACTAGATAAGTTGAGCGAAACCTTTGCGCAAAAGCGCATGGATCAATCGATTAAACGCGCTTTTTCTGGTCAATCTGTTGACCGTATATAAATCGAATAACTTTACTGAATAATTAGGAACCGACTATGCCACAAGTAATTTTTTTACCTCACGATGAGTTGTGCCCAGATGGTGCCGTTTTAGAAGGTGAAAAAGGCACCTCAGTATTAAACCTTGCCTTAAAAAATGGCATTGGTATTGAGCACGCCTGCGAAAAAGTATGTGCTTGCACCACTTGTCACATCATAATAAGAGAGGGCTTTAACTCATTACACGAGGGAGATGAGCTGGAAGAAGATATGCTAGATAAAGCATGGGGATTAGAGCCTGATTCTAGACTAGGTTGCCAAGCTATTATTCAAGACGAAGATCTAGTGGTGGAAATACCTAAATATACAGTCAACATGGTGAGTGAAGGACATTAGAGTTGGCATTATTATTTAATCTCATTGAAACAAGTATTTACCAATTTTTGCTGTTTAGGCCCTAAGACTCTTTATATAGGCTGTAGCAAATTACTGTTTTTATATACAGTAACTGTGCTAGACTAATTTCTAAAGTTAAATAACAGAGAGCAAGTTATGGCCGTAATTACACGTTATGTAGTTGAACACAAAGGGGTGGAGAAGTTTGTGAGTTCAGATAAAAAAGAAGCTGACCAATATGACAAGATGCTTGATGTAGCAGATAATCTCAGTGAATACATCGAAGGCAAAGGCATTAAGATTGATGTGTCTGTATTGGAAGAATTGACGATTATGCTGTCTAAAAATAAAGACTCTCTTACCAAGTTGTTAAAAGGCATCTCGGCTGACGTGTTATTGACTGAAGAAAAAGCAGATGTGTTAGAAATCGACAAGAAAAAAGCATAAGCTAGTTTTACGCTTTTATAATAACGTTGCGTTGTTGAGAGCATTTACTATTTCAAATAACTGCTTGTTAAAAGCGAAAAAGCAGACTTCGCGCTAAATTCCTCAGGATGCAGCATCTTTGAGGGCATGTAGCGCGAAGGTAATATCTAAAGTCTACACTCTTTCCTACCCACCTTAAGCATCGTTGTCAATATCATAGATAATGGCGAACACATATAAAGCCTTTATTGACATGGCCTCAGAGAATTAGCTGAATTGGGCAGTGGATAAACTCGACTTAAAGGTCGCTGCGAGTGAATTGCCGACCGTCAGAACATTTTACACTATGACTACTCAATGCGATCAACGAACAGTCAGTAACGAATAATTCTACGGTAATTTTACTGGGATAACCGACATTCACGTCTATTTAGGTTATTGACGCTTTTTGCCAATTTCAGACATTCAACTATCTAAAGTGTAATCTGACCCTAGAAATTTTACTTTGCTGTCTGGTTGTAATTCATACAATCAGGTGTCGGTTTTTTTTACAGAATTGACAATTAAAAAAACACGTCATTTCTTAAGCGACTGTAAATATTGAATGTTGTTATTTTGGATTAACTCTTGCAATTCCGTGACTGCGAAAGGAGCGCATGAAAATTATATAGGTGATGGAATATCACTTTTAACAATATATTTAAAATTTATAAGGAATATTATATGAAGTTTAAATTGCAATGGCAGTTGGTTTAGCCTCATCACTTTTGGTCTCAGTTGCAAACGCAACAGTGATAACCTTCACAGACCGAGCCTCTTTCGAAACTGCCCTGACTTCATTTTCAACTGATGACTACACAGACATTACTGCTGGTTTGTTAACATCAATGGACCGCAGCGATTATACAATTGCGTCTCCCAGTATGTATGGCTGCGTCAATAACCCAACCAGTTGTGGCCTACCACCACCCGCAGGTGATGGAATTGGTCTTTTTCACTATCTTGGGGCAGATACGTTTACCTTTGACACCGCTATCAATGGATTTGGGTTCGATTTTGGCCAAACGGTTAATACCTTTACAACGAAACCGATTATTGATGGCGTCACATCACTAGAGCTTCAGGGCTTTTTTGGTATTATTTATGATGAAGCCAAAACAACATTTGTCTTGAATCAAAATAGGGAATATTTGATAACCGATAATCTGACTTATGGTGTTACCGCAGTATCCGAACCATCGACACTTGCTATCTTCGCGTTAGGTTTAATTTGTTTAGCATCACGTCGATTTAAGAAGCAATCTTAATTCTACTGATTCAGAATTAATTATTGACGACTGGATGCCTGAATAAACCCATGTAATCCAATGTTGTCAATAATCATTTAGAAGCAAATTCCAATTAGATATATACTTTTTTTCATAAAGCTGCGTTGATTGACGCAGGTGTTTTTGTATTGTTTGTTTAGAAACCGTTATTTTTTCTTTGCCAAACTGATAACCTAAAAAACCTCAGCCCCCTACTAATTTTACTAATAAAAGTCTTATCCGGCGCTTGCGCTACTTCTAATTGATTAAAGTGCTAAATCTTCAGGTTCAGGGATTCTGATTTATAGAATTGTCAACCGCAGTTACTAGCATAAAGCACTCATTGTCTAAATTTCTTGACCGTCTGCCTTTACTGTACCAACTCAGAATATTAGTTTTTTGAGTAACAGGGTACAGTTATGTTTCAAGTAAACAGACTATCCCAAAATTCTAATCTAAAGCTTCACACAGTCGCTTCTTTAACTGCACCTGTTCAGTTTGAGTCAGTGGCTGGTCAAACTCGTTACTGACAATAAACAAATCCTCTGCCCGCTCCCCGATAGTAGATATTTTGGCTTGATGTAATTTAAAATTTAGAGCAACAAATT
>Ga0209712_10003138_pt1 | contig 13464 bp, 16 predicted proteins | sample ArcOceMetagenome_FD_187443 | JGI IMG/M metagenome (GOLD analysis project Ga0209712, IMG submission 187443) | Marine eukaryotic phytoplankton communities from Arctic Ocean - Arctic Ocean - Greenland ARC118M Metagenome (SPAdes) (version 2) | ecosystem: Environmental > Aquatic > Marine > Oceanic...
CCACCCCCTACGTGGGTACTCTTAAGATCTAATAGATATTTAGAAACCATAGTTGACTATGTTAGTCAACTTACGTCCTGCACTCTACAGTATTACCGGTATGTAGGAAGCGCAAGCGTCTGGGATGTATGATAGACCATAATCAATATTCACAATAGCTGGATTGCTGGTCAGTTTTGTGTCTACTTCTTGTGCTACACGAAATGCTTGAGTGAGATGCTTTGTAATGGATCTTATTCAAATATATGATTCTGATTCGTCTTTAGATGAATTTTCAGGAGGGGGTCTTTCTAACTATTCCAATGTCAGAAAACGAAAGCAGCAAGAGCACAGGAAACCATGCACAACATTGAAACGATATAAGGACGATGAAAATTCAGACGACGAAGAGTCCAATCAAAATCCAATATGTGTCACCCTGTTGGAATCCCCTTTTGCGCGTGGGCATGATCGTCATCGTTTCAAAAGAAATCAAGAGCACATACAAGGGAATTGGGCCGGTCATGTGTTCATGAAAATTCCTTGCAATGCTGGTAATGAGAGAAGTGAGCAAGAAGAACTGCTGCATCAAAGCCTCCGGAATACTCTTCAGTATTTTCAGCAGGCAATGGACAAATCGTCGCCATCGCTTACCACTGGTAAAGATTATTGTGATTCCACGGAGAAAGTTGTGATTGTACCATATGTATCCATACGTGTGCCCACGGTGCAGAAAGATAATAATGAATTAGAAATTCAACAATCCGATGATTTGCAAGCCGACAGCTCTGACTCAGGATCAGAGTTATCTCAATCCGTATCCGACGAGGCATCAGCATCGACATCAACAGATGAAAAGGAACCACGAGATCACCAGCAGGCACTTCACATTTCACTTTCTCGACAATTCTACCTCCAGAAACAATCTATTCACCCTTTTCTATCGGATCTGAAGCAGCGAATACAAATCGGTATACCACAGGCAATTTACGTCCGTGTATCTACAAAGAATTGTAATGGTACCTGTAGAGGTGCACATCAGCAAAGTCAGCGAATCATGGACATGGAGATTCTTTCTAATGATGAGAAAACACGGAGTTTTTTAACAGTACCCGTGACAACCTGCGGCTCTGAGATATCATCCGTGGTCGCATTGGTGGATTCTACCATGAAGAAATATGGACAAAAAGAATATTATGAGGATCCGAAGTTTCACATCAGTATTGCCTCTTGGAAGTATAGTAAAGCTCTTGTAGAAAGATGGCAGCGTTTACGAGGAGCAGTGTTTGAATCGCGCAGTTGCAATGACCTTGATCATGATAGCAAACCTATTTTGAATGCGAATGAAGACACCGCTGTACCCGGAGAAGATGTGCTATTGTTTGCGCTACGTGGCATCTACTGTGATTTTGGCACAGTTGAGAACCATTACATCCCATTTGGTAAAATATGAAATAGACCTATTATAAGAATTGATATTTTTTCTGTCTCTTGTCAATTTGCTTCGCATTCATCTTTGTGTTTTGTGTTTTTAAATATTGTAATTACATCTACGTGATTATAGGAGTGATGATGTAATGCAATATTAATGTCAAATTTTCAGACTTTCCCATGAGTGGAGTCATTACCTTCCAATAAAGATGACGGAAGGAACATTTGCCCTCTTCTTAAAAAGCAATTACAACCATCTGGATGAAGATTGTGCTGCTGCATGGTAGATGCTTCCACGCTACCACTTTTGACCGGAGTATCCTTGTATCCTGTTTTAATCTTATCTGATTCAGTTGTGGACGATGCTCGTTCTGCTGTTGTTGCTGCTGACCTTTTCTTGCTACTTTTCTTAAGTCTCTTTTGTAGCGATGCCGTTTTGCGCGCCATAATGAAGCAGAATGAATTGTCACGCACACAAGCCAGCTCCTCTAATCTTTCTTCTCGCTTCTCTTAGATTCCAAAGTTTCGAGGTGTTTAAGATCTTGGCCCGCTTTCCACTTGGCTTCAACTTTACTCAGAAGAAGTACAACTAGTATTCCGAAGACCGACACGAATCGTGATGTTGGAGGGATTGGGTCGTTTATGAATGTGATCGCGCAACAAATAAGAGATGCTTTTGCAACTTTTTCAAAAGGTACATATGACAGCAATGCTAGGAATGAGGAGAGAATTATTGAGTGTCCTATTGATGATATAGATTTCACCATACTCGTAGTGTTGTTGATGATACACGACTTTGAACTTGATGCCGTTGTTTTGTTGTGAAATTGAATTGTGAGAGGCGTCGGCGTCGAGCGTGGTGTTTTGCGAACCTTCTCTTGGTGGTACATACCACCGTATTGAGTATGGTTGGTGTCAATCACTGTTTTTTCTCTCTTTCTTTTGCTTTTTCAAAACAATATTTGAATATTCTTCTCCGCCACCCATTGTTTGGCGCATTTTTCATTCTATTCCCTATTTCGAATTCAGAGACAGAACAAATCATCTTTACCAACACCAATTTGCACTATCAAATAAAAGAAGACTGTATCTATTCCATTCCATTCCAACTTAAACAAATATAAAGAATCCAACATGCCCAAGTCACGCAGATCTCAGCTAGGTAGGTAACTTTTACCAAAGACCCTAGCGCAACGTTCATCACGGTGTTTTTTTCACATGTTTTCGTCATCCACTACAATGTACTTGTACTAAATTGGCACTTCCTTCACAGTCGCATTGACACAGACAGCAAAGAAAACAAGGGAACACAAGGCTGGAATTATTCAAACTGTTAGGTCCAAAGTCGATGAAAATGACTCCCTTTTTGTCTTCTCTTATGAGAACATGAGAAGCAGCAAATTCAAGAAGATTCGTATGGAGTTCAGAGCGCCAGATAAGGAGGGAAGGAGATCTCGCATCTTTCTAGGTAAAAACAAGCTAATGCAGATTGCTCTTGGGCGTACTCCTGAAGATGAGTACAGTGAGAATCTCAGACATGTTTCCAAGCTCATCACTGGAAATGTTGGTTTGCTAATGACGAGTAAGCCTTCTTCCGACGTAGAAGAGTATTTTGCTAACTTTGCAGAAGACGACTTTGCAAGGGCTGGTGCGGAAGCTACAAGAGTGGTCACTATTAACAATGAAATGCTTTATAAGTTTCCTTCTTCGATGGTGGAACAATTTCGTAAGATGGGCCTTCCCGTTGATGTAAAGAACGGCAAAATAGTGCTCGTTGGTAGCAAGGAAGAGCATACAGTATGCAAGGAAGGGGATGAATTGTCAGCTGAAGATTGCAAACTTTTGACCCACTTCGGAGTTAAACTCACAGAGTTTAGAGTCAAGCTATTGTGCCGTTGGAATTCAGCAGATGGCTCATTCGAAAACTTGAATGAATAAGAGGATTTTAATGTTGTTTGTTAATAAAAAATAAAGCGGCTGAAAAATGTGATAGGCATGTAATGTACCACCAGTATCAAGTAATAACACATCAATGTCATTGCATGATGTCTATATTCACGCAGTAAGGAGTTGATGAAAATTGCCTGTATCGCTTTTACTTCACTAGGCGATACTGTATGATTGTGACTCCAATAGGTCCTAGCTCCAAAAGTAAAGCGGTATGATATGATTCCCTCAATGATTCGAATACCTAGCCCCACCAATAACGGTATGTCGCAAGTCGGACGTGCTATCGCTACGTGTTCGTGTAGCATACCTAAATGAAAGCACAAAAAAGAAGGAAATGTCCAGCAGCATCATAATAGCCAGCATGTCAACACGCTTTGAAAACTGTTCTGAGATGAAATGTGATATGTACCTAACCTGGACATGACACCTCTTGATAGCACTGCAAAAAACTAACAATATAAAAGATGTCCAGTCGGGGAATCGAACCCCGGTCACTGCAACCACAATGCAGAATACTAACCACTGTACGAACTAGACCGACAGGAATTGCCAACCTTTGATACATAAAGTCTCACAACGTTATATGCTTTTCATGATGGGTTTAAATTTTTAATGGTTACTAACTACCGGTACGTAACTACAGGGCGTATCGGTACACAAGCTGTACCACAACAAACTACCACAACCCAGTGCATTTACAACAACAGAGATCAGACTTCATCAACCGCTTCTTTCGATACTTCATTCCTTCCGTCATCCACCCAAACAAGTACCAAACGCCAATCTCAAACTATATATTCAGAAAAAACATCATTGTTATACCTCTCACAAAATGCCAGCACTGAAAATAACGCGTGCTCTTTCCACACACTTGTTCAAATACATCTCAAGAGTTGACATTAAATTCAACCGTGAGTTGCACCTTTATATACTGATGTCCTTTTTTTTCACCGGAAATCATTGGCCTCATAGTTTTTTCCCTCACAGCATTTGATAATAGAACTAGGTCAATCAGAGAATTAATGAGACAGGTTCAAGCTGAAAGATTTGCCAAGGCGAACCCAAGATTGAAGATCAATACAAAAGTAGTTGGAACTGTGGATCCTCCGATTGCTGAATTTGAATTTGTGGATGGCACTGTAGTGAGTATAACGGACAAGATGATTATGTGCCTGCTGCTTTACTTATCATCGCGATGAATGCTACGTCGATGGAGTATGGTGCAGTTGTTACCTTTCTGAATTGTATGTACCTGGTACTAATTTGAATTCTTTTTGTTTCATGAAGGTATCCTACGACACCCAGTCATTCCAAGCAAAGGAAATGCTCGATGAAATATTTATGACAGCGAATAATATGGATATTGAGTTTGAACTCGAGGGAAAGTCGATAGATGACAAATAGAAATCGCATTACGTAGGTACAGAGGTGGTTCTCGTCGCATTTTGAATTTGTTAGTGCCCAGTCTGGCACCAAGTCTGCATTCAGGAAGAAGAACTAAAATTAAATTTTGTAGAAAGTAATACCGGTGAGGAAAGTTAAAATGTAATATGCTATTTTAACTAGCTAGAAGAAGCCATTTTCAAGTTGAAGTCGAACTGGTAATCTTTTCTTGAAATATGACGAAGATATTCATACGCTGAACTCAATACCGTCCCCCAAAGCCCCATACTCGCTATTCGTGGACCAACACCCCTATAGAACCCTCGAAAGCCTGACGATCTATACAATTTTTTTGCAACATTTGAATATGTTTGCCGCTGGGAATGTGTCATGGTTGCATCACTTGGGGCCAACCTAGTACTATCTGTGCTGCCAACTTGAATCATTGTCTTGATTATGTCAAGAGGTTGCGTCGCTGTAGCTGTGATGATTGCTGCACTCAAACCACATATTACTTGTTGTATAACCCCTCGAATGATCACAACTTCCTTTTCTAATTCATGGTGTTGCTTCAACCGAAAGAAATCTGTCTGCTGCAATAAAATCTGGCAGCCACTGTAAGTCCCCCACCACAATGTTCCAACAGGAAGACTAGTGAAAACGCTCAATCCAAAACCTCTGAAAAGACCCCTATATCCATCACTTTTGATTATTTTTGACATGATGGCTAATGCCCCTCCTCTTTGTGTATGGGTTGCATCATTCATCACCATTTGTCTTTGACTGATGACATCCATTGGTACGACAATTGTCTGTGATGCCATGGATGCCAAGCCGCCGGCTAGACCCCCACTGATTGAAGCTATCAAAGGACTTGGATTAGAAATTCGCTGGTTCCTTTCATTGAGCAAGGATGGTTGGGAGGAGAGAGCATTTGAAATGATTTCGCGACTACTTTCAAGTGTACCAATGTAGACTCCCCTTGCTGGAATTGCGAGCACTAGAATGATCCCCATACCTCTATAAAAACCTCGCATTCTTGCAAGTCTGTTTTGGTTCAAATAGCCTTCGTAAATGTTTTCTCCTGGAACAATTTGTTGTCTGATTTTTAAAACGGTGATAGGGTGCAGTGCGATTGTTATTGCCGTATACATGCCCGTCCCGATTCCGTAAAATCTTAGTTTGTCAATCTCTGACCATTGGATTTTACTATTCTTGGGGCTCATTGTGTTTTTTGGTTTTTGGCGATTTAGTCAATACTCAATCAGTATGGTGGTGGTCAGGTTGGGGATTTTAATAACTTGAACGTTGGACGGGTACAGTAGTTTAGTAGTGTTGCGTGTTCAGTCCATGCAAGCTCTAGCCCAAGTTGTTGACGCTTTCGCTCGTTGTCGCGAAAGATTTCTAAGGGAAAGCACCACTATCTAACAGAGTACATTATTTGGTCAACGTGGAACGTGGAGTAATGTTATTGCAATGCTGTGCCGACAGTAAACTTACTACTCGCGATTAACCCCCAGCAAGTACGGTAGATGGTTGATAGTCGCTGACTGAGTGAATCCCAGAGATGTGCCTAGCTAGTAGTTGGAATCAGAAGAGTAGCGGATAAAACCCTCTAGACTCAGACAAACAGTAGTATCAACAAACAATTTCTTCAGTTGATTAACTGTTGACTATCACTTCAATTCATTCAGCGCTTCAACCAGCATGCAGCGCTTTAATTTAAAACACCGAAGACAAAATAATTCAAAAATCAAGAAGCAAAAGTTCAAAGTGCAAAAGTGCAAGCAAGCAAGCAAACAAAAATCCAATCATATTAATAACGGTCATTTTGTAACGGTCCAAAAAGTTCGGGCAAAATAAAATCAGTTCAATTTCAATTGGAAATAATTTCAAATTGGAAAATGAGTTGAAAAAAACAACTTGACCTACGTTCAACGTGTACGCCGTTATCCCCGGTAGAACCAACTCAAATTCCGGTTTGTGTTTACAATCAGGTGTTATTTATGTTTATGTCGCAGAAGTATTTTTCTGGGGGAGCTATCCCTTTTTACAATGTATGTTAAAGCATGGGGGTGGAGCTATGACCCAGCCATAGTACCAAGATCACTTCTTCGCATCACTGCCTCAGAAGATTTAAAGGATGAATAAAAGCACCCACCAACGCTTCAAGAAATTTCGTAATGGAATCCAGCTCCAATTCTGATATCTTCACCATTTTTCTTCTCTGGCTGTTCTTCAAATTTGAAAAATATTTTCGAAGAACAAATGAAAGACGCTTCAGTTCTTTTCTCATAAAATAAACGTCAGCCTTTGTCGGTGGATTCACAAAGTTCACCTCCAATTCGTCATCCCCACTACCTTCCTTTTCATCTATATCGAAAATCAAATCAACATTTTGAAATGCCCACCTCTGCGGCAAGGTCTCCACAAAACCATAATCAAAAAACAGACCTGGCGTAACACCAGACTGACGTGTCTCTTACCGACACCACTTGAAACCTGCATCATTCAAGCGCTGAATCTGTTCATCTGATAGTTTGTTGGTTGGCTTCTGATTGTTTTGCATCTTCTTATACGACCTTATCACTACAATACACCATCGCCCAAGAGAAGCATTCTCGCCATGTTGAGAAACATCGCAATGGCCATACTTGGCTTTGAAAGCCATGAGATCATTCAAGCGCTTGTTAAAAGCTGACCCTACCTTTCGTGGAGACCACTTGAAACCTGCATCGTTCAAGCGCTGAATCTGTTCATCTGATAGTTTTGTTTTTGTCTTCTTGTTCTTTTGCATCTTCTTATACGACCTTCTCAGTTCATTACACCATCGCCCAAGAGAAGCATTCTCACTAGTATAAGAAACATCGCAATGGCCATACTTGGCTTTGAAAGCCATGAGATCATTCAAGCGCTTGTTAAAAGCCGACCCTACCTTTCGTGGAGACCACTTGAAACCTGCATCGTTCAAGCGCTGAATCTGTTCATCTGATAGTTTTGTTTGTGGCTTCTGATTATTTTGCATCTTCTTCTAAGACCCTCTCACTACAATACACCATCGCCCAAGAAAAGCATCCTCGCCATCTTTAGAAACATCGCAATGGCCATACTTGGCTTTGAAAGCCATGAGATCATTGAAGCGATCATCAAATGACCGTTGTGGTGCTGTTCTTTTTCTCTTGTTTCCTGATTTTTGTTGGATTACATCTAAATGTACTGCTGATGTAGAGATATTCTCAATTTCCTCATCGCTGGATACCATTTCATCTTGGAATTGTTAGACTGCATCTACAAATTCTAATAATGATGATTCATTGTTACGTTCCTCCTCATCACTGGATACTTGGTGATGCCGTGCAGCATGACTACCAAAACTACGTCTATTGACTTCATCGATAGCTTCTTGCAACAAAGTATCAAGATAATCATCACCTTCTTCATGATCATCACTTCGTTCTTCCATCTTCTCTCCTCCAACTGCTGGAGGTTCTTTGTTGTTCGATGAGGCATTTCTTGTTGGTACACGTACGGGCAAGTCTTTTAATTGGGAGTCGATATCTCTATTTCATCCTCGATTTTCATTTCGCGACGTCTGGCTTTTTGGGATGGTATGAAAAAAAGTTGTGGAACCCGATGACGCTTGACTTGTAAATGTAGATTTCACTTTGCCTATGGATGCAATGTATGCTTACGCTTTTCGATGTCAATACAGGCAGCTTCCCAAATCGCTGTGATCCAGGAAATTGCCAACGGTAAAGATCTTGATGGGTTGATCAAAACGTTACTATAGCTTGGACAGACGGTAATCAGTTTAGTGTTTGCCGTTGCAAATAAAGAGAAGATTGTCATTTTTGCATCATTTTTGTCATTGGTAGTTGTACAGGTACCTATTATCTTTGTAGTAAATACAAACATCACCTCAGAAGGTTGTCTCAATCTTCATTGTCAATAATGTATCAATTATTGCCTTCATTGGTATGATTTCGGTCACCCTTGGCCTTGTGTTCCCTTTACCCCAAAGTCATGAATTCACAATAACCAGTCCAACAAAATTCGTCACGGAGAACTACCGGTCAGAATAGAATGGAGAAAAGCAAAACTTTCAATGGAACTAGGAGATGTACCATTCTTTGGTCGGCTTCACCCTCCAGCCAAAGAAGGTTCAGCGTCCATTACAAATCGTTTCCCACTCGGTTCCATTTCGATTTCCGCGATTATATATTTTCAACAGTCACCAAAGTTCGTGCCTACGAATGGTCGCTCAAGGAAGCCGAAGAGCTTTTCGAAGATTTACTAGATGGATCCAATTGTTTCCTCGCAGGGGATGCATTTAGGCGAGATTATGAACTTAGTCAAATTGTCGTTGTGCCGATGGAGTGGGATAAGGAGCTGTACGATCTTGGAAATCGGTATAACGTTCATGATGGACAGCAGCGACTTGTTACCCTCTGCCTGTTGTTTGTAGCTCTACGGAATTCTTTTGCAAAGGATGATGATATGGATGATAGTTTTATGGAGTTGGCGGATGTGCTGAAACCTCCCCTCGACACTTGGGGTTGCTGAGATGGATACATGGAATAGTGATAACTTGGTCAAACATCTGGCTACTCTCGTTGCTTTGATTGATCAAATTTGGGGACTGTAAAGCAAGGCTATAGTTATACACATTTTAACATTAACAAAATCATCTACTACGTTTACATGTATTTGAAAATGAATTCACGATTGTTCAATTTTCTCCACGTTTGGTGGGAGGGAATTTATTAATCATCTGCTTACCAAGGTGATACGAAGCCTTTTGTTCCTCACATTTATCCTCGTCATCGCCATCCGTAGCCAACAATTCCCTGTGGTCTCATTGTATTATTTCCTTCTAATTCTTTCATACCTCGGCCAGATGAGGATTGGACGATATCAATTTCTTAGCAGGAGCGCTAACCTGTCTTGGATTACTACTCTCCTGATCGTTTGTTGCACATGCATTTGACTCATTGCTCCTCGTACCACGTGTGCTTGTTCAAAAAACATTGTACACGTTGCTTCCATGATACCCTGCTACCAGTACGAGTATTTCTTGAGCTTAAATTTACCCCCGTTCTCCTCCTTTCGCCTCTCGGCATGTGGTTCTCTCCTCTTCTTGATCGCTTCGCGCTTCTCACTTTCGGGGACATGAACTCCAACACGTTGAAGTGACCTCGAAGGGGAGTCAGGCAAACCAACATATCTTTCTCGTAAGATTCGTGCAAGAAAACAAGTATCATGAAAGGAATCCATGTAAAAGCCCATGCCAAAGCATAACCAGTAGCCATAGATAGGATAGCTCGTGTCTGTTTGACCTTGATGCGGGCTGATCATGATCACGATGAAGGCAAGGAATCATGTACATGACCAATCTCTTGATTCTACACATGATGACTCCGTGATCCTCAGCACTACGTATATTGTTTGTTTCAGTGTGTTGGCCATGAGTGCCTCCTCCTGACCGAGCGTTGAGGCGGCGAAGAGCATTGATGCCATAATTTTGCATCCTTTCCTCGATCTTGAACACGGACCTATACATGAGTAGCATGGTACCAACAGTCAACAACAGTCACTGTTGGAGAGATAATCAGCAGAGATCCAAATGCCACAATCAACAGAACGAGATAAAGTGCTAGTTTTTCTCCTTCATCGCCACGTCCGCATGATATATTGAAGCCCTCAGGCGTTTCTCCACTTTCGTATCCGATTGGTGGATTTTCGTATCCGATTGGTGGATACAGTGTGGGTACTCATTTAGTGCGAAATTGGAACAAATTGATGTTTGGATTGATTTGTATCCCTTCATTGCTATGAGTATGAAGTTCATCAAGAGAGGAAGTACAATAGATATCCCATGAAACCAGGGTTCCAAGTTGTCTCGAATGTATTCATCCTTTTTATTGCACCTGATGATTGCAAGGTAATAGAAATAGATGCTACAATTGCACAACACCCCAACACCAATTCCAACACCAACGAGGAATCCCTGAGCATCACAGGTTGCCGTGTTACCTTGTGTGTATGGTATGTAGTAGTTCATTTTCTTTGGCATCATTGTAAAAGATAGAGCTTGAAAAAATGATGACAAGATATCACCAATAGATAGCCCAAATACCAACCGATGATATGTCGTGGATAGACCATGGTGCGATCGTAATATGTGCACAGCAAGACATTTCGATGTGATGGTTGATACCAATCCTGTTCTATGATAAAAGATGACAGTAGTCTTGTACTCGTTGCGTCTTGCTGCTAGTAAATCCGAATTTAGGAATGCCTCAAAGTCCAGAGGTTGATCCGGTTTAAGGGAAAAGTGCTTACATTAGTATTTGTGGTATTCATACTCCTAGTTTGTTGATGTGAGATGCTCATCAAGCAAGATATGATTCTAGCGACACATACGGTATTTTTTGGCGAGGTAAGACAGTTGGTAAGACCCATTCTGAGCGAATGGAGACACCAGGCAATATCTAAGTGGTATAAGGAAATTAACAATGGGCCGGGGCTCGAAGAGTTTCTAAATTCTGATCAGTCTCTGAATAAATCTCTCGGAGAAAGAGTAATTGCCTCCCGATCACCAAATCCGTGCTGAAGCAAACGGCCAAAGCAAACGAAGGTACCGGTAGGGATATATAAGAATTTCTCACCTTTGCGAAGTATTCCTTTTGATTTTAATCTATTGACAGAATCGGAGTCCCTGCTTTCACTACATGTAATACAATCAGTCACTGTCTTTATAACTAAGTTTCAAATCACATTATAGATAAAAGTAAGTATCGACTATCTCCAGAGTTTACGATATGTAATGTGTCCTTCGTTACGCATACAGTAGTGGCTGTGGATCAGGCGTTTTCAGCATTGATGACGCCATATGGAACTTAATCTTTTGCTTCTTAAAATAGGTTTCTGTAATAATATTTCTAATTGTATCATCCTACAAGTTTCCTCTCTTGTGCTCCCAGTTTCCTCCTGAAGAAATTTGCTGTCGCTATTTGTTGTCGTCTAGACTTGTTGTGTCGAGATATTTGCTGTCACCTTCACCTGGGAGCCCCTGAGTGTAGAAGTGGAGGAAGATTAGTAATAATCTTTGCGTTATTATTATTATTAGTCATCCTACGAAAGCTCAACAGTTTTAGTAGTGGTGTCGATCTCATTCCTTGTGCATACACGTAGCAGCCTACGAAAAATATGTGTAATGGGACATCCTCTTGATTGTCCCATGTCAGATCACTTTTCCTTTCGTCAACAAGCCCTCCATTCAACCTTCCAAACTCGGTAACCATGGCTTCTGTTAAAAGCACTAATATCTCCGTTATTCGTACGAGTGCTCGCGTTTTTTCGTCCATCCCTTCGGCCCATTTTTAAATTTGATTCTTTGCAAAGGAGTCACCTTGCATAAAATCATTGCATTATGATAATAAAGACAGATGCATTCATCGACTCGCGATTGGTTTTAGCGTTACAACTCATTTCTTTCTCTTTCGCATCAACATTATTATACCAGGTAAGCTTTCACGCCGCATCGTTTTACAAAGGTTTCTGGACCCCCAATGAAGGAAGTTCATGATTTTGTCAACTTCTTACTGTGCGCGTATACGTGTAGCTAAATTATAAATTGTCAATCGTCACGTGAAGTTGAAAATTGATCATCGTTTTATGAGCAATGGTTGCAAATAATATGCCAGCAGCCGGAAGAGCTCAGCAGTCAAAGGGAAAACCTGAAAGCAACGAAGGCCACGGGCACCGATACTTGTGGGACTGTTTATCAGCTGTTGTCATCAAGTTGCTTCTTTTTCTTTAGTGCCTTGCATCAAAAACCAATCTACTGCACAAGTTCATCCTTGAAAACGGAAACAGAATCAATTAAAAATAAAGACAGCCTTCTTCGGCCCACAACATCAATCAGGGTAATCTATTAATTCGATGATCTTTTAGCCGTTCATAAACCACCACATATCTCACACCACGATGACCCAAACATACATGGGTATAGCACTGCAAATAGAGAAAGACATTTCATATCAAGGGCGCCTTTGGGGTGTGCATCGTCTCGACTGAGTAACTTCTGTAGTTATAATATTTGCCAAATCTAAAGAAGTCGCGCAAGAGCTTGCAGTGTCGTTTAGAGAAAAAGCTGCAGCTATGCACTGCAGATAGCGTAGCAATGACTACACGTACTGATACCCAATTGGCAGCTGGCAATGTCTATTTCGACAATATCAGTCCTTCTCCATAAGTAGCTAACGTAGATTTATTTTGCTACGGTCCAGTATCTACTGGAATTGAGTGGACGTCTTTATATGTGGTGCCTCATTCAAACTTTGAGAGTGAGCCTGAAAAACAAAGAAACTGCTTGATGCGAGACCATTGCTAAAAATCAGTCAGGACCACCGATGGTACATGCAAAAGTCTTGGCTTTCAATTGAGGATATACAAACACAATATCTGTTCATAGCTCGAAGCTCTCAGAAGCTCACAGAGACGGGGAGGTAGATTTTTCTAAGGTAGCGAGGATCTCGAAGAGACCTTATGGAGAGCTTTGATCTGAGACACGTGCGTCTTTCAACCAAGTAGCTTCCACATGGATTCAATTCATGACACATGATTGGTTCCAACATTATCCTTTTGAAGAAACGACGTTCTCCATTAACAGAGTGACATATTGGCGGGATTCCAGCCAGGTTTCGGGTCTAAAGAAGA
>Ga0209712_10003140_pt1 | contig 13461 bp, 15 predicted proteins | sample ArcOceMetagenome_FD_187443 | JGI IMG/M metagenome (GOLD analysis project Ga0209712, IMG submission 187443) | Marine eukaryotic phytoplankton communities from Arctic Ocean - Arctic Ocean - Greenland ARC118M Metagenome (SPAdes) (version 2) | ecosystem: Environmental > Aquatic > Marine > Oceanic...
CGAAGTGTGTGGTAGGAATATCGTGCTGCAGAAATGGACAGATAGCCAAATGACCAAAGTACTGATTACTGATGTAACAGCAATCGTGTTGCAGAAATGGACAGATAGCCAAATGACCAAAGTACTGATTACTGATGTAACAGCAATCGTGCTGTAGAAATGGACAGATAGCCAAATGACCAAAGTACTGATTACTGATGTAACAGCAATACAAAAGTGATGTACTGAGTCTGAAGTATGATAAAGTTCTCGCAGTTTATACAGATTCAAGATTGAAGATGCTTCGGTTGTGTCTTGTGTCACACAATCTTTAAATGCGCGCTTTTTGCCAACAATCTTTAAATGCGCGCTTTTTGCCATCATTTTTCTGGTCGAGGAAGATCTGCAAACAAGTATTGTACGAGTAGTATGATAGTGTAGATTAAGATGCTTCAAGATAGAGAGTACATTGAATCAAATACCTTAGTTCCTTTGATCTTTGAGTGTTATATATTGATATATCAATATAGCACCTTCAATGGACTCGCAATCTGTAACACCATACCAATGTGGGTCTTCCACACACGAAATAAAAATGAGCACTGATCAATGCCAAGATGATTGCACCAGAACGTATCATTTATATGTACCCTGTACGGCAAATGCAACCTCTCCAGAAATTGGAATTCTACCACTAGTATATGCAATTCATTGCTTTGGGTGCGATGCTAGCGCCATGAAAAAGTGGGAGACCATCGCTCAAACATTCAACTTTATGTTAGTCCGGCCAGAAGGCGTTAATCGGAGCTGGAATTCGAAATACTGCTGTGGATACGCCCTTGAGAAAAATCTCAACGATGTTGGTTTTTTGGAACTCATCCGCGATGAAGTGGCAGAGCGATCCGATCGTGTCAAAGTGAATAAAAATATGGTCTATGGAGTGGGTTGGAGCAATGGGGGATATATGGTGACATATGCCGCACATATGTTTCGAAGTATCGTCCCAATTTCAGGGTATCAATATGATGATATTGAGGGTCTTGCTGGGAATTCCCCCCGAGGGATTTTTCAACATCACAGTTTGAATGATCCACTTGTAAGATTTGGTGGATGCTGCACCGATGTAACTCAAAAAAGTTGCTGTTGTGGAATCTCAGGAGCATCGACGGATGATCAGTGTCATTCTGTAGATTCTACATTTGATGATTGGGCCAAGAAAGTCAATCAATGCACTTCTACGACGATAGTGTTTAAAGATAATGAGAGAGGCATTGAATGCCGTTCCGGGGATGGGTGTAGGGCAAATTCAACACTATGCGTGTATGAAAACAGCATGCATTTCAATAGACCATCGTTTTCAATCGCATTCCCCATGTTTGAAGAAGTAGGTCATTTCTTTGCAAGAGATGCATGTTCTATGAATGGGGCGAAGTGGGAAATGGTGACTAAGACTTGTGCATGTGATGGCAGCTCGGAAAATGAGCAAAGCGGCCTTTATTGCATGGGAATGGTGGAGGAGAAACCAAGCAACGGTATTTCAGATTCTATTGGTGTAACAACTGTGGGAATGGTTGAGGAGAAACCAAGCACCGGTATGTCAGATTATATTGATCCAGAGGTAAATGCCTCTAGCACCGACCAAGAAGATGCGTTCCAATTATCAAAAACTGGGTGGTTTACAATGGCAGTTGCGATTCTTATCGTAGTTGCACTTATATTACGTTGGAAAAAGAATAGAAGCGGTTTGTATAAGAAAAAAGATGAATGGGAGCAGCTGTCTACAGCAGAACCTGTGGAAGTCGAGCTGACATGAAGTCATTTCACTTTGCAAATAATACAATATATCCAGTGCTACACTAGCTAGTACATGTACGATAAATTTCACATTTCAAAATTATCAACGTACATAGTCATACCCCCCGAGGCTATCGTGCGTTCCAATTTAAATCACGTATTATCTACAAAATTTTGCTCGCCATGCCATTAAACAGTTGCTTCTTCGCTCACTACACTTGAGGCATCATGGCTTGCCTCAATCATGATAATACCAGATGAGGAAAGCAACGTAGATGCCGCCTCTCTAGGAGTACGTCCCGAAAGTCCTTGCCCATTGATAGAATGTACGACATCTCCAATCTCCAAATCAGATTTGGATGCAATTGATCCAGATTTGATATTGGTAATTATGACCTGTGCCGATGTATTGGATCCAAAGCGAATTCCCACCTTTGCTTCCACAGTAGGCTTGTCAAGGGTAGTAGTATAAGTACTATCACCACTCTCGGAATCACCATCAGGAACCGTTGAGTAGCCCCGCCCTGCAGCCCTGGCAGGCAGAGCAGCAGGTGACGCCTTAAAACACATGAAGAATGGCAAAAATAGAAGTCCGATCAATCCAAGTGGAAGGTTCCATACAATTGCGAAAAGCGTGTTGATGAAATTAACCAACTTGTAGAAGAATCCATTGGCTGGGAGGCATTTCAACATCAAGGTACCAATCGCCATGAAAATATAGAGGGGAAAGTAATAAAGAAAGAAGAGGACCTCAAAGATAACATTTTGCTCCTCTCTCTTATTACCCTTGAGAGTTCCTCTCTGGAATCCACCAAGAGTATTTCCAACAAGGTCTTGCCATAGCTGAAGATATGCTACCGCCTCTGCTGATCTTGCTGCCATTTTCCCCCTCCCTTCCACGATCTCATCGTATATACTCCACATGGTCTCACCGGATCCATCCGAAAGTCCAAATTTCCTTCCGTAGGCAACAAAGGCTTCCACTCCAGTCGTACCAGAAATGTTCGCAATGCGCTCCATTTCCTTGTGGTAGAGGTTACTGATATTCGACTTGTTGACACCGCAGATTGCAGACTGCACAGCCTCCATTTCTTGCGCACTGAGGAAGAAGGGAGCGAATAGCATCATGGGAAGACGGACCATGATGCGAACTGCATCGACAGTTGATGAGACAGCGGTCCACACTTTCTTGTGTGTATCAGGAATCATTATTGTAGGATATACACGTGGCTAGAGAGGAATGGAAACTCTGTTGGATGTTCAATTTTCAATGTTACTTGGTACAGTCCGGTATGTATTATGATGTATGTGGTGGGTGTACTACAAGTATGTTGGACGACTTTGGTATTTCTAGAGGAGGGTGCACCTCGCACCTCCTATGTTAAATGTACCGTCTTCTCTTTACGTATGCTACCGGTAGTTTATTACTGAAAGGCCTTTTGACGACCAAGAAGGACGGATTATTTATAACATCGCATCAAACCTTTGAATTTGCCATCGCGCGAAATATACAAACTACTCTTCAAAAACAGTACTTGCTTGTGCAACCAATAATTCCGGCTCAAACGAATCAACAGCTGTCTTTATCTATGTGTTGTGTAAAATATTATTATATGTTTTGGTGCGTATTGAGTGCATTGGTTGTTTTTATTATCAGCCAATCTGTTTGACTGGCTGCATCTGATGATTTCTCGTAGGATTCCCCGTTACGATTTTCAATTTTGGGGCTGCGCTCGGCGCCCAGTTTTGCCCAAAATGCAGGAAAACCCTTCCTATGGATATAACGAAGCCAGATTTCAAGATACGAATTGTGATTATAAAAACGAACTACCTGGTAGCATGTCTCTCTCTGTGATTCTTGTAGTAGCAATTGTATGCACTGCTTTTGTCCCTCTTTCATAACACGATTTTTAAAAACAATTCGGCTTATAGCGCGGTGCTGTTTGTAGTCTACCTCAATCGCAAACCATAACCAAACATATTAGAGCAAAGATTATAGTTGGGCATGGAACAATGGCAGGTGCCGACTTCATGTACAGTTGAGAAATGGTGAATTTTATAGTTATATGGATTTAAAAAGTGACAGAAACCTGCCGTGTAGTTTCAATTTTCCACCTTACAAAGTAGCTCCCTTTCCAAGCGCCAAATCAGAGAGATCACGAATGGTCTTTTCTCTATCAGCAACAACTTCCTTGATCAAATCCTTGATGGAAACCATTCCCACCAATTTAGAACCATCCAAGATAGGCAAGTGACGAATAGACTTTGTCATCATTGTTTCCATAGCTTTCTCAACAGACTCCTCAACAGAGGCAGTTAATACATTGCCGGAATGGATGTAAATGTCCTTAATCTGTGTTTCTTTTGAAATACGTCCGAGGAGTGCGATCTTTTTGACGTAATCACGCTCAGAAATGATACCACTGAAGTTGCCTATAGAAGCGGAATTTGAAATAGTATAATGTTTATAATGATTGTTAGAGAACAGTGCGTTTTGGATTGATTGTTTGATTTGCGCCTTGGAAGCAGAGCCAAGGTTTTGGATTGGAAGTTCTTCCTCTTGGGGCACATGGTATAGTAGAATGACAGTCTTCATTGTATCGTGAAGCAGATCGCACAGCGGCATTTTCAACCACAGCCTTCGAAACGAAAAACAGAAAAGTCTTACCTGCTGCATCAACAGTAACAAGAGCACCAACATCGTAAGCAGAGAATTTTTGAACGGCGTCATAAACAGTTGCATCTTCAGAAATGGTATAGTCCATTTCATGGTAACAACTTTTGTTCCAAGCATCCATAACGCTTCCCTTCTTTTGAGCAGTTCCCATGTTTGCGGTTTGAAGGGTAACAGGCGCACTACGGGTAATAGCTGCTGACTTTGCGACTCTGCAGATGGAGGAAGTGACGGTTCTAAGCATGTTGATGTATGGTCTTTTTGGTTGTAAAATCTGTTTGGATGTTTATGATGGATGGTGGTTCGTTGTTGGAGATGCAGGACCACCGCTCGCTGGAGAAATGCTTTTTTTTTCAAGTGAAAAAGTTATGATGTGTTCCACGGAGTAGATTCAGTGATTCCCAAGCAAAAGGAATTTTCATTCATTGATTGTATTAGATGCTATTTCAACTTTTGTTTCGAATGATGGGGAAACAGTACCATAGGGTTCTCATAAAGTGCCGGCGCAGAAACTTCTGCGCTCCCTCTGCGCCTTCCGTTCATCAAAGCGAAAAAAATGCACAAATGTGCAGTCTTTTTCTCGCCAACCATCATATTTCACTAGAATAACCCTCCCATCACTACCATCAAATCTCCAACATGTTGAGCCGCGCAGCAACTACATTCATCCGTAAAGCCCCAAAGAATATTTCTGCTCCCATGGGAACCAGAAACTATTCTTTGCTAGAACATGCATCTGCCAAATCTGCTTGGGAGAAATCGTGTTACTTTGAGATGGATTTCACAGTCCCAGAATCATCCACGGTCTATGAGGCAGTTCAGAAATTCGCTGCTTATGATGTTGGATGTCTAGTTACCACTGATGAAGCAGGTAAGTTTTAGAATAATTAGTCTTTGTCAAACTAGTTTTGCTACAAGCTTGCTAGCTGCATGGGTATTGCATTGTGTTATAAGTTATAACACGGAACACGGAATATTATAGATCAACGGCTGCTAACTTTCGAACAATTGTACAATACCAAATCTCCATCGTGCTACAGGAAAAATTAGCGGAGTTGTGAGTGAACGTGATTACATTTCCAAAATTGCTCTTCTTGGCCGTAAATCAAAGGACACCTTGGTAAAGGAGATTTCTACAAAGACTTCCAATCTTATGACTGCACACCCCGAAGATTCTGTTGATGAATGTATGGAGAAAATGCTTTCCAAGGATATCAGGCACTTGCCGCTATTGGATGAAAATGGAAAAGTCATTGGTATGCTATCTGTAAGTATTCTAGTTTTTAACAAAAAAGTGGTGTTCTCTGCATTAGTGTTGAACGCGGATCTAACGTTTTATTTCTCTTCTTGTATTGGAATCATAGGTAAAGGATCTTGTCAAGACTTTGGTGACTGAAAAGGATCAGACTATCAAGGTTCTTTCTGACTTTGCATTGGGAAAAGGAGGACATTTCGGGGGCGAATAAGGAAACTGCGTTTCCTTCATGCTTATAAATACAGAGTAAATGAATAGGTTCTTTATTTTTATACAATCGAAAATCTGTAGAGTATTTGACATTAGCGTCGATCTTGAAAACCACCTTCTCTTTTTTGCAATCTCTCAAGTGCTTCCTTCCACTCCTTCGTGTCAAACGGATGGTCAACGACGAAACCACAGCTTTGCATGAGGGAATAACAAGTTGTAGGACCGACAAATTTGAATCCCAGCTTCTTCAAAGCCTTGCTCATCGCTTCACTTTCATCTGTTTTACTGGGCACCTCAGTCAATATCTTCCATGCATTGAGAATAGGCTTATCATCCACAAACCCCCATAAGTAATCACTCAAGTGTGTATAATCGTCCACTCGTTCTGGCAAAGTTTGCAGTTGCTTTGCATTATGAATCACAGATTCAATTTTCCCACGATGACGAACCACCATATCATTTCCCCTATCACTGCTATTTAGAATATCGTCTACTTCGGATGATTTCATTTGAGCAACACGGTCAATGTCAAATCCATGAAAGAATTTGCGGTAAGCTTCTCGTTTGTTGAGGATGGTCCTCCAGGATAAACCCGATTGTGCACCTTCGAGGCATAGTTTTTCAAAGAGGAATTTATCGTCTCGTCTCTCGTATCCCCACTCGGTTTCCATGTATGCATCGTATATAGGGTCTGACTTTGTGAACGCAGTATACCATGGAGAAGGGCTGTTTTCTTGTGTCGTTGTTTTTTTTTCTTCCTTGGTAATAATGGGTCTTTTCTTTTCGACAATTTTCGCGAGGCTATGCTTGGCATTGGAACTTGCTGCTCGGCGGGGGGAGGTTCTCAGGGAAGATTTTGTCAATGTCATTATTGCTACTAGGCGGAATGGTATAAACATATAGCACTGACTGAACTGCGAGCAACTACATACTACATACTAAAGTCAAATTACGAAGAACAAATATCTTGCAAATCTATTTCTCAAGAATATCGACTTTGTGTTCTGAAACTGTCTAAAGCGGCCATTTTGAAGTTTTTTCTATGAATGTGAGGTCGCGCGTGATGCGCGAAAAATGAAGTAAACAAAAATTTTAGGAGTGGGAGGGGTTGTTGCGAAAGGAGTTCTAACGACAGCACCTCTTACAAAGCACCTTCGGTACGTCTAGCTTCGTTTGTAAATATGCTCTTGGGATCACAGCGCTGCTGACAAACAACACCATGCAACAGATGAAGGAAGGATAAGATCAATGAGGAGGGCAGGAGTGTTATCTGGCAAAGAGGGGAGGAGTGCGGGTTGATGAGTGTACATGTATTTTTTGCTGTCGTGGGGTCATGACCTGATAAAATACGTGGATAGGACGTTTGGAGAAATGGCGGGCACATAGCATGAAGACCCCTTCTTGCTTGCTTGCTGTAAGATTGGACTTCTCACGATGGGAGATCAACTCAATCAATGTTTAGAAAGGAAACAAAAATTCCCAGAAAGGTATTGCTGGTGGGGTGGACTGCGGAGTTAGCTGAAATGGATGGTTCTGCATATAACGAGGAAACGGAAACGCGACAAACACTCCCTGCCTCCCGATCTATCTTCACTCTTCTTTGTGTGTGAAACTTTTAGCTGCATCAGCAGCATTTGAACCGAGGGTTGTGAACAAGATTGCTGGCGTAAAAGCCATGGCTGGATATCTGCAAAATCAATTCCTTCGTCATATATATCTCTATAAATATTTCACTCACAATAACTCGTTTGGTCTTTCCAACAGTTCAAAGTTCCTTGTATAATTGTTAAAAATGACCGACGATATTGCAGCAGCTCGCGCTAAAATGATCGCCAAGAGATTTGGCGGTGCCTCCGTAGGTACAACAGGAGGAAAGGGAACTGTTCGTAGGAAGAAGAAGACCGCTCCCCGTTCATCCTCTGCTCAATCGGATGCTAAGCTCGGAGTTGCTTTGAAGAAGCTCGGAGCCACCAACATCCCTGGAATCGAGGAGGTCAACTTCTTCAAGGAGGATGGACAGGTCATTCACTTTGTCAACCCCCGCGTTCAGGCTGCTATCCAGTGCAACACCTACGTAATTTCTGGAGCTAATGAGACAAAGCCCCTCCAAGACCTTCTTCCTTCCATTGTTTCTCAGCTTGGTATGGATAACATTGCTCAACTTCAGAACTTTGCAGCAGCTGCTGCAGGAGCTCCTGCTGTTGAGGATGCAGATGATGATGATGACGACGTTCCTGACCTTGTAGAGGGTAACTTCGAGGAGGCTTCAGAAAAGTAAAGTATACATAATAGAAGAAATAAAAAACAGGTCGTTGCGTTATAATAGATAATAGAACCCATTCTAAAAGCAGTGTTGAAGATAGAATACAGTATTGATATTATGAGTAGGAATTGAACTGATGAGAACGCGATATATATTGATACGGAAGGTGAAATGAAAATGGTTCTTTTGAAGCTGTAGTTGGTCTCGTACGCCCAAAATTCAGTGGGTACATTGAACATGGTTTAATGTGAAGAGTGCACAGTGCTGTAGTTTCAGTGCAAGGACCATGCATCCATACCTTTCACAAAAAATGTGACCTCGTTTGGAACTGCTGGAGCTCATCATCATTAGTTTTTCATTCATGATGACATTTTGCGGGAACCTTCACAAATTCGCCTGGTGACATTCCTCTCCCTTTCGCTGCCTTTCATTTTTCTTACATGATGGATGATGGTACGCACAACAACAAGCTAGTACCCGGTAGACATACCAGTGACATACCGTACCAGGTACTTATTCAGATCGACTTCATTCTCCTTACACACATATCGTACAATATTAATAAAAATGGCAAAATCAGGAGATGAAAAGAAGACATATCGAGGAAAGAAGCGTGGTATGAAACCTCGCTCAAAGCGAAACCGCAAAAGGCCAAGGGGAGGCATAGGCGGCATTGTGGTAGGATCACCAGCAGACATGATGGATAATCAAGGAGGTGCCGACGATGATGCTTCAGCGCAGGTCGAGATTGATATTTTGCCACTCAAATTTCCTGGAGATGAAGTTGAAACGAACAAGAGAATCAGAGTTGTGAGACCTTACCCATTCACCTTTGCTACTTTTGCAAAAGAACGATGGTTGGGAAGAACTGTATTGGATATATACGATACAGAATTTGGAAGCTATCCAAAATGCTATTATGAAACGGCAATCAATGAGGGACGAATTCTTGTCAATGGAGAAAAAATTGATTGTGAATATAAAGTGAAAGGGAACGATGAGTTGGCACATGTTGTGCACCGACACGAGCCTGTTGTTGCAATCTCGCCCTCTCGTGGGGGCGCCACTGCCACTACTGACAAGCCATATATTCATATAGTTCACGAAGATGAGAATGTACTTGTTGTCGATAAACCAAGCACTCTGCCTGTTCATCCATGTGGTGGATATAATTTGAACAGCCTTTTCCATATCTTGTCTGACCAGTGTCCAGAACTAAAAGATAATCTATTCAATGTGCATCGACTCGATCGTCTGACGTCAGGACTCACCATTGTTGCGAAAAATACGGAGACTGCAAAGGTACTGAGTAAGTGCATCACAGATAGAGAAAATTGTCACAAGGTTTATCTTGCTAGAGTCAAGGGCAAATTTCCCTTGCAAGCTCCAATGGCAAATCATATGACGGTCGAAGAGGAACACGCGATTGGTGTCCCTTCGAATGGAGAGTGGTGCTGTCCGCAAAATAAGGATAAACATGAAACTGCAGCTACATGTTCCTGGCTTTCAAACGGAGATGGAAAGTCTGATTTGAGCAAGTCATTGGACGACGTCTTCAAACAGAGAACTGATATTTCAAAGCTTAGAGACGATGGGACAGCAGATGACTCAATTTGGTTCAATTTATCAGTTCCAGTTAAAATCGTGGATCCCAAAAAGGGAGTGGTAAGCATCACGATATGAATTCGTATTCTTTGTTCTACATGTACAAACTACCATCCCTTACTTTCAAATACTCACAATGAGAAAATCTCAAGTGCAAAGCAGGAAATGGAAAAGCAGCGCAAACTGCTTTTGCTGTTGTAGGATATGATGAAGAGACTGATTCCACGGTGGTCCTGGCCAAGCCAATGACTGGGTGAGTGACAAGAAATGTATTCCTTGGCAAATTACGTGTAGTGCTGATTCCAATGGTCTTATTTATTGCAAAACTTACAACTTTTCACAAACTATAGGAGAACGCATCAGATTAGGTTGCACTTGCAATACTTGGGCCATCCTATCGGGAACGATCCTAACTATGGTGGAGAATTGTATTACGGAAATTTGCATGATAAAGAGATATGCAGCAAAGCTCAAGAAAGAATGAACGAGTTTGATGCCGATACAGGTAATACAGAGAGGCCGGAAAATTCAACATCGTCGGACACTCCAGCTACAGAAGAGGAACTGGCAAAGGCTGGAATTGGATTGGATAATCGAAAAGAGAATGAATCGTTACTTGAGTATATAAAGAGAACGTGTGTTTGGTGTCAAAGGAGTAAAGGAGAAGACAGAACAGTGTTAGAATTTTTGATTCGATCTCCAGGGATTTGGCTGCACGCTCTTCAGTATCAAATGGAAGGGCCAAATGGGACAATATGCTACAGGACGGATTTCCCAGAATGGAGCTTACTGTAGTGTGCAAGTGAAATTATGAAGCCAATATTAAAGTCATTATATGTAAAAAACATACTCTTACATGGACTTGAACTGACATCGAATTTTAACTGCAACCAACCAACGCAAGGGTGATGCTGCGTGTTTCAAGTTGTCTATGTTTCGTTGGCTACAGTCCCAATTTGATTGTAAAAGTGAAAAAAAAAGTTGCTTATACTCTTCGATTACGCGTGTCATTCTTGCACAGAGACCATGCTAATCTTCTCTGTATTTTAAGCTGTTTGTGTAATGTTCGAATCCGAAGATCCGAACACTTGTAATGTGAAATTCTAAATATATAAACTAGTATTAATTTTACTATTTTTTACCTTTTCCCTTTCTTTTTGGTTTCGTCTACCTAAAAAAGGTATGACGGTAAAGTTGTACCCCTGCTGGTACGCGCGCGGAAAAAGGTAAATGTAAACTAGACCTTAAAAAAAAGATGTGAAAAAGAATTCAGAATACCAAGAATACCGAATTGAAATTGAGAACACCGATATGAATAAATCTTTCTAACACTACTGCCTTCGATGATTAGTAGTTGTATTACATTTTACCGACACTACGTGTAGCTCAATTCTGTGATATTATCAAGTATCTAAGGAAGGATTTATTAATGTGGTTGTCGCCGTCACGATTTTTATACTAGTTTCTAGTACTACTGTTGACTTTCCTCCTCATTCCTCATGAAGAACAAGAACAGGATATTGATGATACTAGCAGCGCTTCTGCTGGTGATGATAGTCGTACTGTTTGCTCTTTGCTTCTTCTATTTACTTCAAACAAGATCCAATCCGCCTCAAGAGCCTGGATCGTCCGACGATGAGAACAGAGACTCAGCACCTCTGACCACGCAAGAAATGAAATCCGAACGCAGAGAGAAAATTCTCACAAGCATCCTTCGTAAGGTAAGCCTGCAATGATTGGAACAGTACCTGTGGTTAGTAATTGTTTTCCTCTTCAAAAAGAGGGTAAGCTTACAATACTGACTTCTTTAATACCTCGTTCAGAAAGTCCGTTCTAAGAGCAATGCACCTGTTCTTGGAAATCATGGCATCAATGACACAGACAATGAAGTAGCACTGCTAGAAGACGAAGACATAGATTTTCCTCACGAATATATCATGGCATTACGATCTATCCATTCGTCTATGAGCATAACTTGGCACGACAACAATAATAATGGTAAGACGACTGGGACCCGCGATAATAATGATGCCGTTACCCTGGCTTCTGTAGTCCCGAGCAGAGCTGGAAACAGCACACACAGAATGGCTGTTGGTGTATTTGGCAACAAAAATGACATCCTCATCGAGACACTGCAATCCATCAGATCGAATTTGAACATTACAAGCGATCATAGTAACAAGAGCTCCATATATTCCCCAAAGACATGTCCCGTTTGTTTTGGTGACTACGTGAAGGGAGATGATATTGCATGGTCAAAGAATGAGAAATGCTGCCATGCGTTTCACACCGATTGTATTTTGGAGTGGCTGATGAATCATGATGAATGCCCAATGTGCAGAAACAACTACTTGCAGGAAACGGAAGAGGCGTAATATGCAAGGTAGCTTTGTTATAGAAAACATTGTGGACGAAGTATTTTAGAGAATACAAAAACTGTACATCAATACAACATCTCTCGTACTTGTACCGCGCGCGGAAAAAGGTTGATGTAAAACTAGATCTTAAAAAAAATGTGGAAAAAGAATTCAGAATACCGAATTGAGAACACCAGTACCAGGTATTAATAACTTTTGCTAACACTACTACCTTCGGTAATTAGTAATCGTATGTACTCTACTGGCACTACATGTAGCTCAAAGAAGATCCTTAGAATTCTGTGATATTACCAAGTATCTATGCGAATGATATATAATGAGGAGACAGTTGAACCACAAATCGCATAATGCTGCTGCTCCTCCTACTAGTACTGCTTCACCTCCATTAGTCATGGCTATAACCAGCGTTGGGGATGAAGCATCTATGGCATTAAGGAACCTTTCTGTTGTCAAGAACGATCTGTGTTATACGGTCACGGGGTTGGTAACGGTCACTGTAGTCCCTATCTAAGTACAGAGGAATGCTGTTGGGATGGAGGTGACTGTATCTTCTTCGGAGATTCTTGTACAGTATCTCCTGAATGTAATGCATACGAGGTTGGAGATGGTTACTGCAGTCCTTTGTTCAACACTGAAGTATGCTGTTGGGATGGAGGTGATTGTACATTTGGCGATTGTAAAGTATCCCCTGAATGTAGTTACGAGTTTGGGGCTGCTGGTGATGGTTACTGCACTGCTCGTCAGAGTACAGAGAATTGTTGCTGGGACGGAGGAGATTGCATTTTTGGTGATTGCATAGTATCTCCTAAGTGTGATAGTCACGAAATTGGCAGTGGTTACTGCAATCCTAATCATAGTACAAAGGACTGTTGTTGGGATGGCGGTGACTGTGTCTTCGACGATTGTGTAGTATCTCCAGAATGTGTAAACAATCGATATGCCTTAGGCGATGGTAATTGCAATGATGAATTAAATAAAGTTCCTTGCTGTTGGGACGGAGGCGACTGCAGAAGTGAAGGCAAAAGGGGCAAAATGAAAGTGGTTGTCGCCGTCACGATTTGTATACCGGTACTACTGCTGGCTCTTTGCTTCTTCTTTTTACTTCAAACAGTGAAGTCGAACACACATCCCGCAAGAGCCAATCCGCCTCAAGAGCCTGGCCAAGTATCTACATCTGACGATGAGAACAGAGACTCAGCACCTCTGACCACGCAAGAAATGAAATCCGAACGCAGAGAGAAAATTCTCACAAGCATCCTTCGTAAGGTAAGCCTGCAATGATTGGAACAGTACCTGTGGTTAG
>Ga0209712_10003145_pt1 | contig 13448 bp, 12 predicted proteins | sample ArcOceMetagenome_FD_187443 | JGI IMG/M metagenome (GOLD analysis project Ga0209712, IMG submission 187443) | Marine eukaryotic phytoplankton communities from Arctic Ocean - Arctic Ocean - Greenland ARC118M Metagenome (SPAdes) (version 2) | ecosystem: Environmental > Aquatic > Marine > Oceanic...
AGATGGCGCAATACAAGCAAGCAATCTACTTGATGACAACATTAAGCAGAGAGGAAAGCAATTAGTTAGAGACGCGATCAATGAAATGCTCGACGACGAAGAGAACTTTGATCATTTTTTCGGGAAATTAGTGACAGAATCAAAACGCATGAGATTTGATTATCCCATGTCTCTTGACGATTTGGATGATGGATGTAAAGAAGAAATGGGCGTCTGGGGGGATGCAAAGGCTGCAATTGAAGCCGTTAGAAATAACGAAGGGGTGCTTTATGCGGCGGAAGGAATATCGTGGGCTTATTCTACGATTGCACCAAACAATCTGTCCAATAAGAGTTCATTATGTCGAATCTTTGTTGATGGTTCGATGCGTCAAATATGCTTAGACAACGATGATACTGTCACGTTGAAACTTATTCAGTGCATGGTAGATGAGAGACATGTAAACGCATCCTTCTTTGAAAATGACATCTCGGCGCAATTCTTACAATTAATAGAGGATCTAGTTCGCGAAGGCTACTTGTACGGCTCCGACGAATAAAAGTACAATTAATCATTGTTCGAAGAAAACATCATTTAGGATTTTCAATTTATTACTTCATAAAAATAGCCTACTACTAGACTACAAAGAAGATACGTGTAGTTTGAAGTTAGCTGCGAGACATTTTATTTCGCAAAGGATGATATTCTAATAAAACTTTCTTTGTCTCTTCTTCTTCTTAGAAGCTTCATCACCTTCTGATGCAGCAGCCTCGTCTTTATCGTCGTTGCTTGACTTTTTTCTTCTCTTTTTAGCAATTTCGAGCTTTCTTTGCTTGGTCTCAGCCTGCTCGGCAAATGTTCCTCCGGCCTTTTTGCGAGTAAAATGATCAGGATTATCTTGGAAGGAGATGATCATTCTAGAAATACAGGCAATTGCCGCATCAACTTGTTTCTTCGCCTTCTTCTTTGCTTCCTTCTCATCGGAACCTTCGTCAAAACTCCACATATTTGTGATCGTAATAGTCGAATTTTGATCTCGAGAAGACACATGGGATAGCATAGCCTTTACTGTCTCAGCATCGAACGATAGTTCTGTCTTTGTATTAGTCTCAATGTTCGTTTGTTTCCTACGTCCCTTTCTCGTGAGATATAATATGATATCAAAAGGAACTTCCATCTCATGTGTCATGACCTTTTGTTTCTGCAAGGGTGAAGCTGATACGTCTTTTGATGCCTTAGTTGCCTTACCCAGTGAAAGAATGACTTGTTCGCCATCCACCTCTTTGGTTTGCAGGGATCCGTCCTGTACAAGTTTATCAAGTACTCTTTGATATTGCGTCCAATTTGTTTCCTTGATTTGTTTGCAGACGTGTTTCCTCAATTTGTTGGGTCTCATGTGAGGAGTCTTCATGCTTGCGACAGTTGCCTTGATTTCATGTTCTACGACTGCTTCTGCTGGTTCGTTGCTCATCCTTGATTGTTCTTGCCTGCTTACTGTACTATTGTAGAGGTCAAATTCTAATTACTACTGGACTACTACTACAGAGCTAGAAGCTAGAACTGATTGCCAGCTTGAAAGCTACAAGCTAACGGTACATTAGAGTAGATTTGTTCTTTGCGAAGGATGACTGGCGGCCGTGAGAAGCATGAAGCGCCTAAGGAAAATGAGACTGTTGGCTTGGGATATTGATTTCATAAAGATACAACTTCAGACTACAGTACAGCTGTACTGACGTCAAAGAGATCAACAACACACACAAAAGAGCACAAAAGAGACGCAACAACAACAAAGCAGTCGCAACTTAACTTGAAACTGCTGGGACACAAGACACAAGACACAAGACACAAGATACAAAGCAACAACAGCGCATTCATACCACCAGACTACTAATTGCAGCTAGACTAGCAGCTTAGCCAAAGTGACAAAGAAGCAGAAAGCCCAAAATAATGAAGAGACCAAGCCCTTCTTCCCTCCCAACTACGGTGACCAAATGTATCAGCAACCCTCAAACCGATCTTCTCGTATCAACATTTTCTGATCGGATCCAGATCCTCATTTCCCAAAAGGAGGGAAGGGTGGGGACAATGATTAGCGCATCACATGAATATTCACAAATAGACAATTCTCATACATATCATATTGAAACTCTACTTGGAAATAGAAATGATGCCCTCAATTCTGTTTATGCGAGACAAATCTTGGAGCGAATTGTGAGTCTTGGAGATGGGATCCATTGTCCGCCTTTGCTTCTGGGGATTACTCTTCGTGGAAAGAGCAGTCAAGAAGAATTCAAGATTATTATCAATGAAGTTGTAACGCTGTATCAAGAGGCTATTCGTACCATTGGGGAACAATCATAAAAGGGAGACTTCGGGGTGAACGAATCGAGGTGTTTTATGAATACGTTGTGGGTTATGGAGATTGGAGATTGGAGATATTCAATAGGGAAAGGCGAAATATTGTTCAAAATCCAAAAACGCTTCAATATGTATTCAGTATTAGCTTCTACAATACCTACAAGTTGGCAACGCTTTCCGAAATAATAAGTTTAGGAATCGAACATTTTCAACTTTGTATTGATATCCTCCTTAGGAAATGGACTCTTGTGTAGAGAAATATAAGCCGGAGTCTTTGCAGACGCCATATCCAATGCAGCAACTTCATCTCCCGTCAGGTCCCATTCCAACGCACCAATATTTTGTTTAGCCTGTTTCAAACTCCTTGCTCCTGGAATTGTAGACCAGATTTCCAGTATCTCAAATCTCTTCAAAATTTGTACTTCAGCGGCAATCCTTTGTCGACCATACCAAATTTCCAGTATCTCGAATCTCTTAAAATTTTGTCCTTGAGCAGAACTGCTTTGTCGACTATACTAGATTTCCTGTATCTTGAATCTCTTCAATGGTTGTACTTGAAAGGTAATCCCTACCTCACACCCATCCCTAAGAGCTTGTGTGATTGACAACCTGGATTAGTGATTTAAAGAGATGTTGATCTAACCGATTGTGGGTGATATTATTAAAAATAGAAAGATGAAGAGAGGAAAAGCCGACACAACACCTCACACAAACAAACATGGATGAGTTCACTAACTAACTAACTAACTAAGTAACAAACTAACTTTGAAACTTATTAGGCTTCACAACACAGGCCGAGGCTGGTGCCACATATCCCCAGTCCCCAGTATATAAATACTACGCACTAGGGATGTTGGGTAAGACTGCCGAAGCAGTAGACAGAGAACTTGCTCCTTTGGATAATTTGGCAGGCAGGCAGGCAGACAGACAGATAGATAGACAGACAGAGCAGTACTACCTAGTAGTACTGCAATATTGAATATGTAATACAATACGAAGTATATGAGGCGCGTTGGCGCTTTGTATTCATTCGTCTATCCGTCGTCAGACAACAAGTAACAGGACAAGGTAAGGAATCATGATTTGAAAGTAATTTCACGGTTGTATCTTGTGTGCAAATCCTGACCTATTGTCTATTGGTTGGTACTACTGCTGTGCAACAGCCTTATCTTTTGATTAACATTATCGCTCAAACGGCCTCGACACAACAATTGGTAGCTACTCCCACAAGTTACCAATGTCAAAAACTAGGTACGTTAGTACAACCTCGTGAACAAAAGAAGAACCAGGAACAATGCACCAACCAACAATGTCTGCACACAACAGAAGCCCCCTCAACGTAACCAATGGCCATAACACTGCAGTAAAACCGCATGTCACATAACATAACGCCACATCACATCACTTTAAGATCAAGATGCTTCAGTTGTTGTGTTTCCAATATCTGTGCAAACACGGGTGACTTGTTCGGTGATATACAAATAGCACTTGTGTTTCATTTTGTCAATAGCTTCAGGGTCACGCTTGCCAAGAGCTGATAGATCCCTCTTCACATTTTCAAAATGATTGGTCACAAGCATCATATTATCGATCCAAGATACAGGATACGTACTATCGTACGAAAGAAACACTTTCCTCATGGTTTCTGGGGCGGGAGGGCCAGCACAATCGGGAATATCAAATGCAGCACAGCAGCCAGTAATCACAGTCTCCCTACAACAGTAATTGGATCCAACACTCACAACCCCTTCCAAGTCGGTGTGGAATTTAAACTCATAGCGGTCTGCCTCAAATTTCAATGCATAGTTTCCAATGATATTGAACTGAGAGTATTTGGCAAGAGAAAACTGCTTGAATGCCTCATCAAAAGTTGTATTGTAACGCTTCGCAATATGCGCACGTGCATTTTCAAAGGTGGACTTCCAAAAGAAAATGGGCATTCTGTTATGCCACATTAATTCATAAGAATTTTCATCAAACCCCAAGGCAACTTTGTCATTTTCATAATGAGATGTTCCATTTCCTACACGAAGAAGGATTCTTCCATCTGGGGCAAGGAAATTCTCACGAGTCATATGTGTGTAAAAACAACCATCGCCATCGATAACCCTTATGATTTCATGGTTAGGGTCAGCATACTTATCCATATAGAAAGTTGACCACTGTTGTCTGTCATACCCTGGTCTTGCATAATGGCCAACTTCCCAAAATGCAGTTCCGTGAAACAGCTCTTCCCAATTCTCTGGGTTTGATTCATACTGGATATCCATGAAAGGATATTCTGGTGCCAAGCATTCACCCCACATGTGATCACCCTTTGACTCATCATCTAAAATGAGCTTGAAGTCAAACTGTGTTGTATAAAAAAACATCTCCATAGTAGGAGAGAGTGAATCCCTAGCTTTCCAACGAGCCATATGATACGACCTGACCATGACTGCAATGTCTTTCACAGGATGCTGATATTGCTGCGGCTCTTGTTGTCCTTGTCCTGGTCATTTGTACCACCAGTAGTAGTAGTAGTAGTAGTAGTAGTAGTACGAGTACTTGGATCGCCAGTCCCAATGCCACCACTACTACTAGCACCAGCACCAGCAGCGGCGGTATTGTTGTTCTCATTATGTCTACTTTGAAAGTTCTGGGGTACCGTCCAGAATGCTGCAGATATTTGTGCTACTACAAACAAGATAGCAAGTGCTAGAATCGTCAAAATCATCGTCCTCCGATTCATCGTGAGCGTGAACAATAAATGCAATACGGATTGAAGATTGATGAAGTTTTTAAATGAAAAGAGAGATTGCAAGAATGGCAACTGTATTGTGGTTAAATGAAAATAAGTAGATGGGATTGACAAACTGAGAATCTCAAAAAGAAAAACTCCAACCCTTCCCAAATTTACTTTGGCCGTGAATGAAGGGGCTCAAGACAAATTGAAAATGTCTGATTGCAGTAAATCGATGAACACTAGCTACTAGAAGATACAGTAAAATTGCATGTTCCCTATCCCGTTCCTCCCTCGTTGGCAACTGTCCGAATGCGTGCATATCATCCTCACTTAAAGTAACTATCTAATGATTTCGTCAGTTCACCGCCAATCGTTGTAGTCACAAATGTACCCTACTATGATTATTTCCGAAACCTCTCTGTTGGATATTGGTAGTACTCTACGTAATATATTAAGAACACATTGTGTCATCAAATGAATACAGAAGGGCAGCTTCTTGAAGCGTAGATTAATGAAAAAAAAACATTGATTACTTCTTATTACGCTGGTGAGATTACCGTTAGTTATTCACCGATGACCATAGTATACAAGTCTTTTTGGATGCAGCTTAAGTTCTCAGTTTGCAGACTGAGCTTAGGCTTCGTATGGAATATCTCAATGGAGCAAATCTCTTCGCCTCAGAAATCCATGACCTGGAGGATTCATATCCAGAACATCAGTAGGAAGCTCTCATTTTCGACTCGACAAAGGAGGCATGTGCTACAAGAATACATACCGGTACGTGCCCAGGGTCAAAGCCCTCCGTATTGTATTGCCGTTAGAGCAGAAGAATCCAAGAATTATTTCATCTTCAATCTGAGGCGTAAACCGAACACAAACACGGCTGACTTTCAACATGACGAGATAAAACTAAATACATGGAGAACAATGTCAGAATAATTTGCATCATTGTTACTACTACTTGGCTACTTGTTTTCAAGCCTATCCTACGGGTTAGGTTTCAACAAATTCGACTTCGCACTTCGCATTTGCTGGTAAGAGTTTGGCGAAATGCTATGCTGTCTACCATGTAGGCTTATAGTCGACCAAACCCTTCCTATCATTATCAGACAAAGAGACTCAATGACTTGCTAACGTTTCATGGTCAGGTTTCGTTTGAGAAAATGCACCAGCTGAGGAATTCAATTTCGGATCAGCTTCCTCATAGTATTCGACGACGCGGAGTTCTTGTGCAATGTTCATAACGAATCTGGTCTGTCTCGCGATTCACGGACCAAGAGGATATCTGGATCTCTTGTGGCAAATCCCGTCTCGTTGAACGATTACATTCCTCCACCTACAAATATACTTTGGTTTAATTTTGTTGGTGGCTTTAGATGAAAAAGGTGAGTTCAGTCGTTCCTCGACAATTTTGAAGCCAAGTTGGGTTGAAGGTATTCAGTATAGGAGATACAAAAATAGATCTTTCGTCATTTTAATTTGAATTAATATAAAGTGAAGTTTGGCAACTCAATGAATTAATGACATCATTTCGGATGATTCTGCTCTGAACTGAATAAGAAGATCTTTGGCCATGTATGTATACTTGTAGTACTTGCCTCCTCTGTCGACAATGAGATCTTCTCTACTGATGCTCTGGATACGCATCCTCCATATCATGGACTTCCTTTGTAAATAGACTTGCTCCATTGAGATAGTCCATACGACGCCTAAGCTCACTCTGTAATCTGAGAACTTCAGCCACGTCCTTTCTGTCATGGACCTCCTTCTGCATCATGGACGGTTTCGATGCATCGGAATTCTCAAAGTAAGCTCCACGAAACTCTTCGAGTTCTTTAGCAAGCTCTTCCATCTGTTCAATGTCACAAGCACCGAATTTTTCAGCGCATTCGACAGCTCTTTCGAATGATTCCAAGCCATGATGGTGGTTCATGAGAGGAGTCAATTGGCGAGAGAATCGTATGGATTGTACGCTGAAGGCAGCAGATGAGTTGAGGATAGTGATGAATGAGAGGAAGGTCTTCATTGTATTTTGTAAAAAGTCGCTTGATGGAACAGATCTCTAGATCGTATTCTATGCAATAATGAGAAAGTGAGCATTTTCAATTTGGCTTCTGCAAATTTCCTCAAACACATCACCGAATGAGAACCCCAGTGGACAGACTTTCTACAAGAAGTATCGACCAGACACGGACTCGTCACAGATTGAAGATATCAATACCGATCACAGATCACAGACTTCATACTTCAGACTTCATGCTTCATGCATCCTGAGTACATCAGTACCTATACTAGCTACATTACATACTGTATGCTATCCCTCTTTCTCAATGTTTCCATCAATAGGATCTGGTACGAATAGAAGTTCCTGGAGTTTCATTCTTAGGGCGCGTCTTTTGCTGAGTATAATAATCGGTATCAGCAGCAGTCGTCGTCAGCAAGTGAATTCCTTATCCTACACATCATCTTCCTCATCGAAAGATACGCAGCACCCACAGCAGTTGAGTAGTACATATGCTCGTAATCATTTAATAACTAGATGCACGAGAAACACGGCACGTGTTTTGCACATGCGTCGACCTCCAGGGCATGATTTGAATTATCAGTTCCTAGACTTGATTGACAACAAGAAGAACGACGACGACGACGACGACAGTAATGCTGCTACTGCTAATGATGCTTATACAGAACAAAACCAAGCTGTCGAAGCCAAAACACGTAGCAGCAAAGGCTTTGGTTTAGTACGCAATTTATCCATGAGTTTCGTACAAAGAGTAGTACCTGATTCTTTGAATCTTCAAGCAACAAATATAAGAAACATCAGCATGCCCGATATTGATTATTTCAAGAATCTAAGCACAGGAAATGTGAATATGAACATTACCATGCCAGATATCAATGTGACGATCCCAAAAGTATCTCTGCCAAGCATGAATCAGGTGGATATCAGCTTTCCATGGACAAGAACGAAAAGAATGAGTCAAACTCGTAGCGACCGTGATCAATTCCCTGTCATTATTGATGTCGATGCGGTGACAGATAAGATGGATACGGATAAGCGACCGCTGAATCTATTCGGCGCCTTTCCAGAATTAGAACTGCAATCAAACGAATTACAAAGCCAGCTTCCCTTGTGGAACAGAGACAGAGCTACTCGACAAAAGACGGAGCAATCAGCATCGCCGTCGTCTCCCTCTTCTTCCTTTCCAGTACTGCTCAATAGTGCAGCTCTTCTAGATACACTCACATCGTCCATCTGCAAGGTGACAGGCAAAGATACCTATAAATTAGGAGACATGTCACGATATCTCGATAATCGAGCCAAAGACGCAATACGCGGTTTAACAGGTGAAGTACAATTACAAGTAATGGGACTATCCAAACAAGTGGACGATCAGATCAAGGATCGAATCAATAGCCTAAAATTGGCAAAAATACAAAAAGACTTTAACATTGCAGACATTACTCGGACCATCATACAAAAGGTTGCAAGTGGTGACTATCAACTATCGGATATAACGTTTCTGTGCAAGGTGCTGGTAGTCCTTGGGGCTGATTTTAGTCCAGTGGCGGGGTTGTTGCCTGTGCGGTTGTTGCTGGAATTGTTTGGATATTCGATTGTCATTGGGTTGGGTGAACGGTTCATGACGGCCATTGCGACGGAGCTTGATCGGCGATTAGAAAGGAATGAACAAAAGGAGGATGAGAAGAACCAGTCTTCTTTGCCATTGGCAATGATACCATTGGACAATGGCATTACTGCTGGATCATATACACCAGGAGATTTGACAAAGCAAGCTATTCTAGAGTATACAGGAAAGAATACGTACCAAACAGGTGACATTGCAGGCTCCAAAATGCTCGAAAAGGCATCACCTACATCCACGTCAACATCCACAGGAGACATATTTTCTGTGGACATCATCAAAGAACTGGAGGAATGCCTTGCCATGGAACGCGAGCTTGTGGAGAAATTGAATGAAATCAATTCTGTGAAAATGAAAAGCGTAGCGAATCAGGAATGAGGAATTTTCTTTCGATGCAGTTATAGGACAGGTGGTATTAAAATTCAATTTCAATAGGGTAGAATAAACGCGTCAACGTCAATTAGGATGTATATCAAATAAGTTCGAGTACAAGGAGCTGTTGGATGGACAACAATTATTGGAATGATACTGATATTGATACTGTCAACTACCTGGCGACGACCAGAATTTGCTCCTCCTGCTAGAACCATGATGCATGGAAGACACACCATCAGCATCAATGGTCAATGGTCAATGGATCTTACTCCTCGCTCCCGGTGTGGTGTAGAAAAGACAGCATATTCAAATATGGTACTTGCAGTGCTACAAATAGGAGTAGGAGCCGACAGCCGACTGGAATCAAAGATTGCACATATCTGACAAAAGCAGAGACGATACTCTGATTCCGAACAAGAGTTCTCGTTCGAACCTTTCCAATTCATGGTGGGTACTGGCACTTTCCTTGAGAGCCAATTGGCGAGAGAATCGGATGGATTGGACGCTGAAGACAGCAGATGAGTTGAGATTAGCGAGGACGAGAGAGAGGACGAAGGACTTCATTGTATTATTTTATTGATAGATGGTTGGTTGGATTGATGTCGGATACGATATGAAACAGATCTCTAGGCTTCTATCTCTAAGTGTAGATCTTGAATCTTTTGAAAGATATCATCACGAATGCGAAATGAGAACACTAACAATGACAACTTGACAACAGTCTCTTCTCTATCTAACCAGACACGGACTCGCAGAACTTCAAACTACTACTCTAATCTAGTACATACTGTACTAGATTGATTGAAAAAACAAAAATCAAATTTCATATTTCTCCCATCTCTCCGCAAAGAATTCCATGTGAAAAGAATGTAAAATCCCCAAATATGCTTAATTAATAAGGGCTGTCGTACACCCGTGATCAGCCCTAAAAGCTCGTGACTTCATTAACGCTTATGATTGTTGGCATTCCTGCGTATTGTCATCGTTGATTTCCCCTTCTCCAGACCCAAGTCCAACCCGGGTTTTAGATGATGTTTTCGTCGTCGCTCGGTACGGCGACTTGATTGAACCGTTCAAATTATTTTCTTTGTCTTGCGAATTGAGAGTCGACAAGATAGATCCCAAGTCCTCGGTAGGCTCGTCTTGAACAGTCAGTTTAGAAGCTTTGCTGTGAGACTTCAAGGCGCGGACCTGCTTCTTGAGCGTCTTATTCTCTTCTAAAATGTGGAGATTCTCCTTTTCGAGGTATGAAACTTGTCGATTCTTTTCTTCTTCGAGGTCCTTCGCACTGCCCTTTACATTTTCAGCTATTTCCTGAAATTGGCTTTGCCTTTGGCTCAATGCAACAACCTCTTTCTTGGTAACCTCCAAGTCTTCCTCTAATTTAATGTTCTCATTCGTGACTTCATTCAACTGCGACTTTGCCTGTAAGAGAGTATTATGGAGCGCGGTCTTTGCATCTGACATTGCGTTGCACTCTTCCTCAACAGTGTGGTATCTTTCACAAAGCTCTACTACTGCGGCGCTGAGGTCCTTATCGCCGACTTCCTGGAAGTTTGAATCGGCGACAGTCTCCTTGATCATTTCTTGAATAGCACGGATCTCCTTCGTAAGTACATCACTGTGTGCGATATACTTGCGAAGTTTTTTCTCGAGAGCTTCATTCTTTATTTGCAACTTTGCAAAGTCAGCCTCAAAGCTTTTGTGGTTATAATTCTCCTTATCGTTGGAAGAGAGATCTGCATTGGCCAATCTCCTTCTAAGGTCCTCGGCGTCGTCCTTGAATGTTCGTCTTTCCTCCTTCAGCTTCTTTATCATGGCCACATGCTCTTTTGTAAGGCGTTTTGCTTCCAAATTTTTGATCCTTTCATCCTTCGATTTAATCTTTGACTTGAGATCCTTCACGTGTTTCTTCAATTGGTCGACATCATCCTGGCAAGAAGCCAATGAAATTCTAAATTGATTAATTTCTCCATTCTTCTCTTCTAACAAATCTTCGTGTTCCTTCAACGATTGCTGGTACTTGGCAATCTCTTCGTCGCTTCTCCTTTCTTGTTTGGCCTTCTTAACCACTGCCTTGTAGTGATCAACATCTTGATTCAACGAGAAGATATCTGCGTGCGCCCTCGATAGTTCGACCTTTGCAAGAGCAATTTCTTCCTTTACCTTGCTTACTGCATATTCCTTCTCGTTAATTAGGGACTGTTTTGTAGATGTCATTTCAGCTTCAAGCCTGAAAACTTCTCTTTTGTACAGTTCAACCTTCTCCTCGAAAGAGCGAGCTTTGAGAGTTTCTTCATGCAAAGTTTCCTTGAGTGACGCGAGTTCTCCTTTAGCAGATGTCAGTTTTCGCTCTGCGGCCTGCTTGAACGATTCCTTTGAAGCGCTGACATGTTCCTTGAAGGCCTTGTAGTCTGCTCTCAAATGCTCTACTTCATTCGTTAATTTTGTGGACGCCTGCTCGGCACTGGAGAGTTGCTCAGTGAGCTGGAGGACCTTTTCGTCGGCATCGATTGCTGCAGACTGGTCAGATTTGAGCTGCTCTTGAATGGCCACAAGCTCCTCTCTTGTCATACGAGCATCCCTTTTGTGCTTGTCGAGCTCTTTTTCCCTCAGGATAACTACTTCCCGAAGACACTTCATCTTGGCATCCGCTTCTTGAAGGAGTTCCTTCTGATCATGCTCGTGCTTCTTCCTCAAATCTTTCTCTAGCGCATCACGATCGGATAAGGCAGTCTCTAACTTCTTTTCTAATTCTGATTTCTCGTCGAGCAAGAGTTCCATCTCGTTCAGTATCTCTTCTGTGTCTTGACCGGTTGATGCAGGTTCGCGGGCTTCGAGTAACCTATACTTCTGCTCCCACTCCTTTGCAGCAGCTTCACATTCAGATGCAAACAAGACTGCCTCCTCGTAATCCCTCTCTTTGCTTTCTAACTCTTCGTCTGTAGCAATTGCAATGTTCTTGGCTTCCTCTTCCCTTCCATTCGCTGATGCAAGTAATTGTTGGAGCTCTTGAATCTGATCATTCTTATAATCGCTTGGACTGGGTTCACTCCTGTTCCTGGCTTCGCTCAGCTCGACGTGTGCAATATTTAATTCCTGGTTGGCATCCGCAAGCTTCTGTGCCTCGATATTATAATTCATAGTCATATTGGAAAGGTCAACATTACATCTCTGCAAAGTATCTTCAAGATTGAGAATTTCTTCTGCGATCTTTTTGATTTCGGCTTCTTTTATCAGCAACTCCTCAGCGTGCCTTGTGCTGCTGACTTTGCTTTCTTCAAGCGCACTATCAAGCAATGCCCCATTCTCTTCGTGTAAAGTGTTTACATGTTGGCGATGTTCATTCAATGTCAATTCGATGGACTCTATCCTTTCCTCCGCTATGCGTAGTTTTTCGAGGAGATCCTGATCTTGGTCTTTCGACAAAATCAGTTTCTCATTTTCGGCTCGAAGTGCGATGCATCTATTGCGGGCTTCGCAAAGGTCCTCCGATGCTCTATGAGCACACTGAATAGCACAGTCTTCCATCTGGGAGATTTGACTAGCAAGAGCTTTTGCTAAATCCTTCTCACTTGTTAAAATCTCAAGCTGCGACTGCTTTGAAGCTGCATCTTTTTCCAACATTGAGTTCGTAGATGTGAGATTAGCCAATTCGCTGCGAAGACTTTCCTCAAGAGAAGCTTTTGAAATCTTCAGTTCGCTAAGCTCGGAATTGACTTCAACGAGTTTCTTTCGTATTTCTTCCACATTCGCAGAAGCGGCGTTCTTAGCGTCGGTCATTTCGCTAAGTAGATCTTGAATGCGATTTTTCTCTGACAGCAAATTCTCAGCTGCGCTATCTCCATTCGTTAAAGAATTATTAAGATTGGATATTTCAATAGACAGTTCTTTCACTCTATCGCTCAAAGTATTGTTTGTCTCGGCCAGGTCTTTGTTTTCACCCACGGATTTGTCAAGAAGTCGAGAGATTTGGTGCAAGTTGGCCTCCAATTCTTTCTTATCATTGACCAACTCAGTATTCATCGCAGAGTTTTCGAGGACGTCTGTTTGAAGCAGATGAACGTGCTCAACTAGATTCTGAACTTGCGAGAGAGCAGAATCTTCGGCATCCGACATCTGGCTAGCAAGAACTTCTGACAACTCCTTTTCTGTCACTAAGCTTTCAACTGCATCACTACTTGCGGCAAGACCATCGGTTAACCCTGCAACTGTGCACAAAAGAAGATGTAATTCTTCTTTTAATGATCTATTCGAGGCAGCAATCTCACTGCAATCGGCTCTTGAGTGCTCGAGATTCTCGTCGGCGATTGATTTCGATTTTGATAGCGCTTCCAGTTCAGATTCCTTCTCTGCGATTTGAT
>Ga0209712_10003146_pt1 | contig 13444 bp, 1 predicted proteins | sample ArcOceMetagenome_FD_187443 | JGI IMG/M metagenome (GOLD analysis project Ga0209712, IMG submission 187443) | Marine eukaryotic phytoplankton communities from Arctic Ocean - Arctic Ocean - Greenland ARC118M Metagenome (SPAdes) (version 2) | ecosystem: Environmental > Aquatic > Marine > Oceanic...
ACTGGTGCGGTAACAGGTAGCGGTACGGTAGTTCATAACTCTAATACAACAGTTGCCACAACATTCGACTTTGCCACTCTTGACGAAAGGTATATGAATGTTCAAGATGGTGATACTGCTAACGGTAATATTGGTGCAACCAAATTTGTTGATAGAGCTAATACTGAATTCTTTACTCAGCCTTCATTAACATCTCGACTTAACGGTTTGATTGTTGGTTATGATCAAGCAGAATCGCAAATTCAGATGTCAACTGGTGCAGGTCAGTATCAATACTTATATGCCGATGAAACTAAAATTGGTTTCTTAAGTGCATCGTTTAACTTTGGTACATATTTCGATACAACAAATAGTAGTTGGAATGTTACTGAGGGTTCCGTATATTCAAGGAACTTTATTGATAGTCATGATGTCAATTACTTGCTGAACCCTGCGGGTCAGAATTCTCGATTCAGTTCTTTAAATCTAGATAACAATTTAATCGTTGGTGGTAATCTAACGATTGCCAACAATACAATCAGTAATTCATCGGGTAACATCACGATTAATCCTACTGGTAATTTAAATGTTGATAACAATATTATAACAGGTTTATCCAATCCTGTCAATAGCAATGATGCAGTAAATAAGATTTATTTAGATAATATTGTTGCTGGTTTAGAAACAAACGGTATTTCCATTCAAGCCGAGAACGCAACTGATGTTGTTCAACTTGGTGAGACCATAACCTTCACCGCAGGTGAAGCGATTACAACGGAAGTAGCGAATAACGAATTAACCATAGCTGCTGAATTAGCAACCGCCGCCAATATTGGTGTTGCATCGTTTAATATCAGCAACTTTACAGTAACGGCCGGTGATGTTACGGTAACAACTCTCGATGGAGGAACCTTTTAATTTTACCTAAATAGGTATATGAAATAAAGGGACATATATATGTCAACAACAATTAAATTAAGAAGAAGTGCCGTACAAGGTAGAATACCGACTACCGCTCAGTTATCTCTGGGTGAAGTTGGAATTAACACCCGTGACGGCAAGATCTATATAAAACAACACGACTCAGCTGCTAATACTTCAAGCATCGTAGCTTTTAGTGCTGACCCCGCAGACCTCCTCACTTTAATCAAAACGGTTGATGGTGCAGGCTCAGGATTAGACGCTGACCTATTAGACGGTTTAAATTCATTACAATTCTTAAGATCAGATCAAAGCGGAGAGTTAGACGGTAGCTTAACTGTTACTGGTGACTTTACTGTATCAGGAAATACGACCTACGTTAATACAGAAACCATTCAGCTTTCTGATAATATCATTACTCTTAATGCAAACCATACAGGTGCTCCTACTCAGCATGCAGGTATTGAAATTGAAAGAGGCGACGAATCAAACGTAACTCTTCAATGGAATGAAACTGGTGACTATTGGGAAATTGCTTCGGGTGGTGTGGTCGGTCGTATCCTTACAACTGGTGATGAAGGTTCAGGAAACGGAATTGATTCAGATACGTTGGATGGACAAGAAGGTACTTACTATGTTGATTTTACCAACGCAACAAATAAACCAGATCCTGTAGTTGATGTTACTCTAACAGGAAAGGTTACGGGTGTAGGTCAAACTACTTTAACAGATCTTCAGAGTGGTTCAATTAGTATCACGACTGAACTTGCGAATACTGCTGTCACTGCTGGTTCATATGGTAATGCTACTACGATTCCTGTTATAACGGTTGATGAAGATGGTCGCTTAACGAATGTCTCCACAACGGCTGTAGCTGGGGTTGATTCTACCCAATGGTATAACGCAAACAATACATATCAGATCGTTACCGGCGACGGTAGTTCTTTTGATACTCTTATAGATACATTCTCTGGCATTACTGTTAATGGAAACATTACTGTAACTGGTACTGTGGATGGAAGAGATATATTAGCAGATGGTACTAAACTTGACGGCATAGAAGCTGGTGCAAGTGGTGATATGACCGCGGCTGAAATATTAACAGAGTTACTTACAGTTGATGGAACTGGTACTTTACTTGACGCAGATAAGCTTGATGGAGAAGAAGGTTCTTACTATTTAGATTACGATAATTTTACTGGTGTCCCAGCAGCAAGAAGTAATACTGAGATCTTTAATATTATATTATCGAGCGATGGAACAGGTTCATTACTTGATGCTGATCTACTTGATGGTAACGAAGGTACTTATTATCTCGATTACGCTAACTTTACAAGTACTCCAAATATATTTGATGTTGTATTAGCAGCAGATGGCACAGGTTCATTACTTGATGCAGATAAGCTTGATGGACAAGAAGGTACTCATTATCTTGACTTTACCAACTTTACTAATTTACCAGATCCAAGTGTAGCTGTCGCGTTAACTGGTAAGGTCACTGGTAGCGGTACTACAACACTAACTGACTTAGGCAATGGGTCTATAAGTATAGCAACAGAACTTGCTAATACAGCGGTGACAGCAGGCTCTTATGGATCTGCTTCGGCAATCCCAGTTATAACAGTTGATGAAGATGGTAGATTAACTGCAGCCAATACAGTAGCATTTGCTGGTATTGCATCTGTTAATTGGCATGGTGCAAATACAACATTAGTTCTTGAAGGTAGTGACGGAACAAACTTCCTTGCAGATATTCATCAGTTTGGTGAACTTGATGTAACTGGTAATATTACAATATCAGGTACGGTCGATGGTCGTGATGTATCAACTGATGGCGCTAAACTTGATCTTATAGAAGCTAGTGCTACTGCAGATCAAACTGCTGCAGAATTATTAACTGCAATTAAAACAGTTGATGGAACAACCTCTGGTTTAGATGCTGACTTATTAGATGGTCAACACGCACAAGATATTATTAATTCCGCAACTGCTGCAGCTGGTGGTTCAGTAGGTAATGCAACGATTACAATTACTGCTGGAAACGCATTAGGCGGGGGTGGTACATTTACTGCCAACCAATTTGCCAATTCAACAATTACAGTAGATCACGCTGATACTTCAACACAAGCAAGTGTATTAGGTAGTGGTGGTCAAGTAATACAAGACGTTCTTTTAGATACTTATGGACATGTGACAGGATTAGATCAGGTTGATTTTGATTCTCGTTATTATACCAAAGCATTAATTGATGCAGGTCAATTGGATAATAGATATTATACTGAAACAGAATTAGATGCAGGTCAACTTGATAATAGATATTATACTGAAACAGAATTAGATGCAGGTCAGTTAGATAACAGATACTTTACTGAAACTGAAGTTACTACTGCATTAGGACTTAAGGTTGATAAAACTCAAAGTGTATTAAGTGGAACTGGATTAGCAGGCGGTGGTGCATTAAGTGGCGATGTTACAATCAGCCACGCAGATACTTCAAGTGTTGCGAATACAGGAACATTGGATTTAACTAACGCCGAGGTTATAGACAGCCTGACTTTTGATGAATTTGGACATGTTGTTAGTTTCACTACCGATAACATGCCTGTGCTTACAATCGCAATTGCTGATGCAAGATATGTAAACGTAACTGGCGATGTAATGACAGGCAACTTAACGGCGCCAACATTAATTGCTAATACTGTTTCTCTTGAATCAACCGATCTTAGTTCTGAAGTATCAACAACATCATCTACGTTCCCAACGGAATTATACAGCTTTGATAAAGCAACTTATAATAGTGCAGAGCTAATAGTAACAGCAACGACAGGTTCTAATAGGCATATATCCAAATTGTTAATTGTTCATAATGGAACGACAGCAATGGCAACAGAATTCGCAACGATATATACAAACACCGCATTAGCAACATATGCTGTAGCGATACAGTCAGGTAACGTTGTTATTAATGCATCTGCGACAAGTTCTAGTGCAACTACATATCAAATTGCAGCGACACTAATCAAAGATTGATAAATAAACGTATACGAATAATTAATTTAAATCGCCTATCTGGGGAGAGTGAACCGAATGGCAAATGATAAAAAGTTTATAGTTAAGAACGGTCTCTTAACACCTGAAAACGCCGTCATTGGTAGTACTACTGATACAGGCGAAACACTTCAGGTTACAGGCGAATCGCTCTTAACCCAGGCTACTCCAGGTACAGCGACTCTTAAAGTCAAAAATACCGGTGGCCATTCAGCAGCTACAATTATTGCCGCGTTCGAAGGCGATAGTGATTCACTCCAAGTCCGCAATATATCTGCCGGCGACTATTCTATTACAAATCCTCAGCAAGGTAACTCCATTAACTTTTATGATGGTATTGCTGGAATTACGATCAATTATGCTGGGACAGAAAAGTTAGCCTTTACTTCAGAAGGTACTGATTTTAAATCGCTTTCCGATACTACGATTGAAGGCAATAGAATACTTACAACCGCTGATGAAGGTTCAGGTAACTTACTTGATGCTGATACGGTTGATGGATTAGAAGGAAGTCAATTTCTAAGATCGGATGTTGCTGATACTGCTGCTGGTAAAATTACCTTCTCTGATGATATTGAAGTTACAGGCAGTGCACAGATTGATACGAACATCACTGTTGATGGTTCAGCAATTATTAAAGCTTTACTTGATGCACAAGCTAACGCACAGGTCGCAGGTAATCTAACAGTTGGTGGTAACTTTACTGTATCTGGTAATACTACTTATGTAAATACAGAAGAGATTCTACTTTCCGATAATATCATTACTCTTAACGCTAACTATACAGGCTCAACTCCTTCAGAGAATGCTGGTATTGAGGTTGAGCGTGGTACATTAAATAATCCTAAACTTGTATGGAATGAAACATCAGACTATTGGCAGTTAGAAGTTAATAATGTAGTCGTTGGTCGAATCATTACAACAGCAGACGAAGGTTCAGGAAATCTTTTTGATGCTGATACTGTAGATGGTTTAGAGGCAGCTCAATTCCTCCGTAGCGATGCTGATGATACCGCCACAGGTAATATAACAATAGAAGGCGATCTTACTATTGGAGACGATGGTGGCCCAGCCCAAATCTTCTTTGACGGTAATGGTGTTAATAGAACATTATATGTAGCCGGCGGAGAAATAGGATTTTTAAATACTTCTGCTAACTGGGCATTGAAATCGGATGTAGATGGTGATCTTGAAGTTGAAAGAGATGTCGAGGCAGGAAGAAATGTTATTGCCGCTACTGATGTTACAGCGACTGCAGGTAATATATCGGCAACTGCTGGTTCTGTAAGTGCAGGTACAACTGTAACTGGTGGAACCGGTGTTACGGCAACAACAGGAAATGTTTCTGCAAGTGCAGGAGACGTAGTTGCTCAAAACAATGTCACGGCAACAACAGGAAACGTTACCGCAACTGCAGGAGATGTTATCGCAGGCGATGATGTTACTGCTCAAAACAATATTACAGCAACTACGGGTAATATATCCGCAACCGCAGGTTCGGTAGCAGCAGCAACAACTGTAACTGCAGGAACAGATGTAATTGGCCAACGATTTGTAGATGCAGATAATAATGCATACCTTCTTAATCCTCATGGTACTTCAACATTAAACGACGTTGGGATAGATGATGATTTATTCCATAACGGTGATACTAATACAAAATTAAGTTTCACGACAGACGATATTAGTTTACAAACTGGTGGCACTGAAAGATTAGGTATTCAGAATGCTAGTGTTGTAGCATCTGTTAACGTATATGCTCCTAACATTGTTGTTAACGATGCCATTATTCATAACGGTGATACTGATACAAAAATTGACTTCGGTACAGCAACTATTAATATTGCTACCGATGGTACAACAAGACTTACAGCAAATAATAGTGGTGTAACTGTATTTGGTGATCTCGATGTAAATGGTAATCTTACAGCAGTAGACGGTACGTTCAGTGGTGATCTATCAGCCTCAAGATTCCTTGATTCAGACGATAGTACTTATCTCTTAGATCCTAATCTTACTTCTGTATTAAATCGTGTTGGTATTGATGATTACATTCAACATAACGGTGATACAAATACATTCTTTGGTTTTGATTCTAATGATAATATTATCTTTACCACAGATGCGGTTGAACGATTAGAAATCAATGCAACTAATATTACAAGTACCGTTGATGCAATCTTTCCAAATGTATATGCAGCAAGATTCTATGATGCAGGCAATGCAACATATTACGCTGACCCAGCAAGTACATCACGTTTAAATAGTATAGCTCTTGCCGGAACTATTTCCCATGATGGCGATACAAATACTTTAATACACTTCAACGCAGATGATAGCTTTGAAATTCAGACGGGTGGATCACAAAGGTTATTAGTTAATAATACTTATGTATTAGCAACGAATCAAATGCGTTCACCTATCTATTACGATAGCAACGATACTACCTATTACACAGATCCTGCCGGTAACTCGGTAATGAATCTAATCAGAATTAATGATTATATTCAGCACAATGGCGATACAAACAATTACTTTGGTTTCCCAAGTGCAGATAGTCAAACATTTGTAACGAACGGTGTTGAAAGATTAGAAATTGATAATACTGGTGTAACTGCTAAAGTTGCATTGGATTCAACTGTTTCTGTAACTGCTCCAATCTTTTATGATTCAAGTAGTACTAATTACTTTATGGACCCAGGCAGTACTACTACTTCTGCACAGTTCGCTGGTGGTATAAGAATTCAAAATATTTCCGGTTACGGTCGCTGGGCTGATACCTCAGGCAATGGCGGTATTGGTTTAGCAGCATACGGTTCTATAGGTACAGGACAGAATCCGACAATTACAATATCTGGTAATTATACTGGCGGATATGCTTTACAATACATGAATCGTATTGATCCTAACGCGAATCCTATTCAAGGCGGTAATAGATATATTCACTTCTATGCTGATGGTATTGCTGGTGTTTCAATTAATGGTGATGCTTCAAATAACTTATACTTTGTTCTTCCTACAGGAAAATCAGTTGCTTCAATAGATTCATCTGCCAACTTTATATTAACACAAAATGAAAATGGCGATGTTGTTGTTGGAGATCAATCAGCAACATATACTATATCTGATAATACTCCGTTAGTTGGTAGTATGACCAACAACAAATTGCACGTGAATGGTTCTATTGCGCTGAATGGTGCTAACGATGCAATCGTATTTGGCAACGGTACTTCAACATTCCTTAAAGATGAAGAATTAGGATTTGGTTGGGGTGGCGGTCTGTATATGACAGACGCTACTTACCTAAGAATCAGAAATAACAAAACAGTTTATTCTACAGGTACTGCTGACTTTAATCAATTCCGTTCATATAGCAACACGGCATACTATGTTGACCCAGACGGTGATTCGCAACTTAACACGGTTGATATTGATGATTACATTAGACATCGTGGCGATACAACAACTTGGATGGGATTCCCTGCTGCTGATACGATTAGACTTACTACGAATAACGCAAACAGAGTAAATGTTACTAATAGTGCAATTGAATTAAACAATCCAACAACGATTAGTGCAGGAACTACTGCCCTTACACTTAGAAAGACAAGTGCTAATGCCGGTGGTATCTTTATTGAGTTTACTGACCAATTAACTTCTGCTACACAGTTTGGTAAAATTGGTTACTATCATGCCGATAGCCAATCCTTTGGCGCCGGTTCTGCATTCCTGTTTTCATCAACAGAAGCAACTGCTAATTACGTCTTTGCTCAAAATGCTGGTGCAAGCGGTGGTAATCTAATACCTCAAGTAACTAATACAGGTACATTAGGTAATGCAACATATCGTTGGAATACTGCACATATTGGTACAGGTAATTTCTCAGGTAATGTAACTGCTGCTAATATGTACGCATCACGTTTCTACGACGCAGATAATAATGCTTATTATGCTGACCCAGCAGGTACTTCATATCAATCGTATATGAATATTAATATTGGTAACGAAGGCCCGGGTGGTGCTAACGCAAGTACTGCCGGTCTTATGATGCGAGGTAATTACAACAGTAATACTTGGGCTCATAAATTCCATAAGATGGATCATGGTGGTGGTGTTCCAATTTACTTATCAGAAACGGTAGGCGCAGGTACTTGGAATGCGGTACAAAGATGGGGTACTTATACAGGAAATAGTTATAAGTCGCAAATATTTGGTAGCCTAGCAGTAGATTCTAGTATCTATACACCTATTGTATACGATAAAGATAACACTGCTTATTACAGCAACCCGGCTGGTGATTCTAAATTCAACGAAATCATTCTTGATACTTCGAGTGTAAGATTAAGAAGACCTACTGGCGATTATGGTTCGTTTGAAGTTGATGCCGGTAGTGTTGGCGGTTGGGAAGGTTACTCAATTGGTGGTCGTGCTGTATTTATGCATGACAATGCAACTACGGCAGGTTTATATAACGACGTAAATAATCAGTGGATGCTATATGGTAATTTCCAAAGCTACCTCAGATTATTCTATAACGGTGTTGAACAAGCAAGAACTGATAATGGTTACTTCCTAGCAAATAATCAGATTCGTTCACCTATCTTTTATGATAGCAATAATACTGGTTACTATGTAGATCCAAATAATACATCAAGATTCAACGCAGTTCAAGCGTTGCGTTATTACTTTAACCATGCAACTACATATTACATGGATGCTGCTTCTGGTGATTACGGTTCAGTAGAGGTTGGTGGTAATAAATCAGGTTGGGCAGGATATTCCATTAACGGTCAATGGAACTTTATGTCAGATGGCTCCAACACGTCCGGCATCTTTAATGACACAGATAACGAATGGTCGCTGATAGCAAGAAGAAACGCAGAAGTAGAACTGTTCTTTAATGGAGTCGAACAAGCTTCAACTCGAAACGGTTACTTTGAAGGAACTAACTCAGTACGGTCTCCATTATTCTACGATTTAAATAATACTGCTTATTATTCTAATCAAGGCTCAGGCAATACGAGTACTGCGTTTAGAACAGATGGTATATATGATAGATTAGGTTTTAATACGTCAGGTAACGGTAATACTAACATATTAATGAGAGCTCAAGATTACACTCATTGGATATGGCAAACTGCTAGCAACTGGGGTATAATGTGGGCAGGTAATACTAACCCTGCTTATTCACACTTCGGTACTTCCAATCCAAATGAACTCGTGTTTGTTGGTGCAGGTAATGTAAGAGCAAGTATTGATCTCGATAATGGTAATGCATACTTCCAAGGTGAAGTATCTGCTGGTAACTTTGCACTAAATGCAGGTAACGAAAACATATCATTGAACCCAGCTTATGGTTCGGGTGGAGCAGATCTTGTTCTATTCGATATGACTGGGTATATGGAAGCGAGAGCTACTCAGGTAGTTCAAGGTGCTGAAAGTAACCTAACTACAACAACCGGTGAATATGTTAAAGCTGATGGTCCATTTACAGGTTCATACGTTTTAAGAGCGGCTGCATATAGAACCTTCTATTCAGACTATATTCCTGTTACTCCTGGCGAAGAAATATACGGTGAAATTTCAACTCGACTTATATCAGGCTCGGGCGGTTTATTATACTACGGTGTTGAGAGATTCGATAAAGATAAGAGGGCAATCGCAGGTAATACTGGTTGTACTTACTTTGTTGTTGGCGGTTCAAACAGAACAAGTACTTCTTGGGAAACTCTAAGAAATCATACAACGCTTCCAACGTCTCATACACCTTATAATGGTTCTGACGGTGGCGGTGTTCATTGGATTAGAATAAGAATTCTACTTAACTATAATGCAGGTGGTGCTCTTAGAGAGTACGGCGGTATTATGTTGAAACGACGTAATGCAGAATCTAATTTATTAGTTGATGATTTACAAGTATTAGATGCTGTAAATATTGGTGGAAATTTAGATGCAGCAGGATACGGTAGATTTGGTAGTGATGTTCGTGGTACTATATTCTACGATGTAAACAATACTAACTATTATGTAAATCCTGCCGAGCAGTCAAGATTATATAATCTAGAATTAACTGCAACCAATTCTTATCTTAAAGTTGGTGGAACTGGTGCACCTGTAACAACAAGAGATACAAACAGACCTATTATTGAATTAGGTGCTGGGCGAGCTTATCCACATTTTACTATTCACTCTGATGGAACTAACACTACTCACGGTGGTGTAATTAGTTTCAGGTCAAGACAAGGTGGTGGATTTAGACGTTGGAATATGGGTACTGGTAATAATAATCCAAATTACTTCTCAATTGGTGGTTATGATAACAACGAAAACCCACATTACGGTGTAGGTGTTGGCTGGTCATACCCTGCTAAATGGTATATTGATTATGCAGGTAACTCGTACTCAGCTAGTTCTAAACGAGCACCAATATTCTACGATTTAGATAGCACTGCTTATTATGGTAACTTTGCTGGTGAGTCAAGATTTAATACATTCACTACTGCAGGTCGAATTGTAATTGGTGGTACGTTTGCTGCTAACGCTTATAATTCAGTTGCCTCAACAAGATTGCACTTCGGTGGCGGTAACAGTGATGCTAACGGTAACTATTACATAGGTACAAACCTTGAAAACTATGGTGGTAATTATACTAAGTTAGATCTAAGATGGCATACTGGTATTCGTATAGGTGCTCAGGCAGGCTACGGTGGTACTCGTATATACAATAACGAAGATCTACAAACTTTATTATTCTCAGTAGGTCGTGGCGATACGCATACAAGAGTTGAAAGTGGTAACCATTATGTAATGGGTGGAAACTCTCAAGCTCAACTATTCTACGATATACAAAACACTGCTTACTACTTGGATCCAAACTCTAACGGTCGTATGCTACAATTAGGTATTGGTTATCGTGCAGGTGGTAAGAGATTAGATGTAACTGGCGATCACGGTAATACGGCAATAAGATTGGCTCTTCCTGCTGCTAATAATGGTGCAGGTACTGGTGAACTTGCATTACAGATGTGGGTTTCAGAACCGGGTAATACTTGGGACTGGGCCGGATTCGGTTATAACGTTGATAATAATCTCAATAGTGGTACTAACGTATATTACTTTGGTCGACCAAATACTACTCGTGGTCAAGCATACATGCGATTCTCGACTGACGGTTATATGTATTTCTATAATACGAATACATCAGGTACTCGTTATCAGACACTGCAGACAAGATCAGATAACACTGTATATGTTCCTAATTACTTATTTGCCGGTGCTTCACTAAGAGCTCCGTTATTCTACGATACAAATAACACTGGTTACTACGGTGACTTTGCCGGTAATTCAAGATTCAATGTTATAACGCCAAATAAAGTTGTCATGGCAACTCGTGGTGACTTCATAGAATTCTATGGTGGTGATAGTGGTGGATATCACTCAATATCATCAAGAAGAGCCGATGGCGCTGCTACAGACGATATTAGAATTAATACGTACAACGGGTTGTACATTAACTTAGATTCTAATAACAATAACACAAGTGGTTCTAACTTCCGTATTGGTCGACATGGTGCGGCAACTGGTTCAATTGCTAACCTTGGGTTGTTTGATGTTTACGGTGATGCAATGTATGTTTACTCTGCATTCAGTTTCCGTTCTCCAATCTTCTACGATTCAAATAATAGTGGATACTATGCTAACCCAGCAAGTACTTCGAACTTCAATGCGCTAACTCTTGCTGGTGCGTTAACTTCAAATGCAATCTATTATGTTGATAACCCGCAGAAATACGATTCAACAAGTTTAAGTGGATTAACTAATGCTCCGATCTCAACAAGAAACAGAGATTACAATGTTGGCGGAACATCTACATACTTACCGCTAACGCATCAGACTGCTCTGTATTCTTCTGGTTATAGAACGCATCTTAACACCGGTTTATATAAGTATGCTTCAGGTTGGGGTAGTGGTCAAACAGGTTGGTATGCTGCTCTTGGTGGTAGTGATAGTTACCCAACTCAAGCATGGAAACTAACATACGATTCATATATTCAAAATACTCGTAACTTAGTACAAACATCAGGTTCGTTTAGAGCCCCAATATTCTACGACTTGAATAACACTGGTCATTATCTTGACCCGGCAAGTACTTCATATTGGAATGTTTCACAACAAAGCGGATATCATACATTCCTTAACTATGGTGTTGGTGTCACAGGTACATATACGTCTACAAGATTACAATTAGTATTCGCAATGGGTGCAGCTTATAGACCGAACTCTGCTGGATCTTCAGCTGCAAATATGTATGGTATTGGTTGGTCGCATCCTAACGCAGGTGGACTAGGTGGTGCTAATCAGCTGAACGACCATGGTATGTTAATTATTAACAACGGTTCGTTTAGGGCTGCTATTTCAGGTAGAGCAGTATTTAGTGTTGATGTTAGAGCACCGTTATTCTACGATTGGAATAATACAGGGTACTATGTGGATCCTGCAGCTACTTCGCAGTTAAGTGCAGTATATGCTAATAACTGGTTTAGAGCTCAAGGCGCAACTGGTTTATACTTCCAAGACTATGGATATGGTATTCGTTCAGCTACTGGTGAAGGTAATTCATACGGTAACGTAGCAACATATAATACTGGCCGAAACGGTTGGTCAGGTTATGGTATTGGTACTCGATGGACTCTGATGTCAACCGAAGGCAACAACTGGGGTATGCATGATAATACTCGTGGTTGGCAACAATATTATAATGGTTCCTACACTAACTTTAGTTATGGTTATGTAAATAGTGGTGAATCATTCCGTGCTCCAACTTTCTACGATAATAATGATACCGGTTATTATGGAAACTTCAACGGTGAAACTAACTGGCAAGGTTTGACTGCTCGTGGTCAAGCAATGATCGGGCTGCCTGGTCATACAAGAAGTGGCGCACAAAGCAACTACGGTAGACGACCAAATATTACTGGCGATACCAACTATTGGACAGGTTCCAAAGGTTGGGGTAGAGTAGATATGAATACTGTTGCTCATTGGGGCTCAGGATTCTTCGATACTTGGAGTAACCCAGTTAACCAACCAAGCGGTACTTCGCATTGGGTTGGTGTACAAGCATATCACTATAGTAACGGTGGAGCTCAACACGGTTGGCAGATGGCAGGTGGTCCAATTACTAACCTAAGATTTAGAAGTTCTTGGTCGTCATTTAGATCTTGGAGAACAATTCCAGTACTTGATGAGAATAGTGGTAATGGCGGCTCAATGTACGCCGGGCGCTATTACGATTCTAACAGTACTGGTTACTACGGTGACTTTGCATCTACTTCGGTAATGAATGTATTAGATATTCGTGGAGAAATTTATAACGACGGTTGGTTCCGTAACGATAACGGTGGCAGAGGATTATATAGTAGTCCATACGGAAGACACTTCTATGCTGCAGGTACAAGTTATTGGCACTTAGATGGCGGTAGTTCATCTGGTGGTT
>Ga0209712_10003149_pt1 | contig 13429 bp, 2 predicted proteins | sample ArcOceMetagenome_FD_187443 | JGI IMG/M metagenome (GOLD analysis project Ga0209712, IMG submission 187443) | Marine eukaryotic phytoplankton communities from Arctic Ocean - Arctic Ocean - Greenland ARC118M Metagenome (SPAdes) (version 2) | ecosystem: Environmental > Aquatic > Marine > Oceanic...
GTCGTTGTCTACATCAGGAGTACATAAATGAATGACTTGAAAATCAGCAACTTCGAAAGCACCTCTAGTCAGTACCACTTTATATTGAATCCCAGTTGGAACAGTTGTAGCGAAAGAAGGATTTTCCTTGATTCCATTATGCCAATATTCCATATTACCATTAACATCTATTACAAGACGGAAAGTTGTATTATTGATATTAGGTGAACGCCATCCGTAATTCTGATTCAAATGACGAATGTACATACCACTTGTACCCAATTGGAATTGATACGACGTGGCATACCATGTATTACCTGTACCTTCTGTTCCATTTTCTGGAAAAACGCCCAGCATTCCACTACCTGCACCACTTATTGTTCCTGTAACCTCTAGTGGTAACGACCATGATTGATCAGAGTAAGCTACTGACCATGCTCCCCCAGAAATAGTAAGATCTTCGCCGTTAGATGACGCAGATATATTACTCTGAGCAGGCCCATGCCAAGTAATGTCACTTGGTTTAGATGCACAGAAATTTTCCTCCGCATCTAATATACCATCATTGTCATCATCTAAATCGCTAAGATCAGCCACACCATCACCATCTGTGTCTATTAAGTTGAGCTTAGTAGAATTATTTGCTATTTTTTTGTCGAAAATACCACTAATGATATTTTCGATATTATGCCATTTAGTATTTATTTCTGTTAAATTATTCTTACTAGGATAACCGAAACTATATAATAGGACAGCAAAAATTAGTATTAAAAAAATACTGTGCTGCAATTTTTTGAAAAAAGAAATCATCATAATTAATATTTGTTATTTATTTTTTGTGTTTTAATGTAGATTATCAATAAATTAGGCATTTGTAGGAAGTCTACCTAAGTCAGTTTTTAATAATTATGCCTATTAAATTATCATTCTACAAAACACGCATAAAAATGAATATAAAAGGCTCAATATTCATCACAATAGTCTATTGAAGGTTACAATAGTCTTAATAAAAGGTATAATAGTTTCAAACATTTCTTCCTGTACTTAAAATGAAGAAATAATGGAATCAAGGATAATTAAACGGACGATACACTTATCCAGTCAAAACAAGTATTTTTTGTACGGTCTACTCATTTGAAATTTAAAAAAAATCGATTCTTTGGGCATTTTCAGTAGATCAATCACGTTAGATAGATACCAATTTTCACCCAATCTTGATGGTTCTATTACATTAAAGTGACGAGGTTGTCTGTTTATTTATTTTTTAAATCCATAATAATACGCCATTAATGCACCAGACTTTCTTAAAATGGTTTCTTCTACGTATTCACACTGAGTTCAGAGGTTTCTAATTATTAATTATAATCAAGTAGATTATAATTTTGGTAGCGACTATCTTTGGTTACCCTAAAGTATTGAAACTATTACGGCAGATAAAGACAGCCGCTACGAGCAAAAGTGATATTGACAATTTGATTAATCGGCTAATTTAAGTTATTGTAAGTTGTGATATTTACTTTTGCTACGGTTACAGGTTACAAGAAAATAAAAAGGCCTTCGACTTTCGTCAAAGGCTTTTTTTTGGAAATCGTTTTGGCAAAGGCGATGCCATTTGCCCTACATTATCGATTTACTTCAAAAACGGCTTCCCCACAAATGCTCCATTTACTTTCCGTAAAATTTATTTAATTGGATGTACTAAGATGTGCTAAATTAGTGTGGTCTTTGGTCGGTAAATACGTGCCTGCTGCGACCCAAATTTCTTAATTTGAGGACGAGGGCTGCAGTGTTTGCTCATAAAGTACCGTTATTGCTACCTGAGATGGCAAAACTATTGACAAAGATTTGGGTATTTTCCTACATTTAGAAAAGCGATAAGGGATATTACTAAATAGAATTGTTTCATGTTTTTTATTTTCTTAGTTTCAGTCAAAAAGAAATTCAAGAAAATAGCTTTAAACTTTATTTATTTCTCATCACTTCATCCCTATAATAGGAAGGTGATTTTCCAAAACTTTCTTTAAATAAGGTAGAGAAGTATTCTGGACTTTGAAAGCCGACTTGTTGAGCCACGGCACTAACAGTTACTCCTTTTTCTAATAAGCTTTTAGCCCTTTGCAGCCGTATTGCTCTTATATATCTGATTGGCGTTAAGCCTGATAAATGTTTGATTTTGTTATGTAATGTTTTGCGGGTCATGGATAAAATTTCGGCTAAAAAATCTACCGAGAAGATAGGATTATTCATTTCTTCAAAAATTAACTGTTCCAATGCCACCAACCATTCCTGATTAGTTTTCAAAACAATGACCTCTTTGGACGTCTCTGTAGTATCTTCAGAAATCGTTCGTGCAGCCGCTATCCTCTCTCTCTGATTTACTAATAGATTTTGCACTTTTACTAATAATTCCTCTTCATCAAAAGGTTTGAGTAAGTAATCATCTACACCGATACGCAAAGCATTTAATCGCGTTTCCATTTCGGCACGAGCGGTTAGCATAATGAAGGGTAAACCTTGCCACTGCTCATTGGCTTTCACCCTTTCCAAGAATTCAAAGCCATCCATTATCGGCATCATTACATCACTTAAAATCAGTTGACAGCCAATCCCATAACCTTGGTGATTAGCAATTAACAGTGCTTCAAGTGCTTCTTGTCCATTTTCTGCAGTGATGATATTATAAAATGGTGATAAGATGTAAGTGAGATATTCTCTCAAATCATGATTATCTTCTACGATTAAGATTGTTTCTAATACTGGGTTATTTAGTCTGTTCTCATTTATTAAAATAGGTATCATCATTAAATCATTCTCCTGATTAATAACTTCGTGCGCCTCCGTCGTGATCATTGTAGTTACTTCTCTTTTAGGAAATTGTACGTAAAAAGTAGAACCTGTGTCGATTTCATCGATTTGACTTTCTACCCACATCTTCCCATCCAGTAATTTAACAAACTCCATCGATAATGCTAATCCTATTCCTAAACCGCCTTCGGCTTTGGTGTTCACGCTTGATTGAAAAAAACGATTGAAAATATTCGGTACATCTTGAGTCGGAACGCCTCTGCCGTTATCCTTTACCGTCATTTGAATAGTATTTCCGAGGGCTTGAATATGGACGATTATTTTTCCATTTTTAGGCGTAAATTTAAAGGCATTAGATAATAGATTATTCAAGATTTTTTCCAACTTATTTTTATCTGCTTTAATTTTTAAGGATTGAGGCAAGTCATATATAAATGATAAATTTGTGACTTGAATATCTGCGATAGACTCAAAATTACTGATAATTGATCGTAGAAAGGTATAAAAAACAATAGTCGTTTCATCTACGACCATTTTATGTGCATCAAGCTTAGTCAAGTCTAAAATCTCATTGACTAACTCTAATAATTTTCCGGTATGTTGCTTTGCTTTTGTAAGTAAAGTAAAGTTACGATTAGTTAAATCTTGGCTATTCAGAACAAACTGAATTGGCCCCTGAATAAGTGTAATCGGAGTCCGTAACTCGTGGGAAATATTTGCAAAAAAGCGAGATTTAATCCCGTCAATTTCTCTTAATTTCGTAGCTTGTTTCTCGATAATGGTTTTATCCGCTTCAATTTTTTCGGTACGTTCTTTCACTAAACCTTCCAACTCGATTTGTTTAGCTTTTAATCGGCTATTTTTATTATTAAAATAATAAAAAATGCTTCCTGCAATCGTTGCCATTACGATAAGCATAAACCACCAGGTCAAGTAAAAAGGACGACGAATAATAATATCTATCGTTAAATCATTTTTAGCCGAGATATTATTCAGGGTATTCCCTGTAATGATTAATTGATGGGTACCAAACGGCAATTGTCCGACTTGAATAAAGCGGCTTTGTTGCGTAATCCAATCCGACAATTTACCGTTTATCTTAATTTGATACCGATATTGATTATTGTCTACATTATTATAATTAAGCAAGCCGACTTCAAGCAAATGAATATAATCATTGGGTTGAATAATAATTTTATTATTAGCGATAAGGATTGTCGTACGATCAACTATGCTTTTCTGATCACCATCAAATTGTTGATATTTGAGTATAGCAAGCGTTGGTTTTATTTCTTGTTTATCCGTTTGAAAATCTTTAGGATAAAAAGCCGTTACACCATCCAGTCCACCAAAAAATAAACGTTGCATCCCATTTTCATCTCGATAACTAAAATGAGAAACTCGATTAAATTCCTTTTGCCCAATACCGTCATCAAGCAAATAGTTCTTAATCGCAAACGTAGTTTTATTCATTCGGATAATTCCATAATCACTGCTCATCCAAAGATTTCCATAATCATCAGGATACATCGCATAGACCACATTATCAGGTAAACCATTGGCAACGGTCAACTGTCGATATTCATTTTTTACTTGATTCCATCGGATAACGCCATCGACTGTCGCCAACCAATAAATCCCTTCTTCGTCTTGATGCAAATGTTGAATATTATCCGTAGGTAAGAATTGTTTTTTAGATTGATTAATATTATAAATATTTAAGAATTGCTCTTTCGCTTCATCAAATAAAATCAGTCCTTTATTAGAGCACAACCACAACCAATTTTCATTTTGCGTATCTCTAACAATAGTTTGGATGCGATATCCGCTTTTCATTAAAGGGTTGGTAATCAATTGACTTTTTTTAGTTTCGGTATCAAAAAGAAATAATCCCATTTCCGCACCTAACCATAATTTTTTTGAGGAAAGGTTAGATGGAAAAATACACCATATATTTTGACTTATTTCTATATCATCTTCATAGAAGAACATTGGATAAGTTGCAAGCTGTTCATTTTTCCAAAGACTAATATTTTGACTTCCACCTATCCAAAGTCCACCTGCTGAAGCATACATTGATATTAAATGATAATTTGTTTTGATATACGACCATTGCTTTAATTTGAAATGATACTTTCCGACGTTATTAAAAGCGAAAGCGACCATCATTTCAGTCGAATTAGCTATAATTCCACGAGTAGATTGTGACCGATTGTCATCATGTTCTGTATTTTCAAAGAAAGAAAACTTATTTTTTCTGAGTTCAATAAGGTGAATGCCGAAGCTTGTATAGACCCAAGCTCTGTTTTTTTTGTCAAAATATACCCCACGAAAATTATTGATAGGATCATTATCTAAAGATATAATTAGATTTTGACGTACATCATATACACTCATGATAGCATTCTCTTTATTTATATTCCAGTTTTGACCATTTTTATAGTTTACCTTCCCATTAGCATATCTTTTTATCTTATTTTCATATCGAATAAATACTAAAGCGTTCTTATATAAAGATAGAACAACGGTTTTTACTTTATCCGAACTCGAATTAGAATCTGCATATTCAATGAAAAAATCACCTTCCTCAGAAATATGATTAATCCAATATTCTTTATCTTGTAATATTGATGGGATTCTTATTTTAAGGAAGCCCGTTGAAGAATGATAACTGCACAGCGTAACCTTATTTGATTTCATTTTATGAAAAAAAATCGTCCCATGCTTATCTGTTACAAAATTCTGTTCGGTATGATTATCCGCGAAGTCTATATCTAATAAAATACAATCCTCCCCAAACCTTTCTACAATTGTTTGAAAAACTTCGGTTTTGGGATGGAAAAAAATAATGTCTTTATTCTCTAAACCAGTTGTTATCCATAGCCAACCTGCGTCATCTTGAGTAATACCGTATATATATCTTAAATCTACTCCATGATTCTTACCCAGCCAATGTTTAAAACGGTAACCATCGAAGCGATTCAACCCGTTCTGAGTACCTAACCAAATCACGTCATCACGATCTTGAAATACGCATGATACGCTTCGGTGAGACAAACCATCCAAGGTGGTGAAACGCTGAATATTTGGGATATAATTATTTTTTTTCAAAGGTTGTCCACTCAAACTCGTAATAGAGATAAGCAGCATACTCCAAATAGAAATAAACAATTGCTGTTTTATACCCATGATATTATTTTATAGGAACTAATTAGTATGTATAGTCGTGTTTTGAAGACCTTAAGAATGAAGTACAAATAGATTTATATTTTTAACGCACTTTTTTATCCTTAATTTCGTTCACATACTCGCTATAACTAAGACTATATCTATATCTTTTACCTCATTAAAGACAAAAAAAATTGCCGAAATCTATAAATTCATGGTCAGATTCTTAATTATGTGCTTTTGGATAAATTGAACTATATATCTTACTGAAAATTCTACTTCTTTTTTCTTGATAAAAAGTAAGCAAAATTTGTACACTAAGATAGCCCCTGAAAATTAAAGCCGGATTTTTTTTTAAGCACTGAAACGATTAGAAAGATTAAAAAGATTAAACGATTTTAGACTCGTTTCGCTGATGCGAAACTTCAACAAAAAACTGTTTTTAACCTACTTTTAGTCTGAAATCAATAATCACAACCCAAAATAGTAATGCTGCTTTGTTGCACTACTAACTTTCATTTATGCCCTATTTTTCAATAGTTCATATATGAATTATTATAAATGTACTATAAAAAAGGTCGGATTGTATTATTAGTTGACGAAAGAAAGAAACATCTTTTTTTTTTACAAAAAACAGTTTACTACTTAAAAGATTCAACATAGATTTCAAAAAATTATAATTTGGCATATACAATTGCAAGTCAATAACTTACAATTGTATGTTTTTTTACATCTGTTATTTAATAAAGTAATTTTTAATTGAAACACATCAAATTATTTTTTGATAAAAGAAATTGAGCTATTGTAATATGGAAATATTATACAACTTATTTACGCTTGATAACCTAAGTTATCAAGCGTAAAAGTAACGAATTACTATCAAAACGGTAAGAGAGTGTTTTCGCTTAAAACAGAAGTATAGAAATGATTAAGTGTGATAAAGTTAGACCAAGAAAAAACGGTAAAATTTGGATTCGTAAAAAATGCCAAAAATATATCGCAATCTGTGCCCTAAATTAAAAAAAGCTCGCAAATCATTGATTTGCAAGCCTTTATATTTTAAATAGTGATCCCGACAGGATTCGAACCTGTGACCGCCTCATTAGAAGTGAGGTGCTCTATCCAGCTGAGCTACAGGACCATTAATAATGCTTTGATTAAAAAGCGATGCAAATGTATAGCTTTTTTCATAAAAAACAAATACTTTACAAGATATTTTTAAAACTATTCCTTATTGTTTTTAGTTTCCTTGATTATTATTATTATTGAACACCGTAATATTATACTTCAAGAGTGAATTAACAAATTAATAATCAACGAATTAACTAAATATGTCAATCAAAACAAGTGCGGTCAAAATAGAGGAAAGCTGGAAAATAGTTTTAGCAAACGAATTTCAAGAAACCTACTTTTTAGCGATAAAGTCTTTTTTAATAGCAGAAAAAAAAGCAGGAAAAACGATTTATCCTCCTAACTCTTTAATTTTTAATGCGTTTAACTCGACACCTTTTAATGAAGTGAATGTCGTAATTTTAGGTCAAGATCCATATCATGGACCAAATCAAGCAATGGGTTTATCATTTTCTGTTCCGCCAGAATTAAAAACGCCGGCTTCTTTACGAAATATTTATAAGGAGTTAGCTGCAAATATTGACGGTTTTGAAATTCCAAAACATGGTGATTTATCGAATTGGTCAACGCAAGGCGTTTTCATGTTGAATGCGATGCTAACCGTGGAGCATAAAAAGGCTGGTTCGCACAAAAAAATCGGCTGGCAAAAGTTTACGGATGCGGTGATTAAAAAGCTATCAGACGAGCGAGAAGGTTTGATTTTTATGCTTTGGGGGAATTTTGCGAAAGGTAAAAAGGTATTTATTGATACAGAAAAACATCACGTCTTAGAATCTGTTCATCCGTCGCCTTTGGCAGGAAATGCGTTTTTGGGTAATCGCCATTTTGCGAAAGCGAATGAGATTTTAATTAGTCAAGGAAAAAAACCGATTAACTGGCAAGTTTAGTTTTAGGAAAATCTTAAAGTGTTTACAGCGAGGAAAACAGCCATTACTTATACTTAGAACGCCGATGATTTCTTTCGAAGTCATCGGCGTTTTATTTTTAATTCTTAGTTAATCCCTACGGATTACTCACCAAGAGTTTTCCAACATAAAGAATTCCTTTATTCGATCTAACTTGTACGATGTAATAACCTACTGACAACTCGCCTACCGCAATCGTTACGCGTGTTCCTGTCAAACTATTTAATGAAATAACTTTTACTCCTAAAGACGTAAAGACTTCGATACTTTCAATTTCTTCTTCGTTCAGACCAACTTGACGAGGTATAATCCGAATTGTGGTATAATTCTTCATGGGATTCGGAAATATTATCATATCTCCTGGCTTCACATCTGCTGGTTCTCCAATTGTATTAATTACCGTATTTGTAACTACAACTGCTGAATTATCAAAATAAATTTCAGCACTATTTGGTAATTCTACACCATCAGATAAATCCAACTGTGGTGTAATTTTGAAGGTTGCAAAACCATGACTTTCTGGTTCGTTTGAAGTAGAATCTGGTAAATTGATATTGTCAAATTCCCAAACCAAAGTACGTTCTCCTTCTATCCTAAACTGATAAGGATGACTTGCAGCACCTCTTATTAATGTTGTTAAATCTAAACCTTCCGGTAATTCATCTCGCAAAATAACACGATTCACTAAATCATTACCGACATTTTGGAAACGAATTTTATAGATTAATTCTTGATCAACGGAGATGAAACCTTCCGGTGAAACTTGAATATCATTCGGATCAATCGCACCAACTGCTTCATTTAAATCCGTTACAATATTATCTATTGTATTACAATCTACATTCATACTACCATTATCTACAATCGTGGCAATTACGGTAATATTATTACCAATTGTGGCCGCTGTGGAAACAGAATCTTCTACATAAATTGTAAATTGTTGACCGATTTCTAATGCTCCGATATTCCAAGTAAATTCTGTTCCTACTTTTGAATCCCAAGCTAAAGACGAAGAAAGTGGAATAACGTATTGGCTGAAATCTACTTTCAAGACTGTATTAATCGCAGCTTCCGTTCCATTGTTACCAAAAGTAATCGCATAAAGATTTTCAAAACCAACCCGTAAAGCGGTCGTAGCCAATTCTATATATAAGTCAGGGCTTTGACAAGCTGCCGTGTCTGCAAAATCATTCCCACAATATTCATTTCCAATTCCAAGTACATTCACTACTTTGGACACACCGCCACAGCTTTGTTTCCAAGCCGCATTTTCAATCTGAGTAATGGTATAAGTTCCCGGAGCAAGATTGAAAGCATATGCTCCATTTTCGTCTGTATAAACCTGACGATTACCCGGTTGAACGGTTACTGGAATATTTGGAATTCCATCTTCATTTACATCTTGTTGGCAATTTCCATTTACATCTTCATAAATAATTCCACAAACTTTAGAACCATCTTCTTCCGTAATTGCCCAACAAGTATCTATTGCCATTGATCCAAATGTTTGAACAACACCTGACCCCCACTCTATTATCATCGAATCAATTTGAGCTGCATCTGCCAAACCAATCAACGTTTTTAACTCATTTTGTCCACCGATTCCACCACCGGTTAAAGATGCCAATTCACGCATTTGCCATCTTTGTACACCATCAATAGTGGCTAAAACTTTAACTCTTGAACCGAAAGCACTTGCGTTTGTATTCGTTCCTATAAAAGTAAAACACGCTTTAGCTGCACACTTTCCACGCTCATTCAAGTATAAGAAATTATCTTCATCATCATGATTCGAAATATGTAAATCCAAATCTAAATCATTGTCAACATCCGCCCAAGCGGCCCCAAATGACTTTCCTGCATCTTGCGTAATTACATTACCAATTGCTACAAATGTTCCGTCGCCATTATTCGCATATAAAAAATTATTTCCATTAGCGTCATTAGACACTAAAAGGTCAATATCCCCATCATTATCGTAATCTCCCCAAGCTGAACCGTGAGAGTTTCCACCGTCCATTGTTACAATACTACTCGTAATTTTCGTAAATGTGCCGTTACCATTATTCTGATACAAAAAGTTATTTTGCTCTCCAGCATTAGATACGAATAAATCTAAATCCAAATCATTATCATAATCTCCCCAAGAAGCTCCAACTGATTTTCCACCATCATTTACGATATCGCCAGTTGTGATTTTGCTGAATTGTCCATTCCCTTCATTTCTATACAAGAAGTTATTTTCATCATTCGTATTTGGTACAAATAAATCTTGGTCGCCATCATTATCATAATCTCCCCAGGCTGCACTTACCGAGAATGACGCATCCGTTACAATGGGTGAACTTGTGATTTCTGTAAATGTTCCATCGCCGTTATTATGGTATAATTTATTAAATCGTGTCGAGAAATAATCCGAAACGAACATATCCATATAGCCATCATTGTCATAATCCGCCCAAGCTGCTCCATGCGAGTATCCTGTATAATTTACAATTGGATCATTCAAAATGCTTACAAAATTTCCATTGCCTTCATTTCTATAAAGGAAATTTTTGGAACCAATATTATTAGAAACGTATAAATCTAAATCGCCATCATTATCATAATCTCCCCAAACTGCTGATGTAGAAGAAGCAATATCTGTAACGATTGGATTTCCAGAAGTTACTTTCGTAAATGTTCCATCACCATTATTATGATATAATTGATTTAATCCGTTCGTTGAATAATTCACCAAGAATAAATCCACCGAACCATCATTATCATAATCACCAAATGCTGTTGACCAATTATCTTCTTGACTATCTAAACCAACGAGTGCGTTATCTACCTTTGCGAAGACAGAATTCGGATCATAAGCTAAAGAAACACTCGGTAATTCTAAACCACAAACACTGTAACCTCCAACTGTAATTTCTGCAAAACTACCAGATTCAAAGTTTGGATTCATATATAAGTTGAACTTTACTTTTACATTATTGACAGATGTATTCGTAATTCCTTCCAAGCCGTCAGTTCCCAGAACGGCATCCATATTCATCGCTGTGATTTGGTACATTGTATCACCAATCAATACAGGATTTGTGAGGGATGTATAACTAGAACCAACCGGATATTGAACGGCTGTGCTATCTGCTTCTAACTCCAAACTATTATTTGAAGGAACTTTTATATTTATAAATAAATTCTGAACGGAAGCCAATTTTGAACTTAACATATCCACTTCCACCGTTACACGAGGTTCACAAGGATTTGCCGGTGTAGTACCAATAATTTCTACTTTCAACGCTGACGGCTGAAGATTTACAAATAAAGGATAAGTTTCATAACTACATGATGTTTCCAAACTTGAAGGATAGGCATCATAATCATACCCAGCAAAAACATTTAATTGATGTGAACTACAATTACTGTAAGTCGCTGTGATTGTATAGGACTTCGTTTGGTTTTCATTAATATCTCCTAATTCGTATAAACCATTATTTTCTACAATCAAAACATTTGAAATCACATCTCTAACCTCAAATACATTAATAGCATTGCTACCGAAAGCTAAGAATGCATTTTCCACTACCGTTCCAGTCGGTTTCACTTTCACCGTCCAAGTTATAGAACTTCCAATTCCATCAACAGTTTGTTGTGTAGATGATAATTCCATTTCTCCACGTCTGTAACGAATATAATCCGGAGTACTTGATGCAATCGCTCCGGAAGTTCCACCGCCAATAAATGCACTATTATTATACTCAAATGTCCAATTGATATTTTCATACGTTTCTTGAGGAATCGCACAGGTTGCTCTAATATTTGCATGAAATTCACCATAAAATCCATCATCACTGACGCTAATATTTCCACCATTCAATTCATAATGCTGCTCTAAATCATAGGCGTAAATACTTCCGCCACTTCCATTTGGTGTAACCGATATTGGCTGCAAATCATTACTCGTCGAGTCATTTCGGGATACATTACTATACTTTGTAGAATATTGATAAAAACGACCTTTTGTAGCAGAATATCCAGTCGGTAATTCTAAATTTACCTGCTTCAAATACCCCCAATTTCTATATTCAGATGGAAATAAATCATTAAAAACATCTCCACTTCCTATTTGTAATTTATAGAATTGAGTAATCACTTTTTCATATCGATCTAAAGTAATCGAATTTTCATCATAATTATTCCAATCATAACCAACCAAAGTAAATGTTCCATTCCAATCATCACAAGAGTATTCATCAATACTGGATGTTGGATTTTGAATATCACTTAGATAAAAAGTATTATTCGTGATCAGCACCTGCAAAGTCGTAGAGCCAATATTTCCAATGACCTTATAAGTTCCACTCAAAATAACTTGATCGCCATCTTCATAAACGAAACTATTGAAATCACTACAACCTAAACTTGTTAAAGTCGCAACACTGTAATCAAAATTGATATCTCGATCCGTTCCAGACATTACTGAAGTAAAAGGAACATTATTACACGTCAACGTTTGTCCTGTACTTTGGTCGATTACCGTAATTGAAGCACCGATGATATCAATTTCATTTCCTTTTGGCATTTTTGTATAAGCATAACCATATTGCCAATTTAGATGTGTGGCATCTGTATAAACTATTCCTGTGAATGTCGTCTTAAATGTATCACTGACCATCATTCGATCCAACTCAATCACATTCATATCCAATGAACCCGTTATATCTGGAATACCGTCTCTATCATTATCTGGCAAACCAAAACTCGTTCTTTCTACCTCGAAACCATTGAAATCCATTCCAACACAATTTCCACTCGGACAGTGTAACTGCGTAGAGATCGAAGTCAGGCAAGTCATTGGCATTTCAGAAGCAGGAATACAAGAGACACCACCCATTTGTGATAAGGTAACATTCGTGACGCCTGTATAATTACAAGTCGTTGGCGTTATTGGTAAACCAGACGGACAAATTCTAAAACTATACGGTGCGGAAATATTAAAACAGCCAGAACTACTTACATTTAAAATATTCTGACCAATTGCTAAGCCAGTTACAGTACCTGTGGTATCATAACTTACCGCATAACTACCATAATCTGTGGTTGTCAAACTCGTAAAAGTTGGTATATTTTCTACTGCTAATATTTGTCCTGACAAATCCGTCAAAACATAGCTTGTGGTTTCTCCTGCTGCATTACTACCGCCTGATTTCGACAAAGTAACATTAGTTACACCTGTATAATTACAGGTCGTTGATGTTACTGGCAAACCCAATAAACAAATTCTGAAGCTGTACGGCGCAGAGATATTAAAACAGCCCGAACTGCTTACATTTGTAATATTCTGACCAATTGCTAAACCAGTTACGGTACCTGTGGTATCATAACTTACCGCATAACTGCCGTAATCCGTGGCTGTCAAACCCGTAAAAGTCGGCGTATTTTCTATTGTT
>Ga0209712_10003151_pt1 | contig 13424 bp, 13 predicted proteins | sample ArcOceMetagenome_FD_187443 | JGI IMG/M metagenome (GOLD analysis project Ga0209712, IMG submission 187443) | Marine eukaryotic phytoplankton communities from Arctic Ocean - Arctic Ocean - Greenland ARC118M Metagenome (SPAdes) (version 2) | ecosystem: Environmental > Aquatic > Marine > Oceanic...
ATCAGCCATCGCGCAATAAAGTCCACCAATTAATAAGCTTTCTGCTGCATATTGAATATTCAATATCAATGCACACAACATAAATTCGAAAATACGCTTCGCTTACTGGTACTACCTACCTTGAACTTGAACCTACCGATACTACCTCTAGCTAACAGAGATACATACTAATAACAAATAATAAAAATGAAACCAGCTCGAATCCTCGCCATTCTTCTGATCCAGCTGACATCAGCGATTGCAATATCCATCAGCTCAAACAACCAATCAGCATCGGCGCTCCTCAAATCCCTCGTTACCAACGAGAAATGCTTCACATCCACCAGCGGAGCACAGCTGTTCGCCGACTCGTGCGCTACAAACGTCATCTACGAAGACTGCTACCACCCCCAGCCATTCGTCGGCCGCAGAAATGTTCAGCAATATCTCATGGATAAAGTAGACACGAGGAAGAGTAAGGGAGAGATCCGATTGGACAGAATTACTGACGGTGATGGAACACGCGCCTGTGGATTCGCATGGACCTATACCTGCGGAGAAGAAGAGGGGCTCAGAGGAACCACCTTTGTCGAACTGAATAACCAGGGAGAGATTCAGTATGTGCGAGAGATTCCTGAGCCCATTTTCAAACCGGGTGATTTGACATTGGAACTCTTGAAGGCTGTCACGGCGGGGGCAGAGAAGCAGGTTTTACCGGATTATACACCGAGGAGCCCCAAGGATGCAAATGATATCGTCAAGTATTTGTTCAATGAAGTTCAAGGGAGAGATATTGAGATTGCTATGGACTTCTTCTCGGAGGATATTGTGTACCGTGATTTTAATTATGAGGAAGCTTTGAAGGGCAAGGATGAGGTCCGGAAGTTTATCGAGGATTTTTCGTTTCCTGGAATTGAATTTAGAGCTCAGAGGTTTGATGATGGTGTGCTGAGTACTTGTTTCACCTGGGAGGTAGTTTTGATGGATGCTCCCGATACCGTCAAAGGGATTAGTTTCTATGAGCTTGATCCTGTGGATAGAAGAATCACATACGTAAGAGATGTTCCCGAGAGTGCAATCAAACCACCAATTCTTGGGAAGATTGCTAGGCAGCTACGTCCTGGACTTGGAGTTTTTCAGGGTGTTAGGATTGGAAGTAGACCGGGTGGAATGTAAACATTTTTTGGTTCGTAAACTAGGTGAACAGTGTGAATTATGTCAACAGTAGAAAATAGAAATATGGAAATGCCGAATTAATGTTCAATGTCCACTTCTTATCGGTCGGAATTAAATAATTAGAATACTGGCGCATGCGAACCAATATCGATCATCAAAACTGGTAAAATTACTGTGTACACGCACTACGGTAGTACATCATCTATCATTCGTCAAAACTGAAAATAAATCGCCTAGTTACCTTCGCTGAGAATGCCTGGCGCTGGACGTGGGAAAACTCGAATGCCTTACTGAATAAAGCATTCCTGGTAATCATTTAGTTACCTGGTATTATATTATCCTTTTGGATACATTGTACTATCATCTCATTTTCTATTATACCGCGTTGAAGTGTGTACTTCTGGGCAAATTCAAATCAAAAGAGTTTCAAGTTTCAACCAAACATGGCCGAAGCCTGAAGATTGAAGAAGGAGCTCAAATAAGCCTATTTAAGACCAAGTTCTTAGTACAATAGTCCGAAAATATCCTTTAGGAGTAAACAAATAACAAATAACACAGAACACAACAGTGACGACACAACATATCGGTACTTACATCATACCATTACAAAGGAAGCCAGCGCAAAGCGCAAAGCACACTATTCCATGACGAAAAACTAGACGACCTATCTATTGCTGCACCATAAAGGAAGGAAGAAAGGAAAGAAAATCAAACAATCACAACACCAAATGCCTAACCAATACCAAGGCTCAGCACAACCACGCCAACGTGCACGATCGCGATCACGGTCGTATCCAGAAGGATCTGGATCTCCGAAACGACAAATTCGATACAAGAATGCGGCGGGCGATCGGGAAGAAGCAGCATCATCGCCCATCACCATCGTCAAGAACTTGATTCTATTAAGTCTCACAATCGTCATCATAGGCGGTGCAAGCACAATATTGCTAATGATGTACGTGTCGGTGAGACCTTTTTCATTATCAACGTATCGACGTCTTTCGTGCACATGTGTGGCATCCTTTGTGGATGCCATGTCTCTCATTCTGCCAAATATGAAGATTTGCCTCACTGGAGATTCAGATGCTTTGTCGCCGATTGGAGTTTCTTTCATAGTTTGCAATCATTCCATGGATGGGGATTGGTGGGCCATGCTCATGCTTGCGAGATGTGTTGGGTTGAGAGGAAGCGTCAAGGCATTTCTTCAATATAGAAATCACATTGGTGGCACTGCTAGTACTACTGCTAGTTCTACTGCTAGTTGCAGCAATATGACTATGAATGTGAATGCTAATGCTAACAATCATCAGCGTCGTGGCATTCCCAGTAGTGCCAGTGCTCCTGTTCTCAACAAAATGATGCCAGCCTCTGTTGCGGCATCGACGTCTACGCAGGGATTCATGCACATGACTCGCAACCTTTCGCAACCTACCATACTCCAAGGAATCAATACTCACAATCACGCAAACAATAACAATGGCAATGGCATTGGCAACGACGATGGCAACAAAAGCAACCATGCGAATATCAATATCAACACACACCAGAACTACCACCAAAGCCAAAATCAGAACCAATCCCTCGCCATCACATTCCTCAACAAACTACTCGACTTCCCACTCCTTTCCTCGGAAAATACACAAAACTACGTACAAGATCGTGACAAACTCTTTAGCCTCTTGAAATCATTCGCATCTCCCCATCACGAACAACGCAACCAAACCCACAATCACAATCACAAACATAAACACAACTACCCAGATTCCCACTCTCATTCCCAACTACCGCCGACACACCTACTCCTCTTCCCAGAAGGATGGCCCGAACACCAGAACCGTAAATCCATGATTGCTAGAAGTTTGGAATACGCAAAACGGGAAGGAAGGCCCCAACTCAAACACCTATTACTACCACGGACCACAGGATTCTATGCCAGTCTCGATAGTTTACGAGATGCCTCACCGGTCGTATATGACGTTACAATGGCTTACAGAGGTTACGATGGTCAAAGAGCATTTAGCAGCAATATATCCTTTGAAACACTCATGAAAGTCATTGAAGGGAAAATACCCAATGAAGTCCACGTACGTATCAAACGGTTTAGCATGGGGGAAGTTCTTTCCGATAATAACTGGTTGGACAAACAGTGGACGGAGAAAGATCGGATGCTGGAGCATTTCGCGAGGCACGGCGGGTTCCCTGTGGACAATAGAGGCTTTTGCCGGCATGTCGTCATGAATACGAAAGGGTTATGCGTGGAGAGTTCTTTTATGAATTTTGTCAAATTGGCCATGGTATTTTTTTGCATTCCGCTTATTTTATTGTTCCTGGTGCCACTTTTGTGCAGTATTGGGTGGATGTTTGTCGTGTACAAGTCGTTTGAGATGTTGTTTCCAGGGGGGTTTGGCAAACTTTTTGGGTTCAGCACTGGTGATCTGCCTGGGGCAATGTCGAGGGATGGGACGGTGGGAGGTCGTGGTCGCGGCGGGGGTGGAGAGGGCAGTGTGAATAGTGGTAGCGATTCTGCGGTTGGGACTCCGTTCTTTCCTGCAACGCCTTTTGCGAGTCCGACGCATGTTGCGAGTTGGACGTCTGCTCCAGCGGGTAAGACTTCGGATTCGAACCAGAAGCGGAGGTAGTGTATTATAATATGTGAGGTTAAGATTGCTTGTATTTGAAGAAAAAGCCGATAATGGATAATGAATATTCAATATATAAAATATGTGACATAGGATAGTTTAAAGTTGAATGTAAATTACTTATTGCATTTTAAACAAATGCTATTCTACATGTTGATTCTTTTCAATTGAAGTTATCGACAGCGAGGACAACAGACACTCAAAAGAGTATATACGCAGAACGTGTAAATCGAGCAAGGGACGGCTCTGCGGTGCGCGCTGATAAGGTTGAAAGTATATACGTGTAGCGCACGCTGAATGGATGGAATCCATCATCCCAATCACTCATCTTCCTTGGGACTACCGCTTTCCAAACGTTCTACTTCCTCACATGGCAATTCCGTGCCGTATGATGACACACTAAAGTTACCTTGCAAGTCCCTATATACTGTCGAACTGATCCCACCGATGCACGTCAAGCCTACAAAGATTCCAATTTGTAATTTGTAATTCATCCCCGCCACAACCTTGTGAAACGAAAAAAGAGAGTGAGATGTGTGTTAGAAATATATTATAGAGTTGTATCGGAAGAGTCTAGAGATCATTAGCAGATAGGAGACATTTAATAGCAGACAGCGAGCAGCAAAAAAAACATATAACAATAAAAACATGACATAAAAACTCACTTGCTGCGACGCATCCAGAATTTTAATCTCAAAGTTTCCACTGGTACCGCTTCCCGCAGGAAACTCAAAATTATACCTCTCAATCGGTCCCTGGCCTTCCTTCAGATTCCTGACCACGAGTTCCGCTGCTTCTATCACATTCGAATCCCGTACATTTGCTGGAGAGTACCCTCCCACCATTCGCCGCGGAACCTCATTGGTTCCTGTCGACAGGGTTGGTTTCAATGACATAATAAAGAATAGAAATAGCGCTGTTTTCCGAAGTGAGATGAAACACTGCATGTTCGGCTATCTATCACAGAGAGTGTTCGTAACTATTACGGAGTTGGATTGGAGTTCTCGCTTTAGCTTTCTATTTTTGTGTTCGTTGTTCTGTTCGGATAGATATTAATAATTTGGTAGTCGTCGTCGCGCTTCTGTTTTTATAAGATTCATTTAATTCATAACCTGTTGTACTGAATTTTGAGGTTATGATGTCTCTCTTTTCCTGATAAATCCAAGGAAGAATCATTATTTGACTAATTTAGATCTCCCTGCCGTTGAAAAGGTCATAGTACTTGTGTTAACAAAATTTGTTCAACTAAGTCATGCCCCCGTTTAACTAAGATAGCCATTCAACGTCTGATTAGCAATTAGTTCCCAGGTTCAAAATGTCAAGCGAGCCTACACATCCAAATAAAACATTGTGGGAAATATCGAGCAAGGATACAACAAACTGCACTAGCAACAACAACAGCAGCAGCAATAGCAGCAGCAATAGCAAAAACCGCTAAGCAAAAATAAATTATGGACAGTGGATCTCCCTTTGTGCTGTCCAAGGTGCATTCAAGGCCTGTCCAGGGAAATGAAATTGAATTGGAACGCCTTGCATCGTTGAAACCCGTCATCAGAAATCCAATCTTACAGCAGGCCAAGGAGCAGGCTGAGAAAGATGATAGATGCCAACAATCTACGCCAATGACCCAATATGATGGATCTGGAATTCGGACTGGTGGAGATGACAATGCCAATGGCGTCGATTATACTGGCACAACCAGTGTTGACCTTGACGTTGACCTTGATGTTGACGAGTCGCTTTTTGATACAAAAGGAAAGATCGCCATGACAAGAGCACCTTCTGTGAAACCTGCCCCTCCACCAATTCCATTGAGTCACATGAGTACTTCTCCCGCAGCTCTTCCCAGTGGACCAAAGCCTTTTACTAGAAATGCATTCCTTCCTACCATTCCTTCCTTCAAACCAATGGCTCCTACTGCTCCTATGTTGACTGGTGTAGTAGAGGAGGCGGAGTCAGTAGTGACGGAAGACAGTATATCTGCTCGTCAAGAGGAACGAAGCAGTGCAAGCACTAGTGCAAGTACATCCAAAGAAACTATGACAGCCCCCATGCTTTCCATGGCAACGGAGCAGGAGCAGGAAGAGAAAGATGTTAAAGTACAATCTAACGGAAATGGCATCGTTCCTGTTCTCTCGACGAAGACTCAGGTGGAGGCAGAGGAGAAATCAATTGGGGCGAAAAGTAGGACATCTTCTCGCTCTAAAGGTAGAGCAATAGATGGTTCGGTGGAATCTCAAACGAGAGGTAGGAACACATTGCGCTCTAGATCAGGTAGTAGAGGAAGAGAAAGATATTCGGAAGGCTCTGTAACCTCTGGCAAATCCAAATCTTCGTGGAAACAGACGATGAAAATATATGGCAAGGAGCAATCTTCTGGTGGAGGTTCAGTAACTAACGCCATTGGCAATTTTCTTAGATCGAAGTCTAGATCAAGATCGAGGTCTAAGTCGAGATCCAGTGCTCGTGCTGGGTCGACAAGTAGAGGAAGAGGAGTTGCTGATGTTACATCTCAGGCTTCTTCGAGCAAAACGCCTAGCAAAAGGCAACTCCTTCCTCCATCCTATAATTCCGGAGCTCCGAAGTCTTCTGCGTCTACGGCATCTAAACATCGGAACACAAATTCGCAATCTGAAAGTGCCGAGGAAATTGATAACGAGCCTGGTGTGATCTGGGTCAGATCCTTTTCGTCCAGGAGAGGAGGCAGTGTATTTGTTGGAAAGAATGCTGCTCCCCGCTCAGGTATGAATACAAATGAGGACGGCCTTTACCTCGACGATAAATCCTTGATGTCTGCTGATTCTCAGGAACTCTATGCCTTGAGAAAGTTGCATGGATTCCATGATAGTCCTAAGACCAAATCTATGGCAAGCAGAGGAACCACAATTAGCAAAGATAATGATGTCGGCAGTGTTGTCAGTAGAGGTACTGAATACACTAGAGGTACTGAATACACTAGAGGTACTGAATACACTAGAGGTACTGAATACACTAGAGGTACTGAATACACTAGAGGAACTGAATACACTAGAGGAACCGCAGACAGCAGTGTTGTCAGTAAAGGAACCGCAGGCAGTAAAGGAACAGCAATTAGCGATACCTCAGAGAGCATTAGAACCTCACAAACAAAATCCATTATGCACTCTAGAAGCAAGCATTCGATGCCATCTACAATCGTCGAGGAGGAGGGCGACGAGGGATCGGAAGGCGTCTTCGATAAGAGCACTACGGGTACTTTCTTCACTTCAGACCAAACTGCACTGGACGAAGAGGTCGAAAGTTCAGAATCCGAGGAAAGTGATGATTCCGATGACGAGATGACAATGGATACTTATGCCAATTTCACAGTTGGAGATGAGGAAGATGACAGCGAAGATAGTTCTGATGATGATGAAGATGACTTTTCTGATGACGATGACAGTGCTGATACAGAAGCTCTCGCCTTGGGAATTTCTTCTGTTGCTGGAGGTAAAAGTCAAAGGACGATGAAGACTGCAGTCAGTGATGTCAGTGGATCATTTGATGATGATGAAGTGCTAGGAAACAGAGATGGTGTCGCCGAAGATGTTGTGCAAGAACCGATTGAACTCGAGAAAGAAATACAAAGGAAGAAAAAGGCAGAGCGCGAAGCAAAGAAGAAGAAGACACGGGTTTTCAAAATGGGCACAGGATTGGGCAAAAAGAAAGGAGAAATGAAAACAGTAAAGACACAAACTGAGAAGGCGAAGATTTCCAAACGTGGGGTTTTCGGCACTAAGAAAGTTAAGACGACCAAGATGAAGACAACCAAGATGAAAACATCTGGTGTGAGAGCCCCAAAGAAGAAGACTATCAAAAAGAAGAGAGGAGTGCAATTGAGAACTATTCGTATCAACGGCCAGCTTGACCAAGATGACATTGTTCCTAGGAAGGGTGATCCTGGAGTGAAAGGTGCGTTCATCACGACTTTGGTATCAAGTTTGATGTCTTTATGTTTAGATCATTGCTGATGAATTTTAAATTCCTACGTTTTTGTAACAGTGATGAGGGTGTGCAAATTGACGTCCCAAGGCTACGTCGCTGCCGAATTCACATCTATCGACCCCCTCAACACTCCTCTGCACATTGCGTGTCTCACACACTATCCGCCACGTTTCATTTTGGAACATCTACTCAAGTCGGATGTTGATTTCGCGATTGGAACAGAAAATAGTTCTGGCGAGCTACCCATCCACTATGCGGTCATGGACAAGAAGGGCGTTGATCCTGATGTTTTTGAATCGATGATTGAAAAGTTCCCCGAGTCGGTCGAACACAAAAATATTGACGAAAGTCTACCTATTCATGTTGCTTGTCAAGTCGGTGCCCCAAGTTTATATTCCATCAAACGTTTGTTGGAAATCAACCCTGATTCCGTTCTCGTACAGAACGATCTTCAGGTACCTTTAGACGAGTATAACGAGGGTGAGGAAGAGGAGGAGGTATACCAAAGAGGATGCCACGAAATGCTTTGTTTCGATTGGAAGCAAGAGGAGGTGAACAAACATGTCAAATATGAGACAGGGTGGGCCCCTCTTCACCTAGCAGCTGTGAATGGTGCTCCACCTGATGCGATTGAGGCCATTATCGAAGCAAATATTGAATGTATGAATGTTCAAACAAATAAGAAGCGCACGCCTATGGAATGTGCCCAGAATGTAGTAATCAACGCAGTCCTCAACGATGTTGAGATCTACAAGGTTCAAAATACATTTGATGCGATCGAGGTGATGCAGTCCTATGAAAAAGAGATCCGTGTCAAACAAGAATTAGCACTAAAGGCAGGTATCGTGAACTCTACCCTTGAAAACTCAGATTCTTACGGCGACTGGTGGATGGGCGTAGCTAAGATGCTTCCTACGAGAGAAAAAGTTGACGAGATAATGAAGCGAGATAAAGGAGCTAGATTTGACGATGGGGAATACGACTATGGCGACGATGACTGGAGCGATGAGAAGGGAATGACAAACCTTCATAGAGCAGTGCTGAAAAAAGCAGAACCTGACTTGGTCCATAAATTGATGGAAGACAGTCCTGAGTGTATGGATATCGTCAGTACAATGGACAGGACTCCATTCGAGTGCGCCAAGATGGTGATCATTAGAGGGTTACTAAACAAGGATCCAATCTCAACGTTGACGAATACTTTTGTGACGCTTGAGATCATGCAAGCATATAGAGAAAGTCGTGACGGAGCCGAACAAAATGAATTCAATGCCACGGCTGCTCTTTCTAGAGCTAATGTTAACAATTTGCAGACAAGGAATAGAATTTCCTGGGGTTCCAGCGCAGACGCCTATGAGTACATGAAAGCGTTTGTTGTCATGAACTTGACAGGCGGATCTCTCTTGGGAAAAGTTGTGACGGCAGATACTGACTCTGCAGTTCAGCCATTTGAATACTTCCCTCCTGCCAACCTCCGGCATGTTAATCTCCGCACCAATGTCCCTGTTGGTTACCGTCGATTACGGAAAGCTTTTCTGAACCAAAGAGGAGATTTCCTCAAGATTGCAGTGCACGCAGAGCGTCTCCACAATAGAAAAATCAAGATTACGCCCTGGAACAAGCATGGAAAGGCAATTGGCCAGACGAAATTAAAAAAAGGAGAAAAGTGGTCCGATTTCATTGGCGCAAAAAGGACTGATAGTTATATGGTCCCCAAGAGTGAAATTGGCACTGCGCATATGGTATATGAAACTGTGGAACTTACTGAATACAATGATTATTGCTTCGCAGTAAAAAGTATCATTAAGAATCCAGATTTGCCATTCGGTTCGGAATATGAGACACACTGTCAGACCATTGTTATTGATAAAGGTATCAACAACAGTAGAATCATTTGTTCGTCTGAGATGGTTGTAACTGGTATGGCGATGGACGATGATTGGCAGGTGAGAAATTCAATGAGGCATCGTGCAACTGCATACTTTTACGCGTTGGGAGATGCCATTTGTATGCATGCCGGTTCTGATGTAGCAAGTGAGAAAACTACTTAACATATTGAGCGAATAGATGAAGCAAAGAAGATGTCGATCAATCTCTCAGCCTTATATATATGTGTGAAAATTATTTTAAGTGATATGTAATACTTATGATTTGATCATTTCCAGTTTGAAGCAATCTTGCTCTTCTACGCATTTGACATCGAAGTCCTAAACTGCATCAGTTCTCTCAGGAAGAGTGGGACGACGATGGCAAATCTACGACTCTCATGGGGTGGGATCACAAGATGTGTCAATCTGGGAATACCCTCACGAGTAAAAATATCAAAGTTAAACTAGCTCCTTTGAAACCAGTTGCCATTGAGCCTATTGGGCAGCGATGGAAATGCACCAAGCGGATAACGACAGTGGACGGAGCAAGGCTGACTCGCTTATTAAATATTCTGAGGAGAAGGATCTGAGTGTCGACGCTGTGCTACGTACGTGTAGCCTTTTGACTAAAAATTAAAATTTTATAAAATAAATCGATTCAATTCGAACAAAAGCAACATTCATGTTGCATCTCTTTCCAATCGTGTATCAGTACCTTACTGCATTCTTTCTGACCTAACATTCGCATTTACTTTCCAGTGAACCCATCCACCTCATTCATCTTTTACTATAATTCAATATTGAACATTTTTCAATGTATCCGCAACGAATGAATGATTCGAATCAAATCGAATCCTTGTAAACAAAAATCAAGCAAGAAGTGATCATTCATTGATATTGCTTGTACGAATCTTGCTTCTTGGGAAAGAATTGATTCTTTTTCTCCAAAATTCCATCAACAAAACTTTTGAAGAGCCCCTTTGCCTTTTTCTGTCCACCACCACCATGAGAATTGGATGCAAATGGCAAACTCTCCTCTATCGAAGTCAAACTAATGAAATATCCAAGAGGGACAACCCATACAAACACAAACAGGAATCCCATGACTTTCATGGCAGGACTTCCGCTAATCAAAGAGGCAGAATTTCCCTGTTCATATTCGACTCTTAGATGATTTCTATATTCGTCGGAAATAAAGTAGTTGAACCATGAAATGTGATTGGCAAGTGTGACAATGAGTGCCCATATGGTAGCGAATGAGACTGGTTGTACGAATGGGAATGTGGCCAATAAGGGCAGATATGATATGTAGGTGAATAATCCAAATGCACATTTTTTGAATGGTAGCCCGTCAATAGCGAGAATAATGTAGAAGATTCCAATTCCTATTGTGCCTCTGTGTAAATAGCGTCTTGCTATGGATGAGTATTCTTCAGCAAGTTCACATGCTAGATAGAGGCTGAAGGATCGATGGATATGGGAGAGAAGACGAGTGAGTGAGTGAATCACGTCGAGGTTCGATGATGTATCCAACTTCCAATACAAACTTCAAGTGATGGAAAAAATCCAGCACACGTCGGTCATAGAAAGAATAGTGAATAGTGCCACATCATATCATATCAATGAATATACCACCATATCCTACTATTGCTAGTAGCTAGCTGCTAGCTTGCTAGTTGAAAGCAATTCAACTCACCCTGCAGAAACACACAGAGCCAAGACGGCAAGAGCAACCCAGCCTCCAAGGAATGACACGGCCTTGAATATAAATCCCATCTTAGAGAGTTGAGAAGCGATACGAATGAATGAATGAATGGATGAATGAAGAATCTTCTGAACAAATGGAAAATTGAGCACTACTGTTATGACCGTTTGCCGTTTGTTGTGTTTGTTTCTCCGTTCAAAAATAATTACACACAAGTTTGAAGTTTCCATGCTTTCTCCTTTCTTTCTCTCTTTTTTTTCTCCAACCACCACCAACCGAAAACCGAACCCTTCCTTCCTCATTGATTTGGCTAACTTAGCTCTCCAAACTTCCGTTGACTTTCGAAAATCTCAAATCTCAACGTCGGTCTCAAAGTTGGAGGAAAAAATCGTTCAAGCGAATAAAACATAAAACACATATTGAATATTGAATATCATCGTACATTCCACATACCGTATTGAATATTTAACGAAGAAATCGCTGCTCTTTCATTATTGACGAGTACGAATCGAATCGCTATTTCAATTTGGGAAACCCAAGTTTGGGAAAGTTCGCCATGTCATTAGCATCAATTTCAATGAAGCCCACGAGGACGTCTCCCGCGGCTCTTCCCAGTGGACCAAAACCAGTGTCTCAACCTGCTAGGAAAATGGTTCTTCCTACCATTCCTTCCTTCAAACCAAAACCTCCTGTTGCACTACCTGGTTACCCCACTGCCCCTGATGTTCCTCCTCCTCTTGTTGCTTCTGTGTCGGTTGATGTAAGAGAAGAGGTGGACGCAGTACCTGTCGCCCCTACTGCTCCTGATGATCCTCCTCCTCCTGTTACTTCTGTGTCAGTTGATGTAAGAGACGAGGTGGAATCATTAATAACAGAGGAAAGCCCGACGACATGGGAGCAGGAGCAAAAAGAGAAAGCCGTTGAAAGAACACAACAACCCACTGGATATATTTCCATTCCAGCTCACACCAAGAAACCCCAGGTGGTGGAGGAGGAAAAGAAATTAGCAAGTAGGAGGAGAGATTCTTCGCAATCTAGAGGTAGATCAACCGATGATTCCATGGCATCTCAATCGAGAGGAAGGAGATCTACGCGTTCTGAGAGTAGATCAAATACAAGAGAAAGAAATACCGATGCTTCTGTAGCCTCTGGTCAAACCAAATCTTCGAAACAGACAATGAGAATATACGGCAAGGATAAATCTTCTACTGGTGGTGGTTCCATATCAAAAGTCAAGGAACAATTATCAGGTATTTCCATATCAAAAGTCATTGGCAATTTCCTCAGATCGAAATCGAAATCGAGGTCTGGGTCCAATGTACGGTCGACGTCCATGTCTAATTCGAGGTCGACGCCAAGGTGCAATTCTAGATCCAGTGGTCGTTCTGGATCGACAGGTAGAGGAACTGACGTGCCTTCTTCGAGTCATTCGCCTACCAAGAAGCAGCTACTTCCTCCATCCTATCCGTTATCATATCGCTAACACAAAGACGCGATATCTGCCGGATCACCAATCACCAATTATCAATCACCATTCACCAATCCTCAATGAATCCCATAAAAAATAAAAATATCAAATAGAAATGCCCGCATGGGCTACATACAATTAGTAAAAGAATATAGTCTGAATTTGAAATATGGCATACTGTAAGGCCTGTATTTTTATAGAATCTCTATTATAGATTATAGTATGTACACTTCCTTATTTGGCCCACTCAAATAAGAAGTCAACATTACTCTACCTGTGATGATACGATTCAGTATTCATGGATACCGCGAGAAGATCGTCATTCTGTGCTTCATTGCGCAGGTGCTGTGGCGAAGAGCAGCGTTGAATAATCATTAACATCCAATGCCCATGAATGGAATTAGAACAGGTCCTCTACTAGGGTGGACTGTGTCCATCTATTCCTTCCCGAATTGGGATTATGCCACATGTGATATGCTCAATCTCCTCTGCGTCCTGCGGAAACATGCCTGATTTCGCGCTACGTTTTCAATTAGTGTTGGCAAGAGTGAAAAGTGCAAAAAAGTGCAAAGAGCGAATGAAAGAGTGAAAGACGTTTTTGAGAGTGAATGGAAGAGTACAAGACA
>Ga0209712_10003153_pt1 | contig 13419 bp, 10 predicted proteins | sample ArcOceMetagenome_FD_187443 | JGI IMG/M metagenome (GOLD analysis project Ga0209712, IMG submission 187443) | Marine eukaryotic phytoplankton communities from Arctic Ocean - Arctic Ocean - Greenland ARC118M Metagenome (SPAdes) (version 2) | ecosystem: Environmental > Aquatic > Marine > Oceanic...
ATTCTTCGTAATTAGCACCCTGTTAGATGGGCGAGTGGGCTTTATCCCATAAATCCTTTTGGACGTTTCTTGACCTTTCTCCCTAGACGGAGTTTTATTAGTTATAAGTTATGTAATCTTTGAGTTGTTATTATTGCTAGTAGAGACTTTGAACTTACTGGCGTCGTGGCTAGCAAGCTAGACCTAGAGTAAGTAGACTTGTTAGCGTATATTTCAGCTGCTTTATTGACTGTGCTTACTCTCTGGTAAAATTATATTTAGTATATTGAATATAGGTTATCGACTTAATATTATTTATAAAGCCTCACATCATGACAGATGATGTCATAAGAGAAGGCTGATATTTTTAGTGACATATAATTTAAAAGTTTGAGAATCTCATTGAGAATCCAGTTCTCTCACTATTCTAGTACGTATCGCCAAACCATACCCCCTGTTGATATATCGCTAAAAATATCTATTTCTATCAAATATAAACGGATTGAACTCATAAACTCCAACAATCAACATTTGCGTTATTGATCTAGGTAATAATTACCACTATTGCCTCCATTTATAAAGCAATCAATTGTTTGAAATCGCCAATAACAAGAGCATCAACTACTACCAGCAACAACAAAAATCAAAGAAGCATGTGGGCATCAATTATCTTTGCCATCGCAGCATCGAATTCTATGTCCCAACCATCATTCGCTACTGCTCAACAAGCATGTTCCTGTTCGCCCACAATCTATAAATGGAACCTCGACTTTGCAAATTCTTGCCTCTTTCCAGATGAACCAAATGATAATATTGGAATCGATATTGGACCAGGTCTGGGAGTGTCGGTAGCTTTATGCGAAGTGAATATTTTAGACTCTACTTCTCCAGATGATACGCTCGTGCCATTCTCTGTCACTGGATTCCAATTCAAAGAACTTGACGAAGAATTTCAGGTAATTAAGGTCACTGCTAATGGACCTCCTGATTTTATTCCTTTAAATGATGGAGGTGTCTTGGAATATACTTCTGAAACGGCTGCGGGGACTCGGATTCCTACAGCAATGAGTGCTACTGTCTTTGCTACAAATTCTCAAGGGACTGAATTAAAATTGCAATGGTTCGTTAGATTTTCTAATTTGTGTGAAACTATTCCATTCCAAGATGGAGATTCTCTTGGTTGGCTGGTATTTGTAAGTAGAAAATAGTGGGCAGTACGGCACAGTACAGTACAGGTATCAAGTTTGAAAGAGATGCTTGTTTGGTGGTTCTTCTGAACAGACCCACAATGGTGCAATTTCAAACTTCGAAATTACTGACTCACTCTTTTCTGTCGTCCTCTTTATATGTTCATGATAGAACGGTACGACTCCCGCTCGCGATAGTACATGTCAATTTGCATCTCAGCCACCCTCCATACAACAAACTCCTGCTCCGGTTGCATCTCCAAGTAATATTCCAACTACGTCGCCATCAGTGAAGCCCTCCATGCAACCAAGTGTTTCGCCCATGATATCGTCCTCTTTGAGACCAAGCGCTTCGCCCACAGCAACGTCCTCCGTGCGACCAACCACTTTGCCCACAGCAACTCCATCCAAAACGTCCACTGTTTTCCCCAGTCTTGGGTCTTCGTCATCTCCATCGGTGGCGCCATCATCTACTTCATCTCCCACAAAGTCACCAACGAAGACGCCGTCTGTAGCTCCATCCACTCCATTTCCCACCAAATCACCGACAAAAATCCCATCTTCTGGCCCAACATTCGAAGAAAGTTCAACTCCCACCATAAGCAAAGTTCCCACACTATTTCCTTCGGATGGTCCAGCTACTGCTAGACCTGACCTGCAGCATGAGCAACATCAACAGCAAAAACCTAGCAACGGCATGAGCAAATCTAGCAAGGGAAGCCCCACTGGACCTAGCCAGGGAAGCCCCAGCGGACCTAGCGAGGGAAGCCCCACTGGACCTAGAAGCAGTGTAATTGCATCTAGCAAGAAAGCAGAGGAAGTTGATACTACATCTATAGTTACAGTGATGGTGGTTATAACCACAACGATAGCTATAGCTGTAGCTGTAGCTATAGCTCGAGTTCGAGCTACAATTTGAGAAGAGATCTCAGAACCAGTCGTAACCCAGAAATTTACTACAATGAGTTTGGACGTAAAACAATCAAACGAAGAAGGAGTCTTTCGGTTCTTGAACGAGCCACAGATATACTGAAGGAATATGGGATTTCGAGTGTTTCATTAGCGCGTCTTGTAATCAAATCTAATCCTCGCTTTTTAACGAAACTTTCCACAATGGAACCATCTCCAACATCTAGCAGGACACATTTTCAAAAACTTATCATGATTTCCTAGAATTTCAGGACTCTTCGGAGTTTGAACCTTTTCTGGAACTCGTTCATCCACAATGCCCAGCTTTATCCTTGTTCTTCCTATCTCCTTTCGCATGAAAATGCTTCTTTTGCAAGAGATGCATAGACCTCTGCCGGTATGTGTACGATTTGGAATCACAACGCACGAAGTGGATGAGGCGACGAAACGTTTATTCATCATCTACACACACAACATTCAATAATTAGAAGAATGCGATGCAGATATATCGAAAGATGTATTCGTTGGAAAGAAGTTACACGTAGTCCTACATCTGTCCAGCCCAATAAGGCTATACCAACGGCGCAAAACTTACTGAGAGGCTTGCATTATTTTTGATCTTTGATTGATGTATCTCTTATTCTCCGCCTTCGGTATCCATGTACACGTTTGCTGCCTAGTTGGTTGGAACCCTTGCCATTCGACACCATCAGTAACGATCTCAATATCATCAATATCAGGGGAGTTGTTGAGTTTGCAATAGTAGTCTACCTTCCCCCGTAATATTTCAACAGATTTTGGAACTCGATCTAGAGTCAATTCTAGGGTTTTCTTTGGAACGACACGGCCTGTTTTTCCGCCTCTCGCCTGAAGTGTTGGAAGGAGCCAGAGTGAGCCGAGCGTCATTGAGGAACAATGTGAGCAGTAACAACTCTCAAGTATCTATTACTTACCTGCGCACGTGCAAATATTGCCTCTCTTGGTGCATCTAGTGTAGTAGAGAGAGCAATCTTCAATGCCGGAGGCGCGCCATCACCAGCACAAAGTCCACACGAATGGTCCAAGGGAGGGTCTAAGGGAAATTCAAGGTCTCTTAAAAAGAGCAAGAGCTCCAAATTCAGAGGGAAGCAAGAGCTCCAAAGAGTCAAAGAGCAAAAACGCGAAATGATCCAAGAACAAAAAACTTGAAATTGTATGGTAAATGATAAAGTAATGATAGGATCATTCTGTTTTAGCGAAGAAAGCCCTTTACAGCCTCCACTCGAGCTCTTGAAACAATTTATTTATTTGGGTGGATGGTATAAGAAGTATGTCGATGTACTGCTGCACAGTTGGTCAAATGTCAAGAAAATAGTAAAGTTATTTTCATCTTATCACATGTCAGTAATAGGAAAGATATTATCATAGCTCAACTTTCCAACCATATTCTAGCGCTTTGGGATAAGATATGTGTTTTAATTAGTGCACTTCTAATACTAACATGAAGCTCATCTGCTCTCTTGGACAGCAAGTATGGTGTACGTGAAGTCGTATTCACCCTTCCTGATCATGTTCTTCCTTCTATTTCTTTCTGTTGGATTTGTAAAATGGATCCGCAGGATAGGGCGCCTGCACTGTCGTCAAACCCTCATTTTGGACATTGAAGTGAGGAAGAATCATCATGATTTCAACACAAAGTTGTGTTTGTGCGTTTCCGGCAGCAAAAACTCCCTATCGTATTTCTGCTTGGCAGTTTCTTTCCGGGTACTCTGATTCTTTAAGATATCCATGATCGCTAGCACTTGTTTAGTAATGGTAATGTTGGAGAATGATAATACCAAAGTCATGCACGCTGAAAATGGCACTTGCTTGTCAGAAACCAAGTAGTCACCGGTAAGGTTATATTGTATGACTGCAGTAGGGTATCTTATTTGGATTTTCCATGTTCTGACTTACAAAGTAGTCCTGACGTATGCCTCTCACAAAAAAGCAACAATGAGCAGTAAAGACAACCTTGAACTTCATTTTTCAGTAGGTTGTAGAAGATCTTCTTCCCTAATATTCCAATTTCGGATAGGTTGTTTGTTTGCACGAAGAGTGCTACGGGGTGGACCCTTTTGCTCTAGTTTCTTCTTGAGGAACTTTTCTTGACTTGCGGTTGCTCTATCTGAAGCCTTTGTTGGCTGGAAACGTACAGCATGTATGAATGGACCAACGTTGATTGAAAGTAAGTTTTACTCATGAATGATTACAATCTAACATACCTGGGTGGTTGGCTTTTTTTGTTTATTTATTGCGCTGGCCCAAACAATTTCAGCCAAATCATCTACATCAATCTCTAGGCTTTGGCTGGAGTGTTCAGTGCCTTCTTGTTGTAGACGATGGACCTCGGCTCTCAATCTGTTGGAAAGATGTAGAAGATGATCTCTCTCTATGCATACTGCCTCATAATCTGCAGACATCTTCCTCATTTTTTTATCGTGTGTACGTTTAAATTCATGGGCTGGGCTCAGTTTCGCATCGTGGTACCTACTGAATAAAAGTGATCGGTTATTCTTTTGATGGTATGAGTTTTGATGGTGTTAAAAATCTTTCTGCATCTTACGCACCTTTCTGTTGTTTTTACGACAGCTTGAGGTTTGCTGATGTTCTTCTGTGGGTCACTTTGAGAACATGTACATTGGTCTCTCGCTTCCATAAACGAAGACATTAGCGTTTCCAGCTCGTTCCGCATGCTCTTCACAGTCTCCTTCAATTGTGAATTCTGCTGTAGTACGTCACGATTCTTGATACCAATTGAATCTTTCTGTTTTTTCAGTGACTGTAGCTCATTCCGCAGATCATTTTCAATACTAGCAAGATCGTTCCTCGCGACTTTGAATTCTTCATTCTTTTCACGGATTTGCGCTTCTAATCTATCCATTTGAATTACCGCGTCGTCCCTTTCTTGTACAAGACAGAGCTTTTCCTCTCGGTCTTGCTTTGCACTTCGCTCTAACTCTACCTCGTGCTCCAACCGCATCTGTCTACGATTACTTTGTTCAGCTTCTTCCGAATCCTTGAGGTTTTGGACAAAATCTGTCTTTTGCTTGGATTCCCTCCTGGTATCAATTCGCGATTTTCTATGCATTGAATCATTTTCCTTGCGCAGGTCCAAGCATTCTTTGCGCAGAGATGCAACTTTGTCTTTCAGCTGCTGTCTACTGCTTTGAATTTCTTCCTGTTTCTCCTTCACCAACTCATCTACTTCTCCCCTCTCGTCCTTCAGTATAACTATATCTTTCTTCAGTTTCTTCATTGTGTTTGTGAAAGCTTTGATATCCATTTTATTTCTTTTCTCGACTTTATGCAACCGTCTCTGATGGTTCTCTTCGCCATCTTTGAGCAGAGTTTCGAGTAGCGCTGCCTTCTGCTCCCATTCATTGATCTCACGTTTGAATTGTTTCGTATGCATCTCAAAGTCTTTACATTTATCGCCGGTCTCTCCGTGTATATGTTGAATGATGCTTAGCAACTCTTCAACCTTCCAATTTAGTTCTCTGTTGTCAACCTCGAACTGCAACCTGTCTTGACCGATCCGATTCAATTCCCTCTCGTACTGCCCTTTCTCTTCTTCAAGCGAACGCACTCGTATTTTCCATTGTCGTTCACAATCCTCCAATCTATTTCTAGTTTCGCCCTCAAGTCTCAACTTTACCTCATCCAATATTCTATTTTCCCTCTCTTTATACTTTTGTTCCGACGAATATACGAGCTCTAGTATTTCCTTATCTTTCATGTCTAAACATCTTTGGAGATCGTTCACGTCTTGGATGTACGCTTTCTCTCGGTTCGCAATCTCTCGATCAAATTTATCGTACAACATCACCTCCTGATCCCTTATTTGATTAATAAGCACCGATTGATATTCCTTCTCTAGATCTTCTCTCTTTCTTGATATCCTGTCCTCGTACTCTCTTTGAAGGCGTCTTGTAATCTCTTCTTCAGCCTTTGCCGTCGCCTTTGCAATTTGAACCGAGGATAATTCTTCGCAACTCTTTTGAACTTTCTCTGTCGCTTGCAAATGGTCTCTCTCCATTTGAAGTAGTCTATCCTGCAGTCTTTGGATTGTTTCATCCTTGTCATATAATAGTTCAATATGACGATTGCAATCTTGTTTGAGTTCAAGAAGCTTTGCCTCAAGTCCTTTAGTTTCCTCTTGAGCTGCCACAGACGCAGCTTGTCGAATTCGATTCAACTCTCTTTCTTTGTCTTCAATGACTTCAAGCAGAGCATGATGTGATGCTGAGTTCAATGCCATTGTAACCAAGGTATTGTCATTAGACTGCTCTTTTGGTGGTACCAGTGCCACTAGTAAACTAAGAGGGATTTGAAAATTTGAAAATGGATTCGAAATTTGAAATGTTTCGTGATTTTCGTCCCAGCGCTCGCAGTCATTCTCATTTTTTCGTGACCTTTCCTAATCGTGGCCGAGAAGGAAAAGGGTGATGCATCACCTCACACAAAGAAACACAAGGATAACAAAGGAAAATTCTAAAATATTTGTGTGTACCAGGAGGGATGAGTTTGAAGTTGTAGAGATGACAATAACAGGCAGTTTTCAACTCTTGTATGAATTCACTGACATTTCACTACGAAATAGTGCAAGCTTTGGTTTGAACAGCACTGTCGTTAATCATACTAGCGGGATAATAATTTTAATTTATTTTGACTTGAAATATCGCTCTTTTGGAGCTTGATACCGTCAATGCTTCTTCCCTGCTCGCCATTGCAACATTTATTGCTTTTCGACCGAGCTTTGGAAAGGCTTACTTTTTTAAAAGCTCGAAGAAACGGGAGGTCCGATCTCGTTTGCCCACCTCTAGTACATACTCTTCGACTTCCTCACCGTCGTGATAAAAAATAACCTTGATGTTTTCATTCATTGCAAAGAGGGTAAGTATCCCACGTGTCTTTGTTGCAGCAAGAGTTGCAAAGGCATAAGTGCTCACAGGGGGGAAATACCTTTATCGCTACGTTATTCTTTGAAAATCCTGGTTTGGGCATTTGTGGATCTGGACAATAATGCGGTTCATTTGGGGTCTGATGAACATGACAATGAGAGGTCGGAAGGAAGGCTGTCACCGTTGTTACCCGCACGAGATGCAACGAGGCTAAAATTGCAATTGGAGGAATATGCTGGCTCTGAATTTTTCCACCAAGAATCAGCCGCAATGGCCAAATTACACAAAGCGCCCAGCATACTGTCGAATGGTATATGCGGAGTCCAGAGTTTTGCGCAGTCGATACTTTCAAAGTTGGCAGAGGCAGAACTGTAATTGTTAAAAGTATTTGCACTACCGTAAGACACTCAAAAAAACGATTGTCTATGTATTGGTGGTAAACATCGTTTCGCGATTGCAAAGTGTCTATTCTTTGAATATCCCCTGAACTAAATGACAATAATCAAATACCATGTCCATCCAACATCTCCAAGATTCTGCAGATCCATTGCCCGGAAGCAATCCATTCCATTCCAACAGAACTAGTGCTAGCGATCATGGATATCTTAAAGAATCAGAGTACCCGGAAAGAAACTGTCAAGCAGAAATGTGACAGGGAGTTTTTGCTTCCGGAAATGCACAACCATATTCCACCACAACTTTGTGTTGAAATCGTGATGATTCCTCACTTCAATATCCAAAATGGCATCAATATTGTCTCCCCCGTCCATAGCAAGGAATATCTCTCTACGCAGAACCCACGGAGAGAAGAACTCACAGTATAGCGGAGTGCCCATTCCATGCGTTCCTACGAAATGGGGTGATTTGGATTTTACAACAAACCGCGGTATAAACTTATTTTTGCAATGCGGGCATTTTGTGGTGTAATCCGTGAACGAACAAGGCGACCAGCCAGCAATTAGCTCATCTGCGCTCAAAAATGCTGAGCACTGTGGACAGTTGTCCCCCTTATCATCGATCTCAACACCGTCATAAACGTCCTCTTTCAAGAGACATTCACCCATCGTAATATGCCTTTCAACCTCTTCATTTGTTCGTAAATCATTAATTTGTGGACGGGGTGTACTCTTTGATGAACCTGGGCGAAATGACCTCTTTGGAGTACCCGCAGAAGACTCACTCTTGGCGCCGTTGGAGGAGGTTTCACTTGCGGCAAAGGAAGTATCAATTGACGGAGAATTTCGCAATTTATTAGATTTTCCTCTACCAAACCATTTACTCTTTGGCGCTTCAATCTTGATCAGACCGGGATCGAAAGCGCTGAGTGGGACATTCGTTAGGGGCGATTTGAACGGTTCGTCGGGGTCAATCTCATTTGCAACCGAGAAAGTAGTCAAGTAATTTGAATAAATTTCACTATCCACCGTCAAGTACTGGTTCTTCATCATGGTTATGAGCTGCGTTGCCCTGCCAGTCGATCCGCATCTGCCACAAGCTTCCATCAGAGCTCTCAATGAATCTTGGTCAGCAGGAAGGCCACGAAGGTTCTTTGTTTCCAAGACAGAAAAGGCTAAATCTAGCTGACGATCGGCCACAAGTTTTGCAGCTTCTACATCATCTTCACCTATTGCATCAACGCTATTGTTTTCATCAGCATCGGCTGCATCTGTGTTATTTTCTTGGGTCACTTTAGTGCCCAATGAAACTTGTTCATGCCGAGGTATGAGCATCGCCACAGTCTCTGATGTGATGACACTTTTGGAAACAGTGCCACTGCACGGCGAACAAATACTCGTGGCACAATCTGGCACAAGCGATCTCTTCAAGGACTCGTCCATCTCTGTTTCAACAGATCTCTTAATCTGCGACGCCAGCGATTCTCGACGAGGAAGAGTATGGTTGAATTTGTTTCGTATCATTTCAAATTCAGAGCCTACAACTTTACAATATATGGCGAAAAAGACAGTAAAAGTGGCCACTTCAATCGACGAATGTGAAATCCCTGGTTGAAAGTCAACATCGAGTCTATCAGAGTTTCCAATATTGAAGCTAGTGCCAGACATAGCATCCATTCTAGCGAATTCTGCAGCAATAGCAGAGGGAATAGGTCTAGGGTGTCCAAACATTTGATGGTCAAAACTTTGGGGCCAAGATTTGTACATATAATTCTTCTTTTTACCAGCCGCCGCGTAAAGTTGGTCTAGGAGATTTGAGCTCTGCTCAAATTCGTCACTTGGCTGTGATACTTCAACTGTTCGCAGCCTTCTATGAGCCTTGGCGCTAATCAGAAATGCTGTTTCCCGCTTCTTAACAGTCATTTTGCTCCTATTCTTCTTCGCAGTAATACTCTGCTCAAAAAATATGATATCTGGAGCATTTGGTTCATACATCCGTTTGGTGACGAAGCAATCAAACTGTTGTGTTTCACAGAATTCACGGAGGAAGTGCCTGTAGTCAGCTTTTTGTGAGTCAATGAATGCTTGTGTTTTGAATGATTTGTTGCCTTTACGGACAAATACGTATTTGCCGTAGTCCCGAAGCATGGACACATAGAATCGAAGGAACGCTTCCTGAACGGAATCCCACGAACTCTGTTTCAAACCATCTTCATTGCCACGTCCATCATTAAGCAGAGCATCGCTATCAGGAGTGTATGCCAAGTTGAAAGCATCATCGTAGCCCCTCAACTTCTCTTTCCAAACTCGGTCAGCAGTTTTCATAAGCTTCCTCGACTGCACCACCTCCACGTTTTGGCTCAGTAAGTCAGCCTTTGACAACCCGCGAGCCTGCCAGAACACTTCACCAACATTAATCTCAAGTATCTTTTCCAGCTTTGACCGCCTTTTCAACGGCAACGCGGGAAATGGAAGCATCTCATCTCCTGTCGTAATTAAGTTTTGATCCAGGTCCACAACAATCGTTTCATCACTGATATCACCAACAGCATGCGAAAAGTTTTGCCTCGTAATTCCACACAAATAAGGCATTGGCGCATCTTCAGTAGAATGGATGCAAAATAATGGATAAGAGAACAACGAAAAAGGTTTGGCAAATTTGTAAGTTAGAAGAACACGAAGCCAACGTACCCAACATCGGACTGAGAAATCGAGGCAAGATTGGAATATATAAATGGCTCCACTCCATCGGGAAGAGCAAGGAACACAATATTTCAGCACATATTGTCAGGAGGCTGAATTTACTTGACACTAGTAGAACCTTTCTTTCAAGTGTCAATGCATACCATACAAATATTACGTTGTTCACGTCAAGGCACTCAAATAATACTTTGAATGGTAGGGCCACATGTGCAATTGGTTGTCCTCCCGGTGGCGCCCAGAATTTAAGCGTCGACGATAGGATCTGACAGATAAATCGAGTAAGAAATCGATAGCTGTAGAAGTGAAGTTTGACTGTGTGTACTGTTTAACGAGGCATTTTCTTACCTTGATTTGCAACTCAAACATACCGGGGGGTGGGGCAGGGGCTTCTTCACAAATGTTCAACACATAACGTTCAATTGGAGCATTCATCAGGTTTGTCATTGTTGCCAATCTATACAACTGACCAAGATATTCCCGAAACGAATGTAGATATGGCCATGACGACATTAAGCACAGCACCTTTGGAATATAGATTGGCTTCTTCTGCGAAGTGAGAAATATCTCAACGTTCTGATCATCAGATGAATCGCTCACTTTTTCTTTTGACGTGAGGCACGCCGCAATATCACGATTTAACCCACCGCCTTTATCATCTATTTGGTATTCTTCCCAAAAAGTCAGACACGTTCCATACATTTTCTTGCCCTTGTCATTTGTGAGAACAAAATAGTGTATTCTCGGCATTTGATACTCTGTTGTCAAACTCAAGGTTTGCGGAAAGCAAAAATGAGACACCATTGGATTCATGGGACATTCAGGATGATCATTTGGAGGATATTGTGCAGTTTTAACTGGTAGGAGAGTAAATTGCGCTGCTAATGGATCAGTCGCATCTTCATCACCCCCCGGAATAGGGATATGAATATTTTGGGATTCTTCCACGTCTGCCGATTTGTCAAGTCTCAGCGTCTCAACTTCTGCATCTTGATCTTCATCTTCCTCATCGGAATCCAATGCCCGCATTCTCGAAGGAGTCAGGAAATTGATATCGTCGTCGCCTTCGTCTTTCTCATGCAACTTCCTTCGCAACTGTTTCTTTTGCGGTGTTCCCATTCCTTCGGAATCCAGAGTATGCTGCCTTGTCTCACCTCCATTACAAATGCTAGTTTTAGCGTTGAATTCGCCAATTAGACCAATGTCGTCTGAATCGTCTTCTGTGGCAGGTATCCTGCTACTTCTAAAGTTTGACGCAATGGAAACTTCATCACTCAAGCTAGGTTTGATCCCCAGACCTTGACTACTATTAGAATAGCTATCTCCACCAATCAACCCTTTTCGATTTGTAACAAGCGGAGTAACTTCATCCAGAAAGTCGTCTTCACGGCTGTTTCCAGCTTTGCCAATAATTCCTCCATCTGACACAACTGATAAATGCACAGCTCGCGTACTGGCTCTCTTGTTTGCAATAGGCGATCTCTGTACCGAGTGACGGTTTGACGAAAGATCTTTTCCATCACTTGTTCTTTCTGGCGTGCGAGCGTTACTAACGTTGCCGCCTTTACCAGCATCGCTGGTACTTTTCCTAGACGGACTTTTATCTGTTGATGCACGTACTGCAAATGGGTCAACCTTTTTCTCTTCGGCTATTTGTCCGTTTTTAGTCTCTTGCGATTCCTCTTGTTTGCGCTTCTGTGGTTCACAACTATAGACCAAGAAGTAATCTACAAGTCGTTTTGATACCATTTCTTGAGCCGACGATTGACTCTCCGCATTCTTTTTCCTGAAATGACTCATTGCAGCGGTGATGATTTAGCACTGTTTCAAGTTGGTACCGGTAGGCGCTGGTGTTTTGCGGTCAATCAGAAGGGTTCGGTACGGTATGTGGTACTTTGAACTTATGATATGTTATTTGGTACTGTACTTTTATACTTTTTTAGTTCAGTAAGTCTTCTTTTGTAAAAATAAAAATACAACGCATCTAAAAGGCCCTTTCAATATCGTTTTAATGGGAATGATTCATTCTTTTTCCTTTGGTAAACACCTCTTCGCTCGCGCTCTTCGCTCCATCATCCCTCCTCCTCCTCGCCGCTCTTCGCAAATGACACATCTAAAATACGAGTACGTACTTACTTACCACACACTACACACTACACACTACACACCACTACACACCGCACGCCGAACAGTGCTTATCAGAATGCCGAATGAAAAAGACATTGTAAGCAGCAGAGGACGACGAGCATTGAAGCCGCCTCTACCTTATTTGGGTTCGTTCTTCGAGTGCCTCCAAAATCCCTGCGACATTTCTTCAAACCCACACGGACACATCGCCCTTTGTGTTGCTGAAAATAAATTGATTCTAAAGGATTTATCGTCCAGGCTCTGTAAACATTCAACTGCAGTGGCGGCCTTTGAGAACCAGGACAACTACTGCTACAATGATATGAGAGGAATGATGAGCGCGAGGGAATCTGTCGCTAGATTTCTAACTAGAAAATTCTTGAAACCAGAACAAGGAGAAACACCACCAGAGGATGATAATAGTGCGTGTAGCGCCATCCAAGCAGATAATGTCATACTTGGCTCTGGATGCGCTGGTCTATTGAACGGACTTTTCTTTTCCTTGTCGGAAGCAAATGAAGCAGTCTTGATTCCAGCTCCTTATTATGCCGCTTTTGAGAGCGACATGAAAGTGATTGCGCAATGTGTTCCTCTCAAGGTACACATGACAAATCCAACCACAGGACCTACTCCTGAAGAATTGGAACTCGCATACAATCATGCAGCGGAGAAAAATCTCAAGGTGTCAATGCTATTACTGACGAATCCTAATAATCCACTTGGAACGATCTATAGTGCAGAAACAATCAAGAAGTCCATTGAATGGGCGAGAGGAAAACATGTGCACACCATTGTTGACGAAATTTATGGGCTTAGTCTTCACGATAGTCACGACCAATCCTTCCAATCTGTCACCAAGATATTGAACAATAATCTTGGAAATGATGTCTCCTTCTTATGGGCATTATCAAAAGATTTTGGATCCAGCGGGTTTCGCATTGGCGTCCTTTACACTCAAAACAAAGTTTTGAGTGATGCGCTAAGCAACCTCAACATATTCTCTTCTGTTTCTCACCCCATGCAAGCGGTCGTGGCAAGTCTACTGGATGATGAAGAATTCATTGACGACTTTTTGGAGAATTCTCGAACCCTTTTGAAAGCAAGCAAACGCATTGTAACGAACGCTCTGGACGAGATGGATATTCCATACGTAAAGGCACACGCTGGTATTTTCCTCTATTGCGACTTATCATCACTCCT
>Ga0209712_10003154_pt1 | contig 13418 bp, 17 predicted proteins | sample ArcOceMetagenome_FD_187443 | JGI IMG/M metagenome (GOLD analysis project Ga0209712, IMG submission 187443) | Marine eukaryotic phytoplankton communities from Arctic Ocean - Arctic Ocean - Greenland ARC118M Metagenome (SPAdes) (version 2) | ecosystem: Environmental > Aquatic > Marine > Oceanic...
TCACCACTTTCAAACTTTCCCTTGGCTTTCTCCACATATGTCTTTTCCTTGTCATTACATTCCTCCAAAGTGACGACGTTACACTTGACAGCTGGAACTTTGTCCCCCACAATTTCAATCATCTCCATGACAAAAATGAGAGCATCGCCCCCTCCGATTTTAGGCGGACTTCCCCTCTCCCCGTATCCGAGTTCGGACGGAATGTAGAGTTCCCATTTGTCGCCCTTCACCATTATCTGCATCGCTTCCGTCCATCCCTTGATGACCATATCAGCTGCGAAGGACGCGGGCTCTCCGCGATCGTAGCTGCTGTCGAATACATCTCCATTGATGAGTCGCCCTTCGTAGTGGCATTCGGTGGGTGCGTTGGGGGTGGGGTGGCTGTCTCCACTTCCTTTGGTGAGGACCTTATACTGAAGCCCTGATGGGAGGGTGATGACTCCTTCTTTCTTTGAGTTTTCGGCGAGCCATTTAGCCGATTCGGGGTTAGTTGCGGAGCAGATCCCGAGGAGGGTGATTAGAAATATGAGGGTGACGGTGAGGAGCGGCGATGTCGTCATTGTCAGGTTCTTGAGAGAAATTACGAACTGTACAAGTGAAGTAGGCTTGATTCTTGATGTGTCCTTTCCGATGGTTTGGAAATTGGAAAAATGAAAATGAAAGATTTTCCTTTTTCCAATTTTTTATAAAAATTTGTTTCCTCTTCTCTCCTCCCCTTTCTCTCTCTATTTTATGAAAATTCAAAATGACCCACCTCGGATTTTTCAACCATCCTTTTTCTGGGACTTCGTACGGTCAGGCATCACAAGATCAAAATGGTTCGGAAAGGATTGAAAATTCCGATCCAAGAAGAATGAATCATTCTTTACAGAAAATGGAACACTCTACAAACGACTGACTCGCGTGGCCATCCATTAGTACTCGTGGGAATTGGTATAGTTTTATCGTATAATCGACTGAGGGGACAGCATCTCTTCGATCATTCTGGCCTTGATTTGATTTCAATCGTTCTCGGGGGGAGGACATTAATCGGCATTCTAGTCTTTCCCGAGAGCAGGTCTACGAATATGTTTGTCGATATTGCTCCTCCTCTTGCTGCCGCCTGGCGTGAAAGGGGGGAGACGCATGATTCGATTCATCAATGATGAAGTAGGATATTTATTGCTTGGGTTTTCTGAACCGAGTTTTGTTGAATTCAGACCACCAAAGGCGTCCACCTGCTTCTCTTGTTCATTTGCTTCAGCCGTTTGAAGTCAGATAGAATGACTTGACAAATGGCGTGATTGAAATCATTTCAAGAGGTACGTGTATTGATGTGTGTGGAATGATCGCATTCAAAAATGAATGTACTTGTTTGGAAAATAATTAGGGACTCGTCAGCTTTGATTTCAAGCTGCACCCAATTCGGTCATTTCTTTTTTGAAAAGACACAATGACGGCATTGGTTTCTGGTGATATCCGTGAAAGTAATCTGCTGAGTGAGTTGTTGTTTTCATTATTGTTTACTGTAGCAGGTGCTCCATTGGTTACTATGGACTCAGCTTTGAGTCCAGGCTGGCCAATTAGGTCATCTACATACTAGTTTTTGCACTGATGATATGACGGTGATCGTTTGTGCACTTGTGGTATTCTTAGCGTGAAAACTATCTGAGTCTTTGTTTTCTAGCTCTACAGTACGTGTAGGCCACTATGGACTCAGCTTTTGAGTGCAGGCCGATCTAGAACTCCATCTCGTTTTCGTGCTGGTTTTGGTTGGTGTATTGGTGGCGTGAAAGTTATTGAGTCGTTGTTTTCATTATTATTCTCGTTTTATTTTATTAAATGGATGCGTTCCATTGATCACTATGGACTCAGCTTTGAGTCCAGGCTGACCATTTGGGCCATCTACTAGTTTTTGCACTGACGATATGACGGTGATTGTTTCTGAAGTAGAATTATGAGAGAAGAGAAGCACTACATGTAGAAAGAATTTCAAATTCTCAGTTTGGTAAATATAAGAGTCATTCATCTTGGAGTTGTACGTTCCGAAAAGTGTCAGCATAAAATTTTCTAATGAAAGCATGCAACATCCAATGGTAGCGACATTGTTGTGCATGTTATATGGGATTGAGCTCCTTTGCAACCGTGATAGTGATGGCTGGTGCCGCTTCACGAAACTTCACACAGCATGCCTGAGATCCAAGAAATCTCCAAAGCAGCCATGACAAAACTTGCAATGCATTTTACGGCTTCTTCTTATTGTAGTGAGTTGGATCTGAATGATGGGGACGTTGTATTAGTCGAATTGTGGAATTATTATACCAGCGATAAACACGCTCCCATGGCCTGTGATCAAGGCCAACTTGATTTAAAAATTCCAAGTGAGAACAGAAATGGATGTATTCAATCTCGTTTAAACACAACCGACATCGTGTCCAGGAAATTACACACCATCAAAAATGATTCTGAATACGATACTTGTACTCTTTTTGATCTCTACAAAAGTAAATTGATAATCGGAGAAAGTAGTAATCTGCTTTTCACGAAAGAAGATAAAGGAGGGAAACGACTGGCTAACGAGTTCATGCACTTGATTTTCAATGATAAATCTGTCTATCAGATTCTCCGTGGTGTCGAACGGGAAGTCCTTGCATCTGTTGCGAGCGACCTCAGATTCGCCTATTTTACCTTTGGGAACAATGCAAGAGATATGGCCGAAATGTATGGTGTGGAAGTCCTCCAACATTTTCACCATCAACAAGTCCTTATTGACAGAAGGTGTCATGGAGGAAATGTATTAACATTTGCCGATGACAAGGCCAATTTACAGAATACCGCAAAAATGCTGAAAGTGGTCGATGCTGGTAATTCCGCATTACGAGAATACACTGTGCAGGAAGTTTGGAACAAGGCTCATGATGTCGAGTTTAGTAAAACAGATGGGCTCGAGATGGCACAAGAAGCTAAATTTACTAATAAGTTCATTCGAGAAGTGACTGATGAGCAGAGGCTACAAAGTAAAGAGCAAAGGATTGCCACGTTGAATGGAAGAACTGATGAGCAGAGGCTACTCAGTAAAGAGAATTTGAATGCCACGATGAATGGAAGAACTGATGAGCAGAGGCTACAAAGTAAAGATAAAATGAATGCCACGATGAATGGAAGAACTGATGAGCAGAGGCTACTACTGACACAGAGACAGTCATCGAGCCGTGCTAGAAGACATGAGAACTTTGGTTGGATTAATTTTTCATCCATTACAGCACCAATAGCAACCAATTCACATGGTACGGATATTTACTCGTCACCTTTTCTTGCTGCAAAGTCAGTTTGTGATTTTGCAGGTGACGACAATTTGAAAAGAATTGCCACGGTTAGGAAAGTCGTGTCAAATGGATGGGTCCCGATCAAGGATCGACAGTTACAAAAAAATGTTCAGAAATATAAAGAGGGCAAGTTGAAGGAAGATAAAAAGTGGCGAAAAAGACCAACGGCTAAAGCACCAGCAAAGAAACGCCGCAAGACCGTAGAGGAGGATAACAACGATTTTTCCGATGAAGATGAGAATGAAAACGTGGCAGATAGATCGTCTCAAGCACAACACAAAGGAATTTCTGATCCAAACAAATTGATATTATCGGAACATACGCAAGACTATGAACAGGTGCCAGAACGAAAACGAACTATTCCAGATGACTTGGGATGGGACGGCATTGTGATACTTTTTGATGATTATTCCCCTACAGGCTACCAGTAATTAGTACCACAGCGTATCGTACGCAGTAAAATAGGTTTTGATTATCTATTTTCAATTCCTTCAATGATGAATAAACGACAAATGCCATCAATGATCATTGCAGCTCTTTCATCGCTTGTGTCCTTATTCATTCGATCCTTTATGACATGTGATAATGCGCTTTTCAACTCGCGAAACATAACACCAACTTGAGCAGATATATTCACTTCGATCCAGTCATCAACAACAACCTTTCTTATGACGTGCTTCACTGTAACCGAATTCCCAAAGAGAAGCAAGCTAAAAGGTTTGATCAAACTTGTTGTTGACACAAATGTCCTGCTTGTAGCGAATTTTTCTTGAAATATAACCCATTCTGATTCTAGGCCTTGTTTGTTGTGGTTTGTAGAGGATTTGTGAAAATAAAGCCTTTCTCCCTTGTGATATAGGCTATGTGCTTCACCAGGTAGATTTGTGATGTGTGCTACGTTGGGATAGAGGCCGGCACAAACAGCAGCATTAATAACATCCTCTTTCGATCCATGTCTATTGAATCGACTGGATTTTAAATCACCGATAGAATTTGCAAAAGCTTTGTCAACGAATCCAATAGACGAAAGCAGCTGTAAGAATTGTTTTCTCATGTCACCAATTTCTATGAATGCAGTCCTGTTCAGAAAATTCTTTGTGCAAAATTTGCGTACGTTTGATGAGCTTACGTCCAACGCTGCTACATATGCCTCCCAAGCATTGCATGCAGTCAAGAAGTCTGATGTTGGGTGGAAGAACACCCTGTGCTCTTTGGGAGTACCATCCATGTTTGTGATGAAGGGTGATTTTGCATTCATGGAGGCAACGATTGTGAGGACCGTGTCCAACGCCCCAAACAAGGCACCGAAAATGAGCATCTTTCCCAGACGAACGTGGACAGGAAGTTTTGACAGGTGAGTACCAAGAGGTGTGATCGCTTCGGTTCTTGACCCAGGTCTCCTTGTAGAAATTGGATTAATAGCCCCGACCTCTTCCAGTACCTTTAGAGCACTGCTCACTGATTCTTGTGAAGGAGGCTGAGGCGCCTGGAGGAGGAAATCCATACAGTTGTCCGATAGCTTCCCCGCAAGGATACTAAGGCAGACTAAAAAACGATGTGTTGAGGCCCTTGTACGTGTGATTGGTAAGTATGATCGAAGTGAATAAACTTACCTTCCTCGAGTGGTACTCTCTGTAATTCAGGTGTTGATTGCTTCTTCATTACGACGTTGGCCGTGTTGGACGAATAAAGCTTACAACAAATACCAGGTTGAACTCGTCCCGCACGACCAGCCTTAATGTTTGGAAACGAGAGGCGCAAATGAATGTATTTAGCAAAAATGAAATTCTAATGACAAGATCAGAATATCAAGGTGAAATACTTACACGCTGCTTTGAACTAGCCCTAGAACACCAACCAGTCACAAGAGTTGATGTCGAAGACCTTTTGTTCTGCACGATTTGCCTCTCCAGTCCAGTATCAATAACTTTCAGAAAAAATCGTCAGTCAGTATTCTTCGTGTGCGTGTAGGTCACAATTGTAATTTTTAAATGAAAAAACTTACCAAAGACACAATCGGCAATTGTAATACTCGTTTCTGCGATGTTTGTAGCTAGGATGATTTTACGGCACCCTTCCTTCGTTTTAATGAATGCACGCTTTTGGTCTTTCGGGGACAGCGTAGAGTGCATCGGGATTATCTGAAAGCGAGTTTCGTCCCCAAAGTGAATATTACTCTTCAAGATGTCATTAAGCACCCGAATCTCTCCAATACCGGGAAGGAATACTAATACAGATCCATTACTGATGAGGGAACTCGTGGCGTTTTCTGGTGGTAAGATTGTTCTGTTCATATCACTATCAATTATCACAAGTGACAAAAGATCCTCTATAAGCTCATAGTTTATGACCTCTTCGTTGACAATTTCCATTGACCTGTGCAGAGATATAATGTGAGCAAAGATATACAATCTTCGTTGCATGAATTGTTCCTGAATAACCAATCATAAATTTTACCTTCGTGTAGACATTGAGTAACCTTCGTATCGATCTGAGACTTCTAAAGACTCCAACTCTGATTCCAGAGACACAACTTGTCTTTTCTTTTCCCCGCCTTTTCCTGTTACCCACATTGAAGTAGTGTTACCACCGCGTCGGGAACGCAACGCGTATCTTGAATCTTCCTCAACTACATACCCAGTCGCATCCAAGGCATCCTCGAGATAGTATTGGTTGACGGGGAAAGTCCGTCCTGGAATGCTCAAGAATGGAGCGCCACCAAAGAATGAGCAGAATAACTCAGAGTCCAACGTAGCCGACATCTATTTGTAAAGTTGCAAAGAATTCACTGTGAGAAAGGAGACGGGATGTCATAACAAACGAAGAAAGCAAGACGTTCTCACCAAAACTATTTTCAAATCTTTTCTCGTTGTCTGAATTAATTTTCTCAGCGCAATTAATAGGAAATCTATTTGCCACTGCCGTTCATGACACTCGTCAACACAGACGCAAGAAACCCCTGTCAGATTTGGATCGTCTTGTAGTCGGCGTAAAATTACCCCTGTTGTGCAAAACATCAACCTCGTATTTTTTGATCTTCTTGCTTCCATTCTTATTTGATAACCAACATGATCCCCAATATTTTCGTCCATCTCCTCCGCTACACGTTCAGCGACGGATAATGCCGAAATTCTTCGCGGCTGTGTGCAAATGATAGATGTTTTGTCTCCCAATCCCTCTTCTAGGCCCTGTTCTAAAAGAAATTGTGGGCACTGTGTAGTCTTCCCCGCGCCTTGAAGAAGATGGTGCATAATAATTCAGTCATGTGCATATAATATGAAAATGAAATGAACAAAACATCACCAGATCCTCTTCACCATAATTTACTCACCAGTCTCGGCGCATAAAACCGTCACAGCATTTTGCTTGACAGTATCAAGAAATTCCATCCTATACTTGTACATCGGCAGCGACTCTCTAATCTTTTTCATATCCTGATATGAATTGGTATTTTGTTTCTTTTCAAATGTTTCTTTCATTTTTTTACCCTTGGCCGTAATTGAAATTACAACCTTCGCCGCAGTTGCCTTGACCAAGTTCTGTTCCTCGGCGTCCTCAGAATTCCAGGACTCCTCATCCCAATCGACAAGCGTTTTCGCTTCTTCCACCGAAACCTTTATTTCTTCCTTTTTGTCCTTCTTCGTCTTATTACGAGTAGGAAGCGCATCGTCGATTGATCGAACTAACGCCATTATCTCTTTATCTCGTGCATCTTCTTCCTTGGCGTAAGAAGCGATTTTATTCGCTTCCTTTTCGTCGTCCCAACTTTTCCACAAGTCTCTAAAGATTGGAGGCAACAGTTGGTAGAGAGGTAGCTCTGGGGCGAGCGCGTAAAGTGCCTTCGTCGAAACAAAGTGCTCAGCATCCTTGAACTTAGAGAAAGGGCCTACATGCTCAATAATTCTCTCCTCGCCGCCTTTTATTCTCACTGAACAACCGTTCCTTGTTCCAGGCATCTTTGAAAAGAAAGGCTTTGGTATTTTTTTCTTCCGGCAGTGCTCCAGAAACAATACCTTCGGAGTCTTTCCAGTCCACCCTGAGGGGATATCAGCTGAGAGGGTAGGAACATACGTACTAGGTGTACTGCTCGCGATTGTCACAGGACCACTACGCGCTGGGGCAGGTGCTGGGGCAGGTGCCGGAGCAACACCATCACCAAACAACCCAGAAATTCCACCATTGTAATCCTCATCCAATTCATCATTTTGCAGATTCCCAGAACCTTCTCCCGTTTCCTCAGCTGCTGCAGCAGCTGCTTCCTCTGCCTCTTTTGCCTTTCGTTGTTTTGCAATCTTTGCCCGTAGACCCTTTGCTTGCTGCTCTGCCTTTTTCAATTGTTTCTTAAGGTCTGCAATTTCATACTTGCTACGCATATAATTAGCAGCGTCATCGTTGAGACTGTCTCTATCCTCCTTTATTTGTTTTTCTAGCTTTTCTAGCCTTACTTCCTCGATCGACTTTTCTGCGATGACAACATCCTCTTGTACCTTTGCTGTATCATCATTGGGACCATTGTCCTCCTCGTCATTACTGTCATCATCGTATTGATATTGTTGGAGAAGCCATCTTTTTCTTTCAGCGGCTTCTTCATCCACTTCATTGCTCACTTTATCATTCTCGCCATTCTGCGTAGACGGCTTCTTGCAACCTCCATCCACATCCACATTTGGATTGGAATCTTTAGTTTCATTTGCTCCCACGGAAGTATCGCTCGGGAATTGATTCGAAGTCAAATCCCATACATCGCGCCTCGTACCATCACCATCACCCTCCACACTATCAGTTTTATCTGTTCCCTCAAACGTCACCTTGGACAACTTCTCATCACCTCCAACGAGAGGACTTATATCTGTAAATAGCTTCGGTAATTCTTCTGTCGGCAAATGCATGCATAACCAATCTAAAAGAGGATCCAGAGACAATGGATTGTTATTGTTGTTCTGATTGATATTTCCATCATCATTTTCATTACGTGTAGGGTATTGATATGCGGTTGTACCCTGTCCAGAAACGACTGCCACGAAAGCACTTTTGATTTGATCTTCTTGGAAGCCAAGCTCTTTGAGTCTATCATTCTATTTTGGAACAGTGATGGTGAAAAAGTGATGTGAGAAGGAAATGTATGTATGCAGAGCGAGAAAATCCAGTGTACTGTATTGTACCATGAAGATATCGTCACGATTTGCTTGGGACATTGGAATTCAATTCCACAGCAGCAACCACATATACGCTTTTGACAAAGTAATACAAGTACGTGATAAACATCATGTACACAATACACCTACACGTACTGTTCTGACAATCACATAGACACGACAGAAAACTCACCAGGGCTGCAATTTTCTTCACCACTTTCTTATCATCCACCGAAAAATCAATCGGTCGCCTACGCACACCAATCTTTTCTCCACCATCATCAGCGCCAGCGAAAGAAGACGAAGAAACCAAAGACTGCTTCAGTTCATCCAACAGAGACGCAATTTGATCCTGGGCCGATTGCGAGACTTGAACTTTTCTGACCGATTTCCCAGCCATTTTGGACGTATTTACATTTCCACCTTTACTCTGGGAAGATGCATTTGGTTTTGGTTTGGGTTTGGGTTTCGAATTCGAAGTGGCATATCCTCTTGTATCCCTCTGCCCCCCGTTCTTTTTCTTCTTGGCCATGATGAATGGATGGGCTGATGAAGGTTTCTGAAACGCAACGATGAATTAGCTATCTGAACAATTGGACCAAGCGATGATTGGTTTAATTAAAATGAAGAAAGATTCCAGGCTTTCTTTATGCTTTACGTATGCTTTATGTTATGCTTTATCCAATAGCAAATAGCAACGGAGAATGTAGTGTCGTGATAGCTGATAGCTGATAACTCATCATCATCTTTGAACATCCAATCTGAAATCAGGCCAAAAACCAAACCTACCAATCCAACGATGGAAAAGACCTTCATTCGCGCAATTTGCATTTATTTCATTCGAGGTGTAAACTTTTTGTCGTATAAAAAACAGCAACATGCAGTTCAAGCAAGCAAGAAGCATGTCGCATGACACAACACTATCAAATTGCTTGTTCTGTCTGCACGTACCACGAACTAACTGCATGACAGGCGGAGGCTAAGGGCTAGCTAAGGGTTCGTCACTAACTAATTCATCGCGATCCATAAACTATCAAAAATTGCCAAACTCAAAGAAACAATGTCGATGAAGGGGATAAGATATGAGAACAAGCATCGTTGTGTGGTGCTATTGACAATGATATTGATGCCTATGCTGCTCTTGCAGTCGGCCGAGGTTGCAGCCTTTGTTCCCAATAGCAATAGTTTCATTTCGAAAAGAGCGTCATTTTCATTGGAATTGAATATGAATATCTACTCTGATGATTTCGATCATGCCATGGACTTTTGTGACGTCAACGTCAACACGGATCATGATATTCTAAACCACCAAAGAGTCCGACGACATTCACAAGTGAAGCACAATGTAAAAGAAAGCGACGACGAACCCAATCACGATGCAGCTAGGAGAAATATAATCCAAGCACCGGCAATCATGGCAATAATTCTAGCTCAATTGCAACACAACCCATACCCCGCTCGCGCAGAAGAGGACCTTCTCGAACTAGATCCAACGAAAGTCGTTATGCAATTTAGTCAACAGAATGTTCCCAAAAAGTATAATACATCTTATAAATCCACCGGTGTTGATTCTGCTGGTGCTGGAGGTAGCAATTTGGAAGATATGGATGCATTGACGGCATCGGAGCTGAGGCGGATTGCAGTGTTTGAGAAGGCGGCTCCTAGTGTGGTTTATATTGATACGTATCAGGAACAGCGCGATGTTTTCTCGACCAATATTATGGAAGTTCCTGTTGGAACTGGAAGTGGATTTGTTTGGGATGATAAAGGACACATTATTACAAATTGTAAGTTCTTTCTGTGAAATGGCATGGCATGGCATCGCGAGCACGAATCAATTTGACAAAGTGAGGGTTCGACACAAATGATTCTCATCCTCACCTGTGTTTTATTTTATATATGTACACGTAGACCACGTAGTTCGAAATGCCAAATCTGCGCAAATAGCCGTCCTATCACGCGTATTCGACGACGACGACGAAGAAGACCAAGCAAACCTCCGACCCATAAGCAGCTCCAAAGCCAGAACGAAACAATCCAGAGAACAGTACCTCAATCCAATGACCAGCATGCAAAATGCCGATCCGGCACTCACCAGCTTCTCCCGAAAAGTATACAAGGCGAGGGTTGTGGGGGTAGATCCTGGAAAAGACATTGCCGTGCTCAAGATTGATGCACCCGTCTTTGATCTCTATCCTATTGACGTGGGGACGTCGACCGGGTTGAAAGTTGGTCAATCGGCGTATGCTATTGGAAATCCGTACGGTCTGGATCATACCCTGACAGTGGGGGTGGTGAGTGGAACGGGGAGGGAGATGAGGTCGCCGATTGGGAGGCCAATTACAAATGTGATACAGACAGATGCGGCTATTAATCCGGGAAATTCGGGTGGACCGTTGTTGAACAGTTCTGGGAAATTGATTGGGATGAATACTTCCATTTATTCTCCAAGTGGGGGCAGTGCAGGAATTGGATTTGCAATTCCAGTGGAAGTGAGTTTGTTGTGTTGTTTTGGCTTGGTTCGAAATTTTATCTTTATTTGTTATTTTCGTGCCACTTGTTTCTTTGGATGGAGCTTTCAACTCATCTCACGCTCTTCATCTGCTCTTGTTTCTACACACAGTCGGTCAAATTCATTGCAGAGACTTTGATTCGTGACGGGAAGATAGTGAGGCCGATCCTAGGTATCTCATATTTGGATTCCAAACAAGCTAAAGTGCTGGGCATAGATAAAGGCGTGTTGGTATTGGAAGTCCCAACAAATGGCCCTGCATATAAAGCTGGGTTGAGAGGAACGCGACGAACTGAAAATGGTAAGTAATGTGCATATCTACGTATGTATCTTACACAAATATATGACATCGTGTACCCAAATATAAGATACCTGCTAATCACCAACCAAATTTTCCTCGATTCCTTCATGACAGGTCTAATTGAAATCGGTGATACCATTATTAAAATCAATGACATGAAAGTCAACAAAGAAGGTGACCTGTTCCAGGCTCTAGAAACATTCAAACCAGGAGATACCGTCAAGGTTACAATTAATCGTCCAGATTTGGAAGCACCAAATAGCAAAGCTTTGCGCCTAACCCAGAAGGTTATATCAATTCAATTAAAGGCCAGCGGATCGATGGGCAACCCGCAATATATTATCATTCCTCCCTCTGAATAAATCTGTATAGGTTGTTTAAAAAAATAAATCAAATGATCAAAAAGGGCTTTGTGACCTGTTTAAAAAATCCCAATGATAGGTTTTGTGCATAATAGACAATGATTACTACACCTGCAACTACACGTACCGTCACACCACGTGTAGGGTACACAATACAAATCTATTTTTTTCAGTTAGTGTACAGTAGCTTTTTTGCAACCGGCTGAAAGTGGACCGGGAACTAGATAAGCACTAGCTGTAGCGAATACTTTTAACAGATCTGACCGATAATCATACACTTATAATATCCTCGTCCAACAATTGTCCAGTCATTAGCTGTTGTGAGCTAATGAGGGCACACTGAGGATCTGGTACAGGAAACGCATCTAGACAATGCTCGTTGCCAGGAGGTATACTTCGTACGCCAGGCGCATCTCTCAACTGCTGACCAACATTTGTGTGAGCAGTGTGCTTGCTATCACCACCCAATATTCCCCTCAGCTTTTTTTCATCAAGCAAATCAAAGTCTTCCTTTGTTAACTTTCTGTTTCCATCTGCATCAAGGGCATTAAACTGATCATGAAGCTGCTTCAAAAGTGCTTTGTCCACTTTCTGCATACTAAGCAGAAAGTGCTCCACAAATTCCAGCTTATCGATTTCATCATCACCATTTTGGTCCATACTTTTCAATTCAGCTAGTGTGAATTCACGACGGAATTTTTTTGAGAAGTTCTTTTCAATCTCTGCTGAAACGAACATATTTGCTATTCTGCCAATGCCCACGCTCATCAGTGTGACACAGAGTGGGATGAAAAATATACAGAACCATTTAGTAGAGCTAGTGGTTGGGTGGAAATCACCGTATCTGAAACAGGTTGAATATTCAATTGTAAGCATCTGCATACTGAATAACACACGAATACGTACGTGAACACAACAAAATCATGAATGCATCGTGAACAAAACTTGAAAAAAACAACTTACCCAACAGTTGTTCCGGTCATGGTACACCAATATATGGCATCAGACCACGACCACCTCTCTAAATACCCAACTACCGCAGCGCCAATGGTAATCGATAATGCAAGAGGAAACAAAAAGACGACCATAGAATTCATTGTCTTCAGAGATGGTTTTAAGAAAGAACGGTTTGCAGTGATTCGTTCCGATATGTTATCCATTGAATGCTGAACGGATCTTTCGATAGTAACGATGAAATCTGCTAGGCTAGAATAGCGCCTCGAAAATATTTTTGAGAGTGGCAGCGGTTGACTCACTGTAGCTGTACTGCTAGAAGGAGACACAATATCATATTCAAATGAGCCAATAGGTGTAGGTGAATCAACACTGCTGAACACACCCAACCCTGCCGTTCCTGGTCTTTCCATCTTTTTCATAAGTTCTAACTTCTTTGAATACGATCGATGGCCGAAAGAACCTAATATAATTCCTATGATTGCATGTCCTGCACTTGTAAATACGCATGTCAATATTTTTCCTCCAGGACTTTGTGGAGTAATATCTCTGAATGAATAATGCATAATGCATAATGCATACGACAATGAGCAACAGTGTGAGCTTGGTGTGAGCACTTCATTTTGGTGACACGCAGGGGAGAAACGATCAATTTTGCGGTTCGAACAAGCTTGGTTCAGATTCAAGTGTCATTCCACAGAATCAGGTTTCATGCCATTTGCAAAAAAAATCTTACCCATAGCCAACTGTAGTGAACGTAACAATTGAGAAATATATACAATCCCTTAACGTCCACTTCTCCAAAATAAAACAAAATAAAATGGCTCCAGATGATAGGTATAGCACTAC
>Ga0209712_10003160_pt1 | contig 13400 bp, 12 predicted proteins | sample ArcOceMetagenome_FD_187443 | JGI IMG/M metagenome (GOLD analysis project Ga0209712, IMG submission 187443) | Marine eukaryotic phytoplankton communities from Arctic Ocean - Arctic Ocean - Greenland ARC118M Metagenome (SPAdes) (version 2) | ecosystem: Environmental > Aquatic > Marine > Oceanic...
TAACTCGTGAAACAGCTCGAAATTCTTCTTTTCAATTTTATTATAAAAATGATAAATTCTTAAATGCATTTCCCGATTTCCAATTTATTCCGATGCGAGAAACAACTCGTGAAACGGCTGCTCAATATCAAAAAAGTGCGGAAAAAGGAAAAAGATTTGACTTATTGCCAATTTAGATTCTTTTAGACGCAAAGGCGGAAAGAATTCGCAGAGCATGCTAAGATTTTTCTCGTGCACCTTTCCGAATACTTTCTGCCTTCGCATTTATATTATCAGTACGTTTAAACTTGAAATCCCTTTTTGTGCATTTTTGCCGTTAAGAAGTTCTATTTTTGTGCATTCATATTTAAAAATCATTTTTGAATTTTATAAAAAATTACTGACTATCAATTACTAATCATTAAATAAAAGATGTTAAAAATAATAGCTGCTGCATTTTCATATATATTCCATCCATTATTTTTACTAACCTACTTATTATTGTTAGTTCAGTGGATAAATCCTTACCTTTTTGGGCATACGAGTTTTCAAGGTCATAGCTTATTATTAATACAGATTTTCTTCTCTACCGCTCTGTTACCAGGAGTTGCAATCCTCTTAATGAAAGCATTAGGAATATTACAATCATTCCGAATGGAAGATAAACAAGACCGAATCGGGCCTTATATCGTGACAGGAATGTTCTACCTTTGGATATTTGCCAATGTTCAAGATAATGGTGAAATTCCCTTGTCTTATCGCAGTTTTGTATTAGCAGCAACTCTTGCGTTATTCCTTTCTTTTTTGATTAATTTGATACAGAAAGTCAATATTCACGCAGTTAGTGCAGGTGTTTTATTAAGTTCCGCAATAATTATGTTAGCGACTTATAGCTATTCGAGAGTCAGTTTAGTAATCTTATTAATGAGCGCAATCATCTTCACAGGAATCGTCGGAACCTCACAACTTATCTTGGAACAAGGCAAACCGATTGATATTTATAGTGGCTTTTTTATCGGATTCGTTGCTCAAGCAATCGCATTATTTTTTATTTTTTGATGGAAATAATTTTTTGAATTGTTCGATTGTTCGATTGTTTTTTATCGTTCAACGATTGATATTCAGACAACTAAATAATTGAACAATTCAAATAATATAAGAAATGCTAAAAGCACATATTGCTTTATTTTTGGTAAGTCTAATTTATGCCGCAAATTATACGATTGCCAAAGAAGTAATGCCGAAATATTTATCGCCAGATGTACTTGTATTAGCAAGAATTCTGACAGGAACAATTATTTTTTGGTTGGCAACTTCGTTCAAATCTGAAAAGATTGATAAATCTGACTTTGGTTTATTAATCCTTTGTGGCTTTACCGGTGCAGCCTTAAATATGTTCGCATTTTTCAAAGGTTTAAGTCTAACCACACCTATTAATGCTTCCCTTATTTTACTCTTAGTGCCCATCTTAGTATTAATAATCTCCGCAATTTTCTTCAAAGAGCGAATTACCCGAATCAAAGGAATTGGAATTATATTAGGTATTATTGGTGCCGGATTTTTAGTAATGAATGGTCGTTCTGTAAGTTTAAATTCGCAAGGTTTATTAGGTGATTTACTGATTTGTGTAAACTCAACTTCCTATGCAATTTATTTAGTATTGGTCAAAAAATTAATCCGAAAATATAAGACTTTAACCGTTTTAAAATGGGTTTTTACATTTGGTTTAATCTTCATTTTTCCTTTTACAATTTCCGATTTTACGAATGCGAATTGGTCAGCGATTCCGCTTTCTATTTGGTCAGCGATTGCATTTATTTTGATTGCGGTAACCGTTTTAACTTACTTATTCAATGGTTATGCTTTAAAATTTGTTTCCGCTTCCGTCGTCAGTATTTATATTTATTTACAACCATTATTAGCTTCAATTATCGCCTTATCTTTTGGAAAAGATAGTCTAAACCTTACCAAAATTATTGCTTATTTGTTAATATTTTCCGGCGTATTAATGGTCAGTCAATCTCGAAAATGGTGGAAAAATAAACTCAATTTTAGTAGTTAATTAGTCCCTCTAAAAAGATTATTTTTTGATTATTTATAGGATGAATCCTCGCTCATCAACTGAATATAGCAAAGAAATCTCTAAAAGAAAGTCATATTAGGGAATGGGAAATAATCAAATAATATATAATTCGAAAGAGGGAAAATCAAAAAATTATACTTCTTTTGTACGTTTTATAATTCAAAAAATTTCAGCCATCACCACTTCTCGATAACTCGCTCCAATTGGTATTTTTTGTGTACCAATAACGACTTGATTTCCTTCCAAAATTTCGACTTTATCAATCGCAATAATATACGATTTGTGAACTCGAATAAATTGATCTTTCGGTAATTCCACCTCCAATCTTTTCATCGTATTTAATGACATAATTCGCTCGCCGTTACAGTAAAACGAAACATAAGCTTGCATACTTTGAATATAATCAATATCCTTAAGTCTGATACGGTGAACTCGATGTTCCGACTTTACTAAAATATAATCTTTTTGTGTTTTTTCAATCGTTTCAGCTTGTTCTAAAATCGCCGGAGTTGTACTTTTTACACGTTCAAAAACCTTATTAACCGCTTGAAAAAATCGCTCAAATCCGAATGGTTTTAATAAATAATCTACAATATTCAAGGCGTAACCTTCGAGCGCATAACTTTCGTAAGCCGTCGTAAAGATGACGTAAGGTTTTTGAGTTAAACCCTTCAAAAAACTAATACCAGAAATCTGTGGCATTTGAATATCCAAAAATATCAAATCAATCTGTTCTCGCTGCAAAATATCCGCTGCTTCCATCGGGTTTTTACACATTGCCACCAATTCCAAATTCGGAATTTGCTTGATATATGTTTCCAATAATTTTCGAGCCAACGCTTCATCATCTACTACAATGCACTTCATTTCTTTGATTTAAAATATATAGACACATAAGAACACGCAATTCTTTCTGATTTCAGCTACGTTGAAATGTTTATTATTAATATATTTCGATGAAATTGAAATCAAAAACTATATGTTCTGCCTGACTATCTGTTAAAGTAAAATCGTCAATTCAACCGAGAATTCGGTTTCTGTTTTATTAATATTCAAGGTATGCCTTTTGGGGTAAACCAGTTCTAACTGCCGGTTTACATTTTGTAAACCAATACCGCCGACTTTATCTTTTGAGAAATCAATTTTTGGTAAACTGTTTTTAATTTCAAAATAAACCTGTTCCGTATCACCAAACAAGATAATATTTATCCAGCCGTTTTCTAAATCTTCAACTTGACTATGTTTGAACGCATTTTCAATAAAAGGAATAAATAAAAGCGGAGCAATCATAATATCATTATCCACATCTGTCACATCAAAATTAATATGCAATGCTTCCTCATCTTTCAGCGAAAATAAGTCGATATAGTTTTGTAAATATGCCAATTCTCGACCTAACGTAACTTTTTCTGCATCACATTCATACAATAAATACCGCAACATTTCCGATAATTTCAATAAACTATCGCCTGCTGCTTTCGGATTAAGAACCGTTAATGTATAAATATTATTCAAGGAATTAAACAGAAAATGCGGATTGATTTGCGATTTCAAAAACTTCAATTCTGCTTCTAATTTTTCTGCTTTTAATTGCGCCGTTTCTCTTGCCGATTGATTTGCAAGAATAGACATTTCATATAAAGTACTACTCAAAAGTACAAGTGATAAAGGGAAAATACTTCCAAGAAAAAGAAAAAACGCTATAGGAATATGCCTAGCTCTTCTAATATCTTCCGGTAAACCCCTGTTTGGAATTTCAAAAAAAGAATGTAGCCAAACAGTACAAAGGCTAATTATTATGACTGAAAGAATTGAAATAAACGTGTATTTTCCTATTTCTCCTTTGACGTAAAACTTCGAAAAGAATAACTTAAGGTTCAATGGAATAAAAATTAAAATTCCACAAAATGTTCCTACCGAACGAAATAAAACACTATCGCTCATTTGACCACCTGAAATTAAAAAAGGTAAACCCAAAAAGATCCCGCCCCATATTAAAACTTGCCAAACGATTCGTTGATTGATAGAAAAATTCATACCGACAAAATGAAACATTTTTTTCAATTGAACAAAGAAATTATATGAATAAGCTTAATTTATTCATCAAATATCAAATCTTATAAAGACGAGAATCCTAGTGATAGGCGCTTTCAGGATTTTCTGTCTAAGCAGATTCAAAAAATTTAGACGGGTTGAGTATGAATATCCCACAAGTTTTATACCTATGGGATATTCTTCTGAAGCACTAAAAAAGTCATTTTAAATTTTAAAGAAATTAGATATTCTTCCATGTTCTTTTGGTGTTTTTTTTTGTTAGGAAATAGAAAACCGATACCGCTTTTTTAATTCGTAGATTTCGTTTCATGCACAAAATCCCTACGTTCATACATTATTTTTCTTAATTCTTCATACGTCATGCAACTTTGTCGTTGTAAAAAACAGAACATCGAATTACTCGGCTTTTACGAGTTACACAAATAAATTAAATCATGCGAAAATTAATAAACATTAGCTTATTACTGTTTTTATCAACGGTAACTTTTGCACAAGATTTCACTCTTAGCGGCTTCATGCGTGATGCTTCGACTGGTGAAGAGTTACTCTACGCAACCGTTTTGGTGAAAGAAACGGGACAAGGGGTAACGACGAACCTTTACGGATTCTACTCGCTAACATTGCCGAAAGGCGATTATACCGTTCAATATTCTTATCTCGGAATGACGACGATGGAAGTGCAAATTGCGCTAAGTGTGAATATTAAACAAGATATAGAATTGAGCTCAGGAGGAATTAACCTGGACGAAATCGTTATTAAAGCGAAAAAGGAAAATGAAAATGTAACGAATACGGAAGTGAGTACGGTGACGCTAAGTATGAAAGATGCGAAGCTGATTCCTGTGCTTTTGGGCGAGCAAGATATTTTGAAAACGATGCAATTATTACCTGGCGTAAGTGCGAATTCGGAGGGAAGTAGTGGCTTTTTCGTTCGGGGTGGCGATGCAGACCAAAACTTGATTTTATTGGATGAAGCGCCTATTTATAATGCGTCGCATTTATTGGGATTTTTCTCCGTTTTTAATTCGGATGCATTGAAAGATGTGAAATTATATAAAGGTGGAATGCCTGCAGAATACGGCGGACGTGTTTCTTCTGTGATGGATATTCGGATGAAAAATGGGAATATGAAAGAGTGGAAAGTTTCGGGCGGAGTCGGTTTGATTTCTTCTCGTTTGACGGCAGAAGGTCCAATTCAAAAAGATAAAGGTTCGGTCATTGTTTCTGCTCGTAGAACGTATGCTGACGTTTTGGCTCGTCCGTTTTTGGGCGATGATTTCTCAGATTTGAGTTTATATTTTTATGATTTGAATTTCAAAGCAAATTACAAATTAGGCGAAAAAGATAGAATTTATTTCTCAGCTTACAATGGTCGTGATGTTTTTGGAACGGAGAATTTTGGTTTTGATTGGGGAAATACAACGGGAACTTTCCGTTGGAATCACTTATTTAGCGATAAGTTATTTTCTAACACAACGTTGATTTATAGCGATTACGATTATGGTTTCAAGGTTCAAGCAGGTGGAAACGCAATTAGTTTGAGTTCAGGAATTTATGATTATAATGTGAAGCAAGATTATAATTGGTATGTGAATCCTAAAAATTCTTTGCGTTTCGGTTGGCAAGGAATCTATCACCGTTTGAAGCCAAGTCAATTCACCATAGAAGGATCAGAAGGCGATGGCGAAACATTGGAAGAACAGAAAGCTCTCGAAGGTGGCTTTTATATTGCTAATGAACAAAAAGTATCGGATAGATTGTCGTTGAATTACGGTTTACGATTGAGTACGTTTTCAAATATTGGTGCTTACACCGAAAAAACTTATGATGAATTTGATAACGTTTTGACGGAAACTACTTACGAAGATGGCGATGTTTATAATACTTATTATGGCTTAGAACCTCGCTTGAATGCGACTTATTTATTGAATGATGTGAGTTCTATCAAAGGTTCTTACAATCGTAATTACCAATATTTACACCTACTTTCTAATTCAAGTTCAGGAACGCCTACCGACTTTTGGATTGCAAGTTCGACTTTAGTAAAACCTCAAATTGCTGATCAGATTGCATTAGGCTATTTTCGTAATTTCAAGGATAATATTTACGAATTTAGCGTAGAAAGTTATTACAAAAATCTTCAAAATCAAGTCGGTTTCGAAGATGGTGGAAGTGCGGTGAATAATACGGATATTGAATCAGATTTGGTTTTTGGCGATGGTAGAACTTACGGTTTAGAGTTTTATTTGAAAAAGAAGAAAGGAGATTTTACAGGTTGGATAAGTTATACTTTGGCGAAATCTGAACGTCAATTTACGGAAGTAAATAATAATAGTTGGTTTTCTGCTCGTCAGGATAGAACGCACGATTTATCGATTGTCGGAATGTATCAAATTACGCCTCGCTTGAATGCGTCTGCGAGTTTTGTGTACTACACGGGCGATGCGGTAACTTTCCCTGTCGGAAAATATTTTGTGGATGGTTCTTTGGTGAATCTTTATGGCGATAGAAACTCGGAAAGAATGCCGGACTATCATCGTTTTGATTTTGGGTTGACTTATATTTTGAAAGATTCAGACAAGTTTTATTCTGATTTGAATTTATCAATTTACAATGTTTATAATCGCAAAAATGCGTATTCGATTGATTTTGAGATTGATGATAATGGACAAACGCAAGCGACACAATTAGCTTTATTCGGTATCGTACCGTCTTTGACTTGGAATTTTAATTTTTAAAAAATACAACAATGAAAATTTATCAAATCATATCCATATTAGTGATTGCTGCAATGAGTTTTACCTCTTGCGAGGAAATCATAGAATTAGATTTAGAAAATGCAGAACCGAAGCTTGTCATTGAAGCAAATATCGATGTGACGAATCAAACGGCAACGGTATTTTTAACAAAATCAAACGGTTTTTACGACGATATTAGTTTAAATGTCATCACAGACGCAACGGTGAATCTGACTTTAGCGGATGGTTCAATTTTGAATTTACCAATGGTTTCAGATGGCTTTTATGCCGCTTTTGGAATCAATGCAGCAGAAGGCGATGAATTAGTGATGTCAGTCGTTGATGGTGACGAAAAAGTGTATGAAGCGACCGAAAATGTTCCGCATGAGGTGGCTTTAGATAGTTTGGAATTTATCGCAAGAACAGGCGGATTTGGACTAGGCGGTGGTGATGCGGATACGACTTACCAAGTTTTTGTACATTGGCAAGATGTTGCGGATAAGGAAAGTTTTTATCGTATTCGCTCGATTTTAAATGACACGTTGCAAACAGGAACGTATTCTTTAGCAGATGATATTGGTTTCGATGGTACCGCGTTTTCAACACCACTTTTTAGCTTCTTTGAAACAGGTGATACCGTGACGATTCAGATATTATCTATTGATGATGGTTCGTTCCGATACTTTAGTGATTTGTCGGCAGCACAAGGACAAGGCTTTGGTTCTACCACGCCTTATAACCCGAAAAGTAATTTCGATAACAATGCGTTGGGTTATTTCGGAATTAGTAGAACGGATGAAGAAACGGTGATTATGAAGTAGAATATGTTCAAACCTATGGGGTTTTGAAAACCTCATAGGTTTCTATGTTAGAAGATAATTTTTCCATTAAACCATTCCTCTTCAATCGTGGCATCGTATGATTTATAAAAATTAATTGCCGGTTCATTCCAATCCAAAACTTGCCATTTCATTAGTTTACAATCTTGTTTTTTCGCTTCTGCAATGACCGAATCAAATAGCAATCGACCAATTCCTTTTTGGCGATGTTTTTCTGCAACAACGAAATCTTCTAAGTATAACATTTTTCCTTTCCAAGTCGAATACGTCAGATAATAAAACGTCATTCCTATCACTTCGCCATGTTCATTAACGGCGACTTGTGCTTGAAAATTTTCGGCTTGAAAATCTTTCGTTAATTGTTCAATCGTAACTTTTACTTGGTCTGCTGCCTTTTCATAAATCGCTAAATCCATGATTAAACCTAAAATTGCTTTTAAATCATTCTCCGTCGCATAACGTATTTTGGTATCGTGTGTCATTTTTTTTTAATTCTAATGAATTGAAAATCATTGGATTAGTTATTTGTTTCAAACAAATAAACAATTTGTTTCGATTTAATTAGGTTAATTAAAACAAATTGTTTTAAATTTACATCGTAATTGAAACAGTTTAAAACAAAAAATCAATCAGATATGAATCGTTCAATGGTACAATTTAAACATAATTTCAGTCAAAATATATTCAAAGCTAATTCATTTTTACGAGATAATTGGTTTAAAATCTTATTGGTTTTAGTAACCGCTTTTATCATTACTCGCAAAGATTTGAATTTTCAATTTGCCCTAAACAGTGCCAATGCTCAATCTGCACACATCACTTCTGTGATGCAACCGATAGCATTGGCAACAAGCCTTCCAGAGAAACCAGATAAAGAAATTTTGGGAGAAGTTGTGATGGGAGAAACGACAAATACAGCGAAAAAAACTCCAAAAACTAAAGCTTCAAAACCTGTAGAGAAACCAAAAGTGGATAATAAAGCACAATCATTCTCTAACTTAGGTTTTATTTTGAATCCAACTTATGCGAAACGTCATAATGTAGATCCGAATATTGTAGCAGAAAAAAACAGGATTGTCAAGAGTTATATAAAGCGTTACGCTCCAGTTGCTGTTCAAGAAATGAAAGAATACGGCATTCCGGCAAGTATCACTTTGGCTCAAGGACTTTTGGAATCAAATGCTGGAGGTAGCCGTTTGGCCGTAGATGCGAACAATCATTTTGGTATCAAATGTTTCTCCCGTTCTTGCAAAAAAGGACATTGCAAAAACTATACAGATGATACGCACAAAGACTTTTTTAGAATGCACAAAAGCGTTTGGGAAAGTTTCCGAACACATTCTTTATTTTTACAACGTGACCGTTACAAACACTTATTAAAGTTAGGGAAAAAGGATTATAAAGGTTGGGCTCACGGTCTAAAAAAAGCGGGTTATGCAACCGACAAACGATACGCTTACAAGCTAATCAATATCGTCGAATCCTTGAATTTGCACCAATATGATAAACGATAGATGGACGCTCGCTCCTCCCCTGATGACAATAGCATACGACCTTTATCGTTTATTTAAAACAAAAAAGTTGATTTAGAATAATTTCCAAATCAACTTTTTTATTATCGTTCGATTATTCCGTTAAGTGAGCGAAGCGAATATCCGCCCGCCGTTTTTTAAAGCCAAGTTGGACAATTAATACGCGCAAAATTATAAACTAAACCGATTCCGAAGAAAGCGTAAGAATCGTTGCTTTGAGAATTTCCTCTTTGGTAGCCAATTGTTCCGCTATTATTTAATGTTCTATCAGAATACAGGATAGAAAGTTCTTCTCGGATTTCTTCCAAATCGTCTTTATCAGGATAACTCGTACTCACATCATCCAAATAATCGGTAAACAACCGACGAGAACTGATGAAAATATTGATGCTCCAATCAAATGTGACATCTGCTTTTAGACCGAATCCATAATTCAAAGCGACTTGCGTCAATGCATATTCTTCGCCTCTAAATTGTCCTTCAGTTCCTAAAGGTTGCAATTCGTTCCATTCACCATTAAGCTGTGCTTCCGGATTGAAATCGAATAAGGAAACACCAACAAAGGCATAAGGCGTGAATCTATTATTTTTGCTTCCGTGTTCGTACGTAAGGAAGTTAAATTCAAAATTTAGATTTCCTTCGATAATATCCGAGCGAAAACTTAAGTTACGATTTCGTTGGAAAATATCGTCTGAAAAAGCATCATTGCCAACGATACTTCCGTAGTTTCCACCGAATTTCAAAGCTAAACGCTTGTTGAAATTATATCGAAAAATGACACCAGCAGCGATTTCTGGATTGCTCAAATCATAATCAGGATTCAAATCACCAAAGTAGTGTGATGTTCCAATCCATCCTCCAGCCTCCCAATCTTGTGCATGAACCATTGTGGCGGAAATGCCTAATAGAAGTATAAAAAGTAATTTTTTTATAGTCTTGATACTTAATGAAATTATCATCAGCTTATAATATTTACAGTAGTTATTTTAGAAAAATATGCCAATAATAAGGCATTTTAATAGAATTTATAGAATTCGTTTTAATGTAAATATTAGCGATAGGCGATTTTTGATTTTATTATGATAAAGTTTTCAACTTACGGAACGTGATGAGGCTTGATTATATTGCTTTATTCTTTCATGGCTTGATTGCTATTATTCCGAAAAAAAGATGTCCGACTTATCCATTTCATTTTTAACTTTAAAAAAATCCTTTTACGCTATGCCGTCTACTTTCTACCAATTTTTATCTTTACATTTAGTAATGGTTAAAATAAAAAATAACAAATGAAACTAATTTCATACAACTTGAATGGCATTCGTGCTGCAGTAAAAAAAGGTTTGGTCGATTGGATCGCAGAAAACGATTTTGATTTTGTTGGTATTCAAGAAACGAAGGCTTGGGAAACAGATATTCCGAAAGAACTATTCGAGGAAATCGGATATAAAACCTATTGGTATTCTGCTCAAAAAAAAGGTTATAGCGGCGTTGGTATTTTATCAAAAATAGAACCTGATAAGGTAGAGGTCGGTTGTGGTTTTGAGTTATACGATTATGAAGGTCGGGTAATTCGAGCAGATTATGGTGATTTGACCGTATTGTGTATTTATTTTCCATCCGGAAGTTCAGGAGATGCACGTCAAGCAATAAAGATGAAGTTTTTGACAGATATTCATTCTTGGATAAATGAGTTGCGAAAAACTCGTCCGAATCTTATCATTATGGGCGATTATAATGTAGCAAATCATCCGATTGATGTTTATAATCCTGACAAAGCTCCTAAATCATCCGGATTCTTACCAGTAGAAAGAGAATGGTTGACGGCTTGGTTTAAGGATGGTTTTGTAGATGCATTTCGGTTCATCAACCCTGAAAAAGAGGAATATTCGTGGTGGTCATATCGCCGAAGTAATCGAAGTTCTAACAGAGGTTGGCGGATTGATTATCAATCCGTTTCCGTGCACTTAAAAGATAAAATAAAGGCGTGTCATCAATTGACGGATGTTGTTCATTCTGATCATTGTCCAGTTTATTTGGAAATTGACATTTGATGCTATGATGAAATTTCAAAGGCTTACTTTTATTCTAAAAAAAATGGGTTTATCTTTGCGTGAATAGATCGACTACTCACATTTGGATATTTGGATGGTAAAAAACTATTCAAATCTCCATATTTAAAATAAAGCAATGTCAGCACCTCGTTACAAGAGAGTTATGCTCAAACTAAGTGGAGAATCACTTATGGGCGAACAAGAATTTGGAATTTCTCCCAAGATGCTTAATCATTATGCGAAAGAGATTCGTAAGTTGGTTGAAGCAGGAATTGAAGTAGCCGTCGTGATTGGAGGTGGGAATATTTTCCGTGGATTGCAAGCCAAAGATTCAGGAATTCCTCGTGTTCAAGGTGATTATATGGGCATGTTAGCAACTGTTATGAACGGAATGGCAATCCAAAGTGCATTGGAACAACATGACGTGTACACTCGTTTAATTTCAGCGATTCCAATGCCTCAGATTGCAGAACCTTATATTCGTCGCCGAGCAGTTCGTCATTTAGAGAAAGGACGAGTCGTTATTTTTAGTGGTGGAACAGGAAATCCATATTTCACAACGGATTCTGCTGCAGCCTTAAGAGCAACTGAAATTAATGCCGACGTTATCTTAAAAGGAACTCGTGTAGATGGTATTTATAATGCCGATCCTGAAAAAGATCCAAATGCAGTTCGTTACAATATTATTTCTTTTGATCGAGTTATCAAGGAGGGTTTGAAAGTAATGGACATGACTGCTTTTGCACTTTGTCAAGAAAATAATGTTCCAATTATTGTTTTTGATATTAATAATCCAGAGAATTTAACGAAGATTATTAATGGAGAGAAAGTAGGTACATTGGTTGAAAATAGCGTTCAATAAATAAATTGCTGAGTTGTTTTATTGGATAACATTAAAGAGTTACTCATAAAAAATGAAACAGTAGAAGTATCCAGACAAATTTATTCGTAAAGACCTGACAGATTTCTAAAAACGGGGAGGTTTTATTATCAATAAAGTATGAATCTAAAATCATATTTTAAGTATAGAATAAATAAGTCTGGGTACTTAGTCGTAAGTCAAGTTAATCATGTCGGTATTTTTTGACAAAATATTGCCGATAACTTCGTTAAAATTTATTTTCATAACTATAGCTATGCAAAGGAATTTTTGCCTCGTTTTCGACAAATTTTAATACAAAATTTACTCGACACTATTAACTTGACTTACTACTTAGTAATGAAATCATAAACGATTACAATATTATTTAGAAATTATTCAAACACACAGTTATGCAAGAAGATATTGATTTTATAATCGAAACAGCACAAGAATCAATGAGTGCTTCTATTGATCACCTTAATCACGAACTTTCAAAGATTAGGTCGGGAAAGGCTTCTCCATCCTTATTACAAGACATTAGAATAGACTATTATGGCTCACAGACGCCGATTAGTCAAGTAGCAAATGTGAACGTGGCAGATGGTCGTACTTTAATAGTCGAACCTTGGGAAAAGTCAAATTTAGGTGCGATTGAAAAAGCAATTTTTGCAGAAAACATAGGTATTACACCTCAAAATGATGGTCAAATCATCCGTATTAATTTACCTCCAATGACTGAAAACCGTCGTAAAGAATTGGCAAAACAAGCCGGTGCAATGGGCGAAAAAGCAAAGGTAAGTATCCGAAGTGCAAGACGTGATGCAATGGAAGAAATCAAGAAAGAGGTAAAAGATGGTTACCCAGAAGATGCTGGAAAACGTGCCGAAACCCAAATTGAAGATTTAATGAAAGCCTTTTATGCGAAAGAAGGTGCTTTAGTTGCAGCGAAAGAAAGAGATATTATGACCGTATAATTTAATGATTACTTATTAATCGTTAACTCCAAAAAAAGGGTATTCCTTACATTTTAATTAATATGGCGAATACCTTTTTTTTGCTTTTTTTTGACTTTCAATATCGTTTTATAAGGCTATCAATATTGATATAATCCTGAGGTAAAATACTAGCCAAAACGCTGATAACCCCAAAATTCATCAACTTTTATCTAAGTCAAAACGTATTATTTTACGATATTTTAAAAAAAAAATCAACTTTAATTTTTTCCTATCATTTCTAAAACTAAATTTTGAAAACAGCAAAA
>Ga0209712_10003161_pt1 | contig 13399 bp, 6 predicted proteins | sample ArcOceMetagenome_FD_187443 | JGI IMG/M metagenome (GOLD analysis project Ga0209712, IMG submission 187443) | Marine eukaryotic phytoplankton communities from Arctic Ocean - Arctic Ocean - Greenland ARC118M Metagenome (SPAdes) (version 2) | ecosystem: Environmental > Aquatic > Marine > Oceanic...
TTCGTCTGAATTATGAAATGAAAAACACCTTCAATTCTCTTTTTACAAATAGGGTGATTAGGAATACTTTCATCAAAATGTTTGACAATTTTTTTAGTCGTATCAAAAAAAACAGAACGCAATAAGCCTTCTTTATTTTTAAAATAAATGTACAAATTTGAAGGTGAAATTTTCACTCTTTTAGCTACCTCACACATCTTTACTCCTATTAGTCCTTTGGTATGAACAATATCGATGGTCACATTCATAATTTTCCTCTCCTTTCTCGCATCTTTTAATTTCATGATGTGAAGGTATAAAAAATTTCATAAAGGAATATTTATTCTTTTATAAAAAAATACTTATTCAGAGAAAACCTTTTAGATTCTCCAACAATATCACGTTCTCTTATCTTTTATTTTGAACAAAAAAATACCCATTAATTTTTAGATATCTTTTTCTATTTTAATTTATCAATGGGACAAAAATACTTTGAAATAATTTTATGTATTTAATTATTTCGCAGGATGTTAAATACATTTGTCAGGAGTTTTTTTTTGAAGTGATCAGTTGCGATTATTTTGTGGACGTTTTTCCGTAATCCGATTCTCCGAATCGTTAACCGTTCGAGGACTTTCTAAGTCGTTTTTTATTTTTTCGATTTGGAAAAACGGGAAACGACTCGGAGAGTCGTACTACGGGAGATCGCAAAAAAAACATTATCCGAGTCGTGGTTCCAAATCCGTGGCACAGATATTTCATCCAATCTATTTTCCAAATTCTCTAAAACAAAAGATAAACTCTAAGATGCTTATCCAAAAATACCATCCAATCTGGAAAAATAATTTTGAGGAAATAAAATCCGAAATTCAGAAAGCACTCTTTGAATTAGAAATAAAAATAGAATATGTCGGAAGCACTTCAGTAATTGGACTTGCGGCCAAACCAATTATCGATATTGATCTCATTAATTACAACTCCATTGATTTTGAAAAAATAAAAACGAGGCTTTCCAAAATTGGATATTTTCATCATGGAGATCAAGGCATTCCTCAGAGAGAAGTTTTTAAACGAAAAGACTCTCTCGAAAATCCTACTGTTTTAGATAAACTAAAACACCATTTATATGTTTGTTTTATAAAAGGGGAAGAGTTACGAAATCATCTTTTGTTTCGAAATTTTTTAAGAAAAAATGATTGGGCAAAAAAAAAGTATGCAAATCTTAAATTTGAGTTGGCTGAAGAAGTAAATCAGGATCGAAAAAATATGCTGCACTAAAAGAAATACGTGCTAAAAAATGGATTCTTTCGATAATTAAATTGGCGAAGAAGGAATTTGGAAAAGAATTGTAATCTTTAAGTCATCCTTATCTAAACTTAATCTAAATAATTTTGAGAAACGAACTTTCGCCGCTATCTTTGCACTCAGATTGAAAAAACAACTTCATGTCAAAAACAACTATAGCAATTGCTGATGCACAATATTTAATTCGAGTAGGATTGAGACATCTTATCGAACAATTCGAGCAATTTGAAATTGTTGGAGAAGCAGGTTGTGAAAAAGAGTTGATTAAAATTCTTAAAAACCACTCTCCAAGAGTGGTCATTTTAGATTATCAGCAACCTAAAAATTTTGACATCTCTTCGATTGAAAAAATCAAATCTACCTCACCTGAATCCAAAATCTTAGTCATTAGCGGAGACAATGAAAAAGAAAACATTTTCAATGTTGTCCAAAACGGAGTAAGTAGTTTTTTGACCAAAAGCTGCGACGAAGAAGAGATTATCAATGCAATCAAAGCAACTGCCAAACAAGAGAAATTTTTTTGCAATAAAATTCTAAATTTCATCTTAGAAAAATCATTTGCCAAACCTGAAGACTGCTCTCCTATTCCACTTTCCACTCGTGAAATTGAAATTGTTCGATTAGTTGTTGATGGAAAGATTGCCAAAGAAATTGCCAGCCAACTTAACCTAAGTACACACACCATTTATACACATCGAAAAAACATCATGAATAAATTGGAATTGAAATCCACTTCAGAATTGGTTTTATATGCTCTAGAAAAAGGGATCGTTAAAAGTCCTGTCTAAAAGCTAATTTCAGAAATTCATCCAAATTCATTTTTTTCAAAAAATATTGCTTTCTCTACCTCTTTTTTGACTTCCTTAACTTTTATCTTCGTTACAAAAGTTTTCCATCCCCTATTTTATATCCACATTATCTTAACACATTTATAATATTGGCATTTATTCAACTCTGAATATCAACACCTTACCTTTTTTTAAATTTAGAACAACTAAGGAATGCGAACTAAATAGATTCAGAATTTTCACTACTTCTTTTGTCCTTATTTTCCCCTTTGAAATCAATCATTTATCCAGATAAACTCATGCTTTCAAAGCAAAAACTAAGCACAAAATAAGCGACCGAAAATGCTGAAGCTATTTTATTCGCATTCCTTAGAATTATTGATATTAAAAAAATCTTTCTTTTAAAAAAATTAGTGTCACAATACCTCACGTTCTTACAATTGAATCAACTCAAAATCCTCCTATTATTGGCGTATTCCTTTTAATCTATTTCTCCTAAAACAACATAATTAGTTACATCCATAACTGATACTAAATTCAATTTAGTAACCTTAATAAGTAAGTCCATGAAAAAAATTTATATAGGAATATTTTGCACTCTTGTCTCCACACTTTCTTTTTCCCAAGATCCTTCTTTTTCTCAATTCTATGCCAATCGAACTTACCTTAACCCTGCCTTTACAGGACTTGATAATGGCGTAAGTGTAGCAGCAGTTTCAAGGCTTCAATGGTTATCTGCGGATCGAGGATTTCGAACTTACGGGATGAGTTTTGAAATTAAAAGACCATTCATCAATAGTGGATTTGGCATTCAACTTTTACAAGATGAAGAAGGAATTGGAGAGTTAACAAATACCTCAGTTGGGCTTTCCTACTCTTACTCTATTCCATTGCGAAATTACCACGAAATCAAAATTGGGTTGCAAGGACGATGGGTGCAAAAATCAATTGATTGGAGCAAGTTAATTTTCTCTGATCAACTCGACCCAGTTCATGGAAATATTTTTTCAACCACCGCTCAACCTGGGCAAGAACATGTTCGGCATACTGATTTTGACCTCGGTGCAATTTGGATAAATACTACAGATATTAAAATTGGAAAAAGAAAACTAAAAAATGTTAGAACAAATATTGGATTCAGTTTACATCAATTAGTCTCTCTTTTTAATGAAAATGGTGGCGGAGAATCTTTGCAAAATTTAGATACGAGTGTTCCTCCGAGAGTAACCATTCATGCAGGTTCAGTTATTCCATTAGTTTACTATGCTGGAAGGAAAAAGACCATTTCCATTTCACCCAATTTCAAGTATGATATCCAAGGAGAAAATTTGACTGATTTTAGGCGAAATTTTCAAGTGGTTACTTACGGTGCATATCTAATGTTTGATGGAATGTATTTTGGAGCGATGTATCAAAACAAGGTGCCGATTCTCGGTTTTAAAAATACCAATGCCTTGATTTTTGCCGCAGGTGCATATATTGAAAAAAATAAGATGAACCAATATTTTATAGGATTCAGTTACGATGCAAATACTTCAGGATTGGGAACTAGAGCTGGAGGAGTTTACGAAGTTGCTTTGCGTTGGACTGGTTTGACGTTACTTCAACCAAAACATGGAAAGAAAAGAAAGCGAGGTAAAAAGAAACCTATCAATTGTTATAAATTCTTTTAGAAAAACCATAACCTCCTAATAATCAGCTACTTACAAAATAGATCAACCAAAAACCAGAATCCTCCATTCTGTATTTAAGAAATCCTAGCTAATATCAATTCTCATATGAAATTAATTTACTCATTTCTAATTGTAGCATTTACCTTAAGTAGTTTTAATGCAACTAGTCAATGTAATTTCACCATTTCCAATACAAATATTTGTGGATTACAGTCTGTAGATTTTAACGTAATTAGTCCTTCTGGAAATTACACTTGGGACTTTGATGGAGACGGGAATATAGATGCTACGGGGCCAAATGCTTCTTATTCATTTCCACAAGTCAATTCAAATACTATTTTTGCAGTTACTTTATTTCGAAATAATAATTTTTGCTCTGATCAAAATGTGACCGTATTAACCACTCCAGATGCTACGATTGGCGTCCTTCCGGGAAGTGGAATTTTGGATGGAGATCAGATTAGAATTTGTAGTAGTCTTCCAGATGTAACGTTGGATATTTATAATGCTTCTATGACTTATTCTGATAATGTAAGTTATACTTTTGATTGGGGAGATGGAACGACTGAAGTTTTTGATAACAGTACATTTCCGGGAACCAATTTTATTTCCCATGACTATGCTGGATTTGGATATTACTATATCACACTCACCGTAGAAACTTCCAATGGCTGTATTGCTACTCAAAATTATACTTTCTATAATGGAGGAAATCCTTCGGTAGGGTTAGCCACTCCTGGAAATACCACAGGACTTTGTGCACCTGCAACGGTCGATTTTCCAATCACCAATACTTCCAATAATCCAGATGGAACAACTTATAATGTTTACGTAAGTGGAGTCTTGGTACAAACTTATACTCAAAATAATGTTCCTGCTGCTTTCTCTTATACTTTTTTAGAATCTTCTTGTGGGTTGACTACTTCAACAGGTAATTATGAAAATGCTTACGATATCCAAATCGAAGCAACGAATCCATGTGGATCATCGCAAGCAACCATCGAACCGATTGAAGTAAGCACACCACCTGAATTAGAAATCTTAATTACCGAACCTACGGTAGCTTGTGAAGGGGAAGAATATACTTTCACCAATGAATCCGGAGGCTTGGGAGAAGTCTCGAGTGGCAATCCATCGACCTGTACTAGTTTACCACCAACTTGGTCAATTACTCCTGGTATTCCTGGAGTGGATTGGGAAGTTACCTCTGGAAACTTTTTTGGCTCTGATGAAATCATCGTAGTATTTTATACACCCGGAGATTATACGATTACTATGAATTTAAATAGTCCTTCATGTGGTTCGGGAGTAGTTAGTCAAAGCTTTACGGTTTTTGGAGATCCAGTTTCATCTGCTATTGTAAATTTAGTTACGGCAGCTTCGCCAGGGGCAGATGAATGTGTTTCGACGATGGCTACTTTTCAAAATGAATCATCGGGAGATAGCTTGAATTATGTTTGGAACATTAGTCCTGCGGGAGGTTGGAATTTTATAGATACTTCGACCTTTACGACGGAAGATATTATCGTTAATTTTACAGAACCAGGAAACTATAATGTGAGTTTATTGACGAGTAATGAATGTGATGTTTCCATTTGGGATACTACTTTAGTAATCGTCGCTGCACCTGAAGTGATTTTAAATCCAATAAATGATTATTGTGAAACGGCTACGTTAAATTTTGATGCGTCTGACATAAATTACAATGCCAATAATGGAACATTCACATCTATTGAATGGAGTTTCCCTGGAGGATTTCCTTCCACTTATTCTGGCGCTTATCCTTCTGGCATCCTTTACAACTCTACTGGAAATTATACCGTAAGCGTAACTGCCACCAATCAATGTGGACAAAGTACTTCTACTCAAACCTTTAATGTGCAAGAGCCAGGTAATGTTTCCATTATGCCTGACCAAACTATTTGTAGAAATGATGCTTCCTTTTATGTGACTGCAACTCCAGCTGGAGGATCTTGGTCGGGGAATGGCGTTTCTCCAAATGGGTTTTTCAATCCAGGAAATAATAATGTTGGAAACAATATATTGACCTATGATTACTTGGATGGAAATTGTAGTTTGACCGCAACTATGGTCGTGACGGTTTTGGATTTGACACCTACCGATGCAGGGCCAGATCAAGAAGCTTGCGTTTATGAAACGTTGCTCGAGTTGACTGGCGCGTCACCTGTGGGAGGAACTTGGTCAACAGATAATGGCGCAGTAATTATTGGAAATACATATGTTGATCCAGTTGGATCTGGGCCTGGAGTCTATAATTTATTTTACAGTTTTACAGATGGAAATAACTGTACTAATACCAGTACAAAAATTGTAATTATCCATGACCGGCCAGATGTTGATGCAGGTTTAGATCAGTCTATTTGTGAAAATCCATTTGATATTTCATTGACAGGCTTTTCACCTTTGGGTGGAACTTGGACTGGAACTGGAGTTACTTCAATGGGTGTTTTCAATGCTGGAAATACGCCAGGACTGGGGAATTATACGTTGACTTATAACTATGTTGATTCATATACGGGCTGTGCCAATAGCGATACCAAAGTAATTTCAATCGTTCCAAATGATGTAGCAGATGCTGGAATGGACGAAGAATATTGTATCAATGATAATTCATTTTCAATTCAAACTGGAACTCCGGCTGGAGGAACTTGGAGTGGCAATGGCATCGTTCTGGGAAGTAATATTTTCAATCCAGCCCTTGCTGGTGCTGGGATTCACGTGGTCACTTATACTTTTGGTGTAGGTGTTTGTGAAACTTCAGATACTAAAGTAATTGAAGTTTTAAACTTACCTAATCTTACTCTTCCAAACTTGGATATAGTTTGTATCAATGAAGCTTTGGTTGATTTGAGTAGCGCAAGCCCAGTAGGAGGAGCTTGGTCGGGAACAGGTGTTTCGGGAAATTATTTTGCTCCAAACATTGCTGGAGTTGGTGTTCATACTTTAACTTATTTTTATACTGATATGAATACTTTGTGTTCTAATTCGGCAAGTATGGATATTGAAGTTTTACCATTACCAACTATTGTTGTCAATGACACTTCCTATTGTAATACTTCTGGATTAGTCGATTTACCGATAGCAAATCCTTCCGGTGGAACTTGGTCAGGAGTTGGTGTTTCAGGAAATCAATTTGATCCAAACATTGCAGGTGGAATTGGAGATTTCACTTTGACTTATGCTTACACCGATGGAAATGGTTGTGAAAATAACACTACAATTACGGCAAGTGTAATTTCTCCAAATAATGTAAATGCGGGTAGTGATTTCGAAATTTGTATTGATGCAGGCGTAATTGATTTGAGTCAAATGGCTTCTCCGCAAGGTGGAAATTGGAACTCCAATGGAAGTGCAGGATTAAATGGAAACTCTTTCAATCCATTTACTGCAGGTGTTGGTACACATACTTTGACTTACTTTATTGGCGGTGGAAATTGTCAAGTGACTGATGAAGTTCAAATCACGATCAATGCTTTGCCAATCGTAACTACCATGGATGATTTTGAAGTTTGTGAAAGCGAAAAATCAATTGTCCTTTCTGCCTCACCTTATGGAGGAACTTGGACTAGTAATAATGGCGGTGTTTTAGCTGTCAATATTTTTGATGCGACCACTTCTGGGGCGGGTAATTTTTCTTTCACTTATACTTACCAAGGTAATAATGGTTGTGTGAATTATGATAATCTTTTGGTTTCCGTAAATCCACTTCCAACCTTGATGACCAATGATACTACCTACTGTAATACATCAGGATTAGTACCACTTCCCTACTCTACCCCAACGGGTGGAACGTGGAGTGGAACTGGAATAAATAACAATCAATTTGATCCTCAGTTAGCTGGCGGAGTTGGAAGTCATAATTTAACGTATACCTATACAAATGGAAATGGTTGCTCGGATGAAATAGTTTCTACTGTCTCGGTTACCTCATCTCAAACCATTGATGCAGGCCCAGATATGGAAATCTGCATGGACTATGGAATAATTAATTTAGATAATATTTCTTCTCCTGGAGGGGGAACTTGGATTGCAAATGGAAGTGCAGGTTTAGTTGGAAATACTTTTGATCCAACCTTGGCAGGAGATGGTACGCATACTTTAACTTACACCGTTGGAAATGATAACTGCCAAGTGTGGGATGACATTGTAATTATAATTAATGAATTACCTTATGTGGATGCAGGGCAAGATCAAGAAGTTTGTTTTGGAGAAACCAATATAAACCTAGTTGGTTTTCCAGCAGGAGGAACTTGGACTGGGACTGGAATTATTAATGCGCAAAATGGAACTTTTTATACTTCAAATACTTCAGGAGATTACACCTTAACTTATTCATTTACGAATAGTGATGGCTGTATCAATTCTGATGAAGTAATCGTTACCATCAAGCCTCTTCCAATTGTTGATGCTGGAGCTGACTTTACTCTTTGTAATCAACCTAGTAATATAGTATTAGGCCCTGCAACTCCAGCTGGAGGAAATTGGTCAGGAGATGGAATTGTAGATGGAGCAAACGGAGTTTTCAATCCGCTCAATTCTAGTGGAGTTGGAAGCTATGATATCATCTACACTTACACTAATCCAACTACAGATTGTACTAATTCAGATACCATTACCGTAACCATCGTTGATCCAGAAGTGATTGATGCTGGGCCAAATGATACGCTTTGTATAGATCAAGGAATTCATCAATTAAATAATTTTCAACCTACCAATGGAACTTGGAGTGGAACGGGAATCATCGATGCAACTGCTGGAACTTTTGATCCAGTTGCTGCTGGCGAAGGTTTGCATACTTTGACTTATTCGTTCGGAACAGGAAGTTGTTTTGTCGAAGACACTAAAACTATTTTAGTAATTGACCTAAGCTATGTGACTGCTGGACCAGATGAATCAACTTGTATCACTTATGAATATTTTGCCTTATCAGGGTATTCTCCAGCTGGTGGAATTTGGACTGGAAATGGAATTATTGATAGTGGAAATGGAATTTTTGATCCAATGTTAGCGCAAGGTGGAGATCATGTTTTGACTTACACTTACACCGACGATCTGTCTGGTTGTATTATTTCTGATGCAAAACTAATGACAGTTTTCCCAATGGAAAATCCAACTTTTGATATGCCGCATTTGGTTTGTAGAAATGAAGTAGTCAATTTTGAAAACTTGTCTCCTGCTAATTATTCAGCTAATTGGACTTTTGGAGATGGAAATACTTCAACAGACTTTTCTCCAAGTTATGCTTACGATGTGGTGGGAACTTATGTAGTCACTTTAGAAGTAGAAAACGAACATGGTTGTGTTGGAGAAATTTCAGATACGATTGTAGTTACTGATGTTCCCGTTGCTTATTTCCAACCAGATACTTCAGAAGCATGTGTTGGATTAGAATTAAATTTGACCAACTTAAGTTTCGGAGTGGACTTATCTTATAATTGGACTTTTGGTGATAGTCAAAATAGTAGCACTTTAGCAAACCCAGGAGTGATATATTTTGAAAATGGAATTAATGATACTGCTTACGTAATTACTTTAACGACTACCAACCAATGTGGAAGTAGTACTTTCCAAGATGTCGTGACAGTTCATCCTCAACCAGTTGCCAGTATTGGTTTGTCACCACAGACTGATTGCTCGCCAGTAATCATGGAATTTGCCAATATCTCTGTCGGAGCTGCAACTGATTTTTATTGGGATTATGGAAATGGAAATACCTCAACTGGCGTACTTCCAGAAACTCAAACTTATATCGCAGATACCACAATCGAAGTTTATACGGTCACCTTGGTCTCTTCCAATGTTTGTGGATCTGATACGGCTACCACGGAAATTGTAGTGACGCCACCTGATGTTCAAGCATTAGCAGGAGCTTCACAATTCGCTGGTTGTCAGCCACTTACCGTTGACTTTTATAATTATGCAACTCCAGGGGCAACCATTGACTGGATTTTTGGAGACGGTAACTCTTCTTCCCAAGTACAGCCATCTCACACTTTTACCGAGCCAGGAGAATATACCATTATCCAGTTTGCAGGAAGTGATTGTGGCTACGATACGACTTCAATTAAGATCGTTGTATACCCTGCGCCAGAAGTAGAATTTACGCATCCAAATTTTGCATGTTCAAATCAACCTATTCAATTTTCCAATAATTCAATCAACACTTCTGGAAATTATTGGGACTTCGGAGATGGACAAACTTCTCAAATCAACCAACCAGAACATATCTTTACCGAACCGGGGGAGTACACCGTTACGTTGCAAGGGATTTCAATTTACAATCAATGTCCTGCGACTTATACAAGTGTGGTGACGGTGATGGAATTACCAGATGCAAGTTTTGAACCTGCGGCATATAGTGGTTGCGTTCCTTTCGAAATTGAATTGTATAACAGTTCACAAGGAACTATTTTTTATGAGTGGAATTTTGGAGATGGCAACACTTCAATTGAAGAAAGTCCAAAACATATTTACAATGAAATTGGAACTTACGAGGTAACGTTGATTGCAACAGACATCAACGGATGTTTTAATGACACCACTCTTTCTAATATCATTGTTCACCCAAAAGCGGAAGCAGCTTTTGAATTTGAACGAACTTCACTTTGCGGTTTGCCTGCTCAAATTAATTTTGAGAATCAATCATCTGGCGCAACTGGCTACACTTGGAATTTTGGAAATGGACTGACTACTCCAAATACAAATCCATCCAACGTCTACACCGAAGCTGGAGATTATTTCGTAGAATTAATTGCTACAAATCAATTCTCCTGCGCAGATACGGTGTTGCAAGATTTGACGATTTATCCAGAACCAGAAGCTAATTTTGAAGTGGAAGATCAAGAAGGATGTGAACCAATGGAAGTTACTTTTAGAAATACTTCTACTGCAAGTAATAATTTCTATTGGGACTTTGGAAATGGAAATATTTCGGAGGAAGAAAATCCAATTGAGTTGTACCAAGAAAATGGATTGTACGATGTGCAGTTAATCGTTTCGATTGATGATGCTTGTTTTGATACCTTAGTTTTAAATGAATTAATCAATGTGCACATCACACCTTTTGCTAATTTCGAAATTGATGAATCTAATTCGGGGGTCAACGATGGAGTACTTCAAATGATTAATCTTTCTGAAAATGCGGATAATTATTATTGGGAATTTTCGGATGGTGGAATTTCTCAAGCAGTCAATCCTTCCCATCGTTTTTTCAACAATGGTAACAAACAAATATACTTAGAGGCGAGTACAGAATTTGGTTGTACCGATGACACCTTAATTAATATTATTCCAAAAACGATCAAAGGATTATTTGTTCCAAATGCCTTTTCACCTGAGCAAGGTCTTGGTGGTGTGAGAATTTTCAAACCTGCGGGAGTTGGCTTGAAAGAATATCATATGCAAATTTTCTCTCCGTATGGACAACTACTTTGGGAGACGCAAGAATTAGCAGATGGCCAACCGACAGAATATTGGGATGGAAGAATTAGCGGAAAATTGATGGCGCAAGATGTTTATGTTTGGAAGGCTTATGCGGTCTTTGACGATGGAACAATTTGGCAAGGAGAAGCGAAAAAGAATGGAGGGTACAAGACGATGGGGTCGGTTACTTTATTGCGGTAAGTCGGTTCAAATAAGTCAGCTTTCCAAAGCCGATTATAAATCAGAAAAAACCTTTCAGAGCATTAAGTTCTGGAAGGTTTTTTGTTATTACTACTTCAGATAAATGATTTTTTCTCTACCTCGCACTTTTAAAAAATACTAAGAAAATTTATTTTGAAAAGTAAGCTTTGCGAAATCCGTGAGCGTGCTTTTAGAAGAGCGAGGAATTCGTAAAGCGATTTAGTTGAAAAAATCCGCTTTACGAATTCTCGCTCTTCTAAAAAATACGCTCACGGATTTCGCAAAGCTTACCTTCATCAATTTTTGAGTTCACTACATTTTTTAAAAGTGTATGGTGGAGAATAAAAATTTAATCCTTCTTTTCTTACCTTACATTTTATTAAAAAATCCTAATTATTATACTTTAAAATAAATATTTAAATGAACGTAAAGACAATTTTAACCTTACTTTTATTCTTTTCACTTGCAGCATGTAGTTCTGATAAAACAGACCAAACTACGGATGGAGAAACGCCCATCGTTAAAGTTTTTAATTACACAAACTTTGAGTTACAAGCAGGAGATTTTCTTTTCCAAGATGGCGACTGTGGCTCATTTTGCGAAGCGATAGAAAAGGTTACTTTCGGAATTGACGGCGCAAGACTTTCACATGTAGGCATGGTTGTACCATTTGGATCCAATGCACTTGCCGTAATCGAAGCAGTTGAAAAAGGCGTAAAAATCACCCCAACTGGTGAATTTTTCAACCGCTCCATGGATGGAACTAAAGCAAGTAAAGTGCTCGTTGGAAGATTGAAAAAAGAAAAACAATCACTCATTCCGCAAGCTGTTCTATTTGCTCAATCTAAAGTGGGAAGTGCTTATGATTCAGGTTTCAATATATTGAATGATAGCTATTATTGCTCTGAATTAATCTATGCCGCTTTTATGGATGCCAATGGTGGTGAACCTGTTTTTGAATTACAAAAAATGACTTTTAAAGATCCTGCCACCAAAGCTATTTTTCCAGTTTGGGAAACTTACTTTAAAGATTTAGCTATGGCGATTCCTGAAGATGAACCAGGTTTAAATCCAGGTGGAATGTCTCGTTCTCCATTTGTGGAAATCGTTCACGCCTATGGAAAACCGGAAGGTTATAAAAAATAGATAACCAAAATGTCAATCAAAATCAAAATCAAAAGTGACGATGACTATTTGAAAAATTCAAAATAGTCGTTTTTGATTTTGATTGATTTTTTAATTTTGATTCTTGAGATTTTCACTTAAAAATATTCCCCCCAATGAATTACAAAACCATCTCCTCCTCCAGCATCGGCGAATTTAAAGATCGGGGTAGTAAATTTTTTGCCTACGCCTTCCCTGCATATTCTGAGGAAGAATGGCAACTCCAAATGGAAGAAGTCAAGAAGGAACATTTCAAAGCACGACATCATTGTTATGCTTTTCGATTAGGTTTGGACAAAAATAATTTCCGAGCGAATGATGATGGCGAACCTTCGGGAACGGCAGGTCGTCCGATCCTTGGACAGATTGATAGTTTTGGATTAACAAATGTTTTTATCGTCGTAGTTCGATATTTTGGTGGAACAAAACTGGGTACTTCTGGCTTAATAAATGCTTACCGAACAAGTGCTCAAGTCGCTTTAAAAAATGCCGACATTATCGAAAAATCATTGGATGATATTTTTCAAATCACTTTTGATTATGCCCTAATGAGTGACGTGATGAATACCCTTAAAAAATTAGAGATCGAAATGGTCAGCCAAGATTTTGGCAATATTGGAAAAATAAAAATTGCGATACCGAAGAGTGATTTGGAAGAAAAGATGATTTTGATCAAAGCTGGATTTGCAAAAGTGCGAGTGGAGGAAGTGGCGGATCTGGAAAAAATTGAGGGAGTGGAGATTGAGTATTTGTTTACGAGGTAATCAGGTAATCAGGATTTTAAAATAATGATTCCACATCACGCCTGATAAACAAATAAACAAATAAACAAATAAACAAATAAAC
>Ga0209712_10003168_pt1 | contig 13379 bp, 12 predicted proteins | sample ArcOceMetagenome_FD_187443 | JGI IMG/M metagenome (GOLD analysis project Ga0209712, IMG submission 187443) | Marine eukaryotic phytoplankton communities from Arctic Ocean - Arctic Ocean - Greenland ARC118M Metagenome (SPAdes) (version 2) | ecosystem: Environmental > Aquatic > Marine > Oceanic...
TAAAGCTCACATCAAAACGACTCAGTGCAATGCGCCTGACTACTTCGTCAATATGTGCGAACTCGGTTTTTTCGGTACGTAAAAATTTGCGTCTGGCGGGTGTATTAAAAAACAAATCGACAACATCAACACTAGTGCCATCGGGGTGTGCAACTGGATTGAGTTGTACTTGCATATCACGGCCTTCGCAGTGAGCTTGCCAGGCTTGCGTTTGATCTTTGGGCTTTGAGCTTAAACTTAAGCGTGCAACTGAGCTAATACTAGCCAAGGCTTCACCACGAAACCCTAAACTACAAATGGCTTCTAAATCGTCTAACTTGGCTATCTTACTAGTGGCATGACGGCTAAGGGCTAACGCAAGTTCGTCATGGGGAATGCCACTACCGTTATCACGGATTAATATACGTTTGTGCCCGCCCTTTTCAATATCAATTTCAATCGAACTAGCCCCCGAATCAAGACTATTTTCAACTATTTCCTTTACCACAGAAGCAGGGCGTTCAACGACTTCCCCAGCGGCAATTTGGTTGGCTAATCTTGCTGGAAGAATTTGAATTGGCAAAACAATGACCTTGGTGTAAATGCTAAATGAGTAAGTTAGGTGCTGGGGATCGTCAGTACTTGTCCGATACGCACCACATCAGTATTTAGATTATTGGCTTTTTTCAGAGTACTGATTTGTACATTATAACGCTGAGCCAGCAAAGATAATGATTCACCACTGCGCACTCTATGGGTGCGGTTTTCTTGCTTCCATTTCGCCCACAAAGAACCGTCCGGTGGGGAACCTTTAAAATGTTGTTTAAGCCCGTTAAATAATGATTGAGCCATTTTCTGCCTATACTTAGACCAATTCAGATTCTTCTCTTCTTGAGGGTTAGAGATAAAGCCCATTTCTACTAAAATCGACGGAATGTCTGGTGAGGTTAACACCGCAAAACTAGCCCCTTGTGGCTTATCTTTATGTAATGATGTTACATTCTTTAAGTGTTTAAGCATATCACGACTCACGTCATAACTAGTGGTCAAAGAGTGGTCCATAGACATATCGAGAAACGTTTGAGCTAAATAACGTTCATTTGCAGTATCTTGAATAATTTCAGCGGCTCCGCCTAATAATTCAGAATGCCGTTCGGTATTCTCCAGCCAGCGACCCAGTTCAGTGTTCGCCCTTTTCATTGATAACACCCACACAGACGCTCCTCTAGGAACAGGTGTGGTAAAAGCATCTGCGTGAATTGACACAAACATATCTGCTTTGTGTTTTCTAGCAAGTTGAGGTCGTTTATTCGGTGAAATATAGTAATCACCGGCACGTGTCATCACCGCTTTCATACCTTTTTCTTTGCTAATTAGAGATTCTAATCTTTTAGCTATACCTAAAGTGACATCTTTCTCATAACTACCACTTGGACCAATTGAGCCCGGATCTTCTCCACCGTGCCCCGCGTCTATAACAATCACAATGTCCCTGTCTGTCGTAGATTTTGAATTCAACACAATTTTTTGTGCTGCAGAGTCTGAGTCGTTTAGATCAATGACTAATCTATTGCCATAGGGTGCGGTGGGAGGTAAAGCAAAAATATTTTTTTTAAGTTTTTTATTTAACTCAATAACTACTCGAACTGATTGAGGGTTTTTGGCCGTGCTGTAGCGTACTTTTTTGACTAGCTTGCTTTCATTCGCAACCTTTTTAAAATCGAAATTCTTGGGTGTGTTTTCTATATCGATCACTAATCGTTGCGGGTTTTTTAATGTGAAGTAGGTGTATGTAGGTGTATCAGCTAAATCGAAAACTAAACGTGTCGTGTTTGGAGAAGGCCAAATACGCAGTCCTTCGATGGTATTGTTAGCAAAACTTGCTGTAGTAAAAGCCATCAGTAAAAAACTGGTTAGTATTACATTAAGTTGTTTGGACCAAAACGTTTGCATTAATATTTTTCTAGTTTAATTGCTTAAGCAAATCCGAGCCTTTTGCAGATTTGGCCTGCATTGTAAAGACACGTCCCGTTTGTTTGTACTCAATACTAATGTGTAAATCCGCAGATGCCAAGAGGCCAGCACCTTTGTCTGGCCATTCAATCAAACAAATACAATCAGCATCGAAATAATCGCGAATACCCATAAATTCTAATTCTTCAGGATCAGATAAACGATATAAGTCAAAGTGAAACACCCGCCAGTCAGCTATTTCATAAGGTTCAACTAAGGTATAGGTAGGGCTTTTGACATTACCTATATGCCCTAATCCTTGAATAAAACCTCGACTAAAAGTGGTTTTACCCGCACCTAAATCCCCTTCAAGATATATCACCATACCCTGATGACAGTTCTGAGCAAGTTTTCTAGCTAAAGCGACTGTGGCTACTTCATCTGCTAAGTTATACTGTGTTGGGGATAAATCAAATATGGGGGTAATCAAAGAAATGCTCATAATCCGTTAACAATAGCTCGTAAAGGTTGCAATAAATCAGTGGCAATCATACCACGTTGACCATACTGTATGGCAACTCTATCTCCTGCTTCAGCATGAGCACATACACCATATACAGCGGCTTTTTGTGAGTTGAATCCTTGTGCCAAAAAAGCGCCAATAACACCGGTGAGTAAGTCGCCCATACCTGCTGTTGCCATACCTGGATTACCCCCTTTGCATACAAAGCATTGAGGCTCTTGATGTGATCCATCCATTTGAATAACAGTGCCCGCACCTTTTAGAACGCAAGTAGACTGATATTTTTGAGCAATATTTTGGCTAGCCAAGTATCTATCGTTTTCAATTTTAGTAATTTTGCAGTTCAATAATCGACTCGCTTCACCTGGATGAGGTGTTATTACTAGTGAGGGTAAACCTGCCAAAGTATTCTGTATGTTAGAATCATCTGCCACAGAAGCTAACAAATTTAAACCGTCAGCATCAATCACCAATGGCTTTGGATGGTGTTTTAGGTATTCAAATAAACGGGAGAATTGCTGATGAGCCCAATCATCTTGGCCTAATCCAGGCCCTATAACTATGCAGCTACACCAATCTAGCGCTGTCTCAAGGTTTTTGTGCATCAGCATTATTTCTGGACGACCAGCAGAGATACCGATGCTACTTGACTCATGACAATAGACTTTCACTAAACCTACGCCACAGCGCAAAGCTGACTCGGCACTGAGTCGAATTGCCCCTGCCATACCTTGGTTACCTCCTATACACAATAATTTTCCAAAAGAGCCCTTATTGCTATGCTCAGGTCTAGCTTGCAGTGGTTGCAACATAGGCCAGTCGACTAACTGTGCTTCACTGTGGGTTATACCAAAAAATTCTGCACCAACTTTTAAATCAGCAAAAGTGAGTTTCCCACAAAATGCTTTACCAATACCGCTTACTAATCCTGGCTTAGTGGCAACAAAAGTGACAGTCACATCCGCTTTGATACAAACAGGCAGCGCTTGCCCTGTGTTAGCCTGCATTCCAGATGGTAAATCAATACTGAGTACTGGAATATCTGTTTTATTTATTTGTTGGATAACGTCTTGAAAGGCCGATTTGACTTCGCCAGTTACCCCCGTGCCTAATAATGCATCTACCAATACATCAAATTGTGTAAAATCCACTTCAGAAAACTGCAGTGTTTTAGCACCCAGTTTTAGCCACTCTAGTTGGGCTTGTTTGGCATCACCGATTAATTCTCTTTTAGGCTGCTCACAGATAATGACAACATTGATACCTTGCTGTTTGGCAAGTTTAGCCAATATATAACCATCACCCGCATTATTACCGTTACCAGCAACCACTATAATACTTTGTACTTCAGGCCATTCTCGTTTTAACACGTTAAACGCAGCTTCGCCTGCTCGTTGCATCAATTCAAACATAGTACATCCAGCGATCTGGGCTGCCTTGGGCTCTATTGTTCTGACTTGTTCTGAACGCACAATTTTATGTGCTAGAATTGCAGCCGCTTGCTGGGTTAACAGGTTTGTCAATGTCATCTTTAAACACTTCTGAATTGTTATCATTAGCTGAAAATATCAAGGCTTGGGGTAAAGTGCTAGGTTTTCAGCAAGTGGGTATTTGTGATGTTGATCTACAACAGCATGAATCTCACCTGCAATCGTGGCTGGAAAAAGGCTATGCTGGTGAAATGAACTATATGCTAGAGCATGGTATGAAAAGGGCTAGACCCGCTGAGTTGATGCCCGGTACGATGCGTGTTATCAGTGTAAGAATGGATTATCTGCCCCCCAATGCGAAATTTGCCCATACCTTAAAAAATAAACAACAAGCTTATATTAGCCGATATGCTCTGGGCCGCGACTATCACAAGTTGTTACGTGCTCGTTTAAAAAAACTTGGCGAAAAAATCAAAACAGAATGTAAAGAATTAAATTTCCGACCTTTTGTTGATTCAGCCCCAGTACTCGAACACGCACTTGCCGAAAAAGCCGGTATCGGTTGGACAGGTAAGCATTCACTCACTATCAACAAAGAAGCGGGTTCTTGGTTTTTTTTAGGTGAACTGTTTGTGGATATTCCCTTACCTGTGGATAAGGCGGTAGAAGAAAACTGCGGTAATTGTAACGCTTGCATAACTATTTGCCCCACCCAAGCAATAGTAGAACCTTATGTTGTTGACGCTAGGCGCTGTATTTCATATCTGACTATAGAACAAAAAGGTGCTATTCCTGAGCAATATCGGAGTTTAATTGGTAACCGTGTCTATGGTTGTGATGACTGTCAACTTATTTGCCCGTGGAACCGCTACGCCACTATTACAGATGAGGCTGATTTCCATCCTAGGCAAAAACTGATGAGCCGAGAACTTATCGACTTGTTTGCTTGGGATGAACCCACCTTTTTGAAAAATACCGAAGGTTCTGCTATCCGGCGTATTGGTTTTGAGCGTTGGCAACGTAATTTAGCGGTGGGCTTAGGGAATGCACCTTATTCGATTCAGATCGTTAGCACATTGCAAGCCGCCTTGAAACACGCAACAGATTTAGTCAAAGAACATATTCAATGGGCCTTGGTACAACACCAAAACAAAGCAATGAAGGATGAAAAAAACGACAACCGCTTAACCCAAAGGTTAGTTCGTAGCATCGAAAAAGGGTTGGTTAGGGACGCGTAATCAGGGATGCTTAATCAGGGATGCTTAATTCGGTGTACCTAAACAAAGTGTAATATTATCTCAGTTGCCTCTAAACATAATCTTTAACAATTCTGCGCACCGCCCCATGAGATGAAGAAAGCTGCAGGTTTGACGCAATATGATCTGCAGGGTAACCATACAAGCCAAAACGGTTACCACGGCTATGACTGATGATAAGTGCAAAGTTTGGGCGACAATCAATATCTCCTTGAAAAGGATCTAAAACGGGTATTGTGTATCTCCCCAAATGTAAAAGACCTATTTGTCTGTCGTTTTTAAATACAACTTTATCAAATATCGGTTGTTCTATAATGGCATATACAGCAAATTTGGGAATTTGAACTGGCACCCCATGCCACACCATTTCGACTACTTGCAGTCTCTCAGCCAGTGAAGATATTGACTTGGGTAATTCAAATGTTTTCATCATTTTTCCCTGAGATTAGCTATCACTTATTAACACTATATTGATTAAATGATAGAAGAGAAGTGCAAATTTGGTCAAAAATTTAAGTAATAATCTTTGCAAAGGTCAATATATTCCTCGGAATAGCGACCTAAATGATCATAAATACTTAATTTATGAGAGATTTTAGTTTTTTTTGTACGACTAAATTCTAATAAAATTCGCGTCACATGTGTCTGGTGTTTTGGCTGCACCTGAAGTTCCCGCAAACAATGCAACCCTAGTGTTTCAGCATCTACTAAGAATACCTTAGCGACATCCGATGGCAATACGCAGCAAAATTTGCCGCTAGCAGATAAGTGTTCTGTTACTTTTTGTAATAGTGTTGGGTGATCTAACTCAATCGTTTGCCGAGCATGGAGACGATTTTTTACTGAGTGAACTTTATTTGCGCTGACATTAATCGCAAAGTAAGGAGGGTTGCTAACAATTAAGTCATAAAGGGTACCCATTGGAAATTGTTGTAGGCTTGTATTCTGAAAAGACAGCCGCACTGCCCATGGGCAATTTTCCCCATTGTTTTTAGCCTGTTCAATTGCGGCAAGGTCGATATCTATCCCATCAATCAAACAGGTATGTTGCGATTTTTGAGCTAACATAATGGCTAGCAGTCCACTACCAGTACCAATATCTAGAATATGCTGGGCGCTATTAGTTTGCACCCAACTGCCTAACAAAATGCTGTCGGTACCTACTTTCATAGCACAGGCATCGTGTTCGATTGTGAATTTTTTAAACCTAAATCCCACTTTAGAACACTTGTAAACGGATCATCTGAGCCGCCACATCGGCAGCCTGAACGGGTTTGTATTTCATTAATCCGCCCACCAACAGTGGTGACAAGAATGGGCTGATCACACTGGCAAGTTTCTCGGCAGGGCGCATTTCCTCTCGCTCTCCCAATAATAACGATGGCCTGACTGCACAAGCATTATCCAAACCTGACATACCAATAATGGCATTCTCCAATTCACCTTTTACCCGTAAGTAAAAGTTATGACTTTTAGCGTTAGCGCCTACTGAAGAAATCCAAACAAAGCTAACGGCACGTTGTGCTCTGGCAAGTTGGGCTGCGACATGCACATACTCAAAGTCTACTTTTCGAAATGCTCCCTTGCTGCCTGCTTTTTTGATTGTTGTGCCTAAACACACGTAAATATGCTGGCAACCAAAGTAGCCTTGGTAATCCTGTAAGTTTTCGAAATCAACCACTATGGGTTGTACTTTATCTGCACTATCTGCACTAGCACAAAAAAAATCTAAAGAAAGGGGTTTACGAACCAAACACGTAACTGTTTGGTATCGATGGTCTTGGCAAAGTTGCTCAACCAATGTCTTTCCCACTAAACCTGAAGCACCTAACACTAAAGCCGTTTTTAACATGTATTACCTGTAATTTTACCTGCAGGTAAGAAACCCCTACAATACGGTTAGAGGGAATTACCCTTAAAAATAATAATGTATCTTATCCAATAAAGATCAGAACAAACAGTAATGGGAACAATTAGAATGAATAAGCTCACCGGGCTTTTAGTAAGTAGTTTGGCTTTATGGTCTGCAAATGTAGCAGGCAACAATCACCCTGAATCAGTACTGGGTATTGAACGTATTTTTCAATCTCCAAGCCTCCAGGGGGTAGCACAAAAAAAATTACAGGTGTCTCCTGATGGAAAGCGTGTAACGTTTTTACAAGGTAAAAAAACCGATTATGAACGATTAGACCTTTGGGAATACGACATAATAAGTGGTCAAACTCAGCTGTTATTTGATTCAGACGATTTGAGCACTGGACTAGAAATTTTGTCTGATGAAGAAAAAGCTAGACGTGAACGTATGCGCTTAAGTGGATCTGGTATTGTTAGTTACCAATGGTCAAATGATGGTAAAGCGTTGTTATTTCCCTTGTCAGGTGACGCCTATTATTACCGTTTAGGTGATAAAAAAGCTGAACAAGTCATTCAAACAACAGAATTTGAAACCGATGTTAAATTGTCACCCAAAGGTAATTTTGTATCATATGTTCGCGACCAAGACTTGTTCATCAAACATATAAAAAGTGGCAAAGAAACACGCTTAACCAATGATGGGCAAGGCCTAATTAAAAACGCCATGGCTGAATTTGTTGCTCAAGAAGAAATGGGGCGAATGACAGGCTATTGGTGGTCGCCAGACGAAAAACACATTGCCTTTACTCAAGTTGATGAGTCACCTGTTGAACAAATCACTCGCAGCGAAATTTACGCCGATTCTATAAAAATGGTCACCCAACGTTATCCCAGTGCTGGCACCAACAATGTGCTCATAAAGCTCGCGGTTATTGATTTAACAACTAAACAAAAACAATGGGTAGATTTGGGTGACGAACAAGATATTTATTTGGCCAGAGTGAGATGGATGAAGGATAGTTCGGTACTGACCTATCAAATACAAGATCGCAGCCAGCAGTATTTGGCACTCAAGACATTTAATATATCGAATAATAACCAATCCACTCTAGTTGAAGAAAAAAGTAATACTTGGGTTAATTTACATGAAGATTTACATTTTCTGGATGACAATCAGCACTTCATTTGGGCATCAGAAAAAGATGGCTACAAACATCTATATTTATACAAAAACAATGGTGAGCTAGTTCGTCAGCTCACAAAAGGAAAGTGGGTAGTGGATGAGGTAGAAGCTATCGATCAGGAAAATGATTTGGTTTACTTTACTGGACGTGCAGATACTCCCACACAAAGCCAATTGTACAAGGTTGGGTTAGCTGGTGGGTCAGTCACTAAAATAACCCAACGCAGTGGTTTTCATAAAATCTCTTTCAGTGATGATGCCAGTGTGTATGTTGATAACTTTTCTACCACTAACACGCCGCAACAAGTCAGCCTGCACAAGTCCACAGGTGAGCAGTTAACTTGGTTAAGTGAAAATACAATAGACGATAACCATCCACTTAAGCCCTACCAGGTCAAATGGGTCAAGCCGACTATCGATAGTTTTAAATTAGATGATGATACCGAACTCTATTACCGACTTTATAAACCGCATAGTATACAGGGTAAACATCCTGTGATTGTTTATCAGTATGGCGGTCCTGGCGTACAAGTGGTCAAAGACAGTTGGGGAGGTAACCGTGGCTTACTCATGCAATATTGGGCAAGCAAAGGTTATGTAGTATTTAGTATCGATAACCGAGGTTCAAAAGCCAGAGGCAAAGCTTTTGAAGACCCATTATACAAAAAGATGGGCAGTGTTGAGCTGACCGATCAAATTGAAGGTGTAAAGTTTTTACGCACGCTACCCTATGTGGACGAGACACGCATTGGTGTATATGGGCATAGTTATGGCGGTTATATGACCTTAATGGCAATGTTTAAAGCAGGTGATTATTTTCAAGCCGGTGTGTCAGGTGCACCCGTCACAGATTGGGGGTTGTATGACACACACTATACTGAGCGTTTTATGGGGCACCCTGAAGCAGATGCAGAGGCTTACTTAGCTGCGTCGGTATTTCCCTATGCTAAAGATCTCAAAGGTGATTTACTGATTTATCATGGCATGGCTGACGACAATGTACTGTTTACTAATAGCACTAAGCTTTATAAACACTTACAAGACCTCGCTATCCCTTTTGAAAGCATGGATTACCCGGGCAAAAAACACAGTATCCGAGGTAAAAATACCGGCATTCACTTATATAAAACCATTACCAATTTCTTCGATAAACATTTTGGTATGGAGTAGGTTGCAGATACTAGTGGCTAGCCACTAGTAACAGATGAAAAGAAGTTGAACCACAGAGAACGCAGATAGCACAGAGAAAAAGCAGATAAAAAAGAAAGTTATTATTGGGCTAAGGAGCAAAAACTGACAGGCTCTAATGTGTTGCGTCGATCAATTGAGCTCACAGCTCACTCCCGCCCGTCAGGTTTAATTTGGGTTATTGGCCAGAATTGATAGTTTCAGTGAAGCCGCAATTTTCTTTTCTCTGTGTACTCGGTGCTCTCTGCTTGGTGAGAAGCTTTAATCTTTTGCTTTTAGCTAGTGTCTAGTTTCTATTTACTAGCCACTGTTTTTAAGCAAACATATGCGTCGCTAATGTTTTCTGTATACCTACCACAGTGTCTTTCTTTAATTCTTTTTCGATTGGGTTGTCTTGCCCAGATATCCAGATTTTGAGTTCTGCGTCTAAATCAAAGTGTCCGGCTGTTTCGATTTTAAATTGGGTAATGGCACGATAGGGAATAGAGTGATAATCGACTTTACGGCCAGTCATGCCCTGTTTTTCGATGAGGATAAGGCGTTTGTTAGTGAATACATACATATCGCGTACAACGTAAAAACCTGCTGTATACTTTCAGTTTCTCCGATACTTGGGGCTAGTTCCTCTGCCACCTCAGTGATATCAATTTCAGATGCGTTGCCGAGTAATGCATCAAGTAATCCCATTTTTTATTCCTTCAAATATTTAGTGTTAGTGGGTAATCAGCATAATTGTTGATGCGAAAATTGCAACTACAGGCTACCATCCCATATCTTTTGATGCCCTGAAGAAGGTAATGATAAATTTATGTCTAGTGTGACTTTTGCCGATGTGCAAACTGCCGAAAAACGTATTCGCCCTTTTATCAATAAAACGCCAGTGCTTGAATCACAGTTATTGAATAGCTGGTTAGGCCACAAGTTGTTTTTTAAAGCCGAGTGTTTTCAGAAAACAGGGGCCTTTAAATTACGTGGCGCACTGAATATGATGTTAAAAGCCAAAGAGGAAGGGCGTCTGGGTAGCCAAGTGGTGGCCAGTAGTTCGGGAAATCATGCACAAGCCGTGGCTTATGCTGCTAAGATATTGGGTGTTAAAGCCACTATTTATAGCGCACAGAACCTGTCTAAAGTAAAAGCAGCGGCAACCAAATATTACGGCGCGACACTTGACTTAAGTGCGACTCGTAAAGAGGCGGATGAAAAGGTCGCCGAGGCCGCGAGTAAACAAGATGTATTATGGATGCCACCTTTCAATCATAACGATATTATAGCCGGACAAGGTACGGCTACACTTGAGGCCATTGGGCAAACTGGTGAAGTGAATAGTGTGTTCGCACCTGTAGGTGGTGGGGGATTGGTGTCGGGTTCGTTGATAAGTACCAGAGCATTGCTTCCTAAGGCAAGTGTAATAGGTGTTGAACCATTGGCTGCAAATGATGCTGCAGAATCCCTGCGTACTGGTATTATTCAATCTTTAACAGTGCAGCCTAATACCTTGGCTGATGGAGCGGCAACACTTCAAGTTGGGGAAAAGACCTTTCCACATTTGCAAGCCTTAGATGGTTTTTATGAGGTAGATGAAACCACCATTGCATATTGGACTCAATGGCTTCAACACTTGCTTAAAATACATGTTGAACCTACGTGTGCAATGAGCATGGGAGCGGTAGTTCAGTGGCTTGCATCACAGACCAGCGAGCAAAAGGTATTGGTGATGTTATCTGGTGGCAATATTGATCAACAAAAAATGCGTCAAATATGGCAAGACGATCACTTACAACAAATTCCTAGTTTGTTTATTTAAAACTAGAAGCTGCGATGACTCATTTATTATCGTCTGTGTCATCATTCTTATGAAAATGCCTTGGGAGGAAACAATACATTGCGGATTTATTCAGCAAGCATAATGTTAAGTCTATTGATGTTAATGCCCCAAACAAGTTTTACTCAAGAAACAATCTTTACTCAAGCCAGTTGCACTATTGTGTATTCTTTAGAGCGTTCAGCGGATAAGTATTTTAATAATGAAATAACTCAGTTAAGTGTGCAAATAGATAAGAAAAACATCCGTTTCATTGACTTAAACAGCTGGAGTAAAACGCCACCACATCTAGACGTTAGTGGTAGATTACGAAATCAATTGCGCCAGCTATACGGTCTTAAGAAAGATATAAACCAAGCGGTTTTAGTTAATAATCAAGGGGAAATGTTAAACCGATACAATGGTTCAGTCACCCTGGTTAACGCTCTAATAGATTGTCGTTAGATAACGCTTATTAAAAAGATCATGAGACTTTTGAGACAAAATTGTGTGTGTCAGCATGATATGTGGCAACGTTTATCGCGATTGCCATAAAATCTCTTTCTTACATCCAAACTGTGATTGAGAAAATTTAGAAACACTCATCATTATACAAGTATTGCATCCACTAAAAATCTAGGGCAAATTAAGTGAAACGTTAATACGAGATCTCTTGTGAAAATAATATTGATTGCCTGTTTGTTTTTTCTCAGTTCCTTGGTACTTGCCGCACCTAGCCATATTGGTAATGTAAAAGGTTACACTCTCGATAATGCTGGAGAGCTTATTCGCTTTTCAAACATGGTGTTCGATGGTGGAAAAGTTGTGGCAATTGGCGCAGAAGAGCTTAGCCATACGTATCCTAATGCAACCTTCATCGACGGTCAAAATAAGGTGTTGTTACCAGGACTCATTGACGCCCATGGGCATGTGATGGGACTAGGTGAAACCTTATTAGAGGTTGACTTGCGAGAGAGTCAATCTGCTTTGGATGCTGCAAAAATGGTGCAGGCTTATGCTAAAAATCAACAGGGTTTAGCTTGGATAACAGGGCGTGGCTGGAATCAAGTACTTTGGCCAGGCAAAGCATACCCCACTGCTAATTTGTTAGATGAATATGTCAATGATAAACCTGTAATGCTGTCTCGAGTGGATGGCCATGCCAGTTGGGTTAACTCAAAAGCACTTGAAATTGCTGGTATTACTAGAGATACACTCGACCCACCGGGTGGCAAAATTGTTCGAGATAAAAAAGGTAACCCTACAGGGGTCTTAATTGATAACGCTGAGAGTCTCTTGCTCAAATACCTACCTAAAACATCTGAAGCGATTTTAACTGCCCAATTGAATGCTGCAGGCAAACATCTTCTCTCTGAAGGTATCACTAGTGTCCATGACGCGGGTATTGACGTCGCTGTATACGATTACTACCAAAAACGTGTAGCAGAGCACTCATTACCTGTGCGAATTTATCCCATGATTGCGGCAACCTCCCCCCAGTTAAATCAATTGTTAGAAAAAGGACATGTGCAAGATCAGTATGATTGGTTATCAGTTAGGAGTGTGAAATTATATGGTGATGGCGCATTAGGCAGTCGAGGTGCAGCTTTGTTGCAACCATATTCTGACGATCCAGATAACAGTGGTTTATTGGTTACCCGGGAACGAGATTTGAAACCGTTATTTGATTTGGTATTAGGCAATGGTTTTCAACTTAACTTTCATGCGATTGGCGATAAAGCCAATCGCTTAGCACTAGATCAGTTTGCTGATAGCTTTAATCGCATTGGAGGCAAATCACTACGTAACCGTGTAGAACATGCCCAAGTTATCAATGTTGACGATATTCCACGATTTAAAACGCTGAATATTATTCCTGCCATGCAACCCACCCATGCTACCAGCGATATGAATATGGCTGAAAATAGGGTAGGCGCCGACAGGCTTAAAGGCGCTTACGCATGGCAAACCTTCTTGAAACAAAGTTCTGTGGTGGCGTTCGGTTCTGATTTTCCGGTAGAACTGTCCAACCCATTTTTTGGTTTGCATGCCGCAGTCACCAGACAAAATCGTAATGACTCACCTATCAAAGGTTGGATACCTAGCGAAGCGGTGACAGTCAAACAAGCTTTCCGTGGTTTTACCCTAGACGCTGCTTATGCAGCCCATCAAGAAAATATTTTAGGTGGTTTAACCGAAGGTAAATGGGCCG
>Ga0209712_10003170_pt1 | contig 13373 bp, 12 predicted proteins | sample ArcOceMetagenome_FD_187443 | JGI IMG/M metagenome (GOLD analysis project Ga0209712, IMG submission 187443) | Marine eukaryotic phytoplankton communities from Arctic Ocean - Arctic Ocean - Greenland ARC118M Metagenome (SPAdes) (version 2) | ecosystem: Environmental > Aquatic > Marine > Oceanic...
CCACTGACTCATAGCGCGCTGCAGCGATGAAGGCTTCCGCATCTATTTGCGTATCGACCATCGGCAGACCACCGCGATTATCCACAATATGATAAGTTTTTACGCTGTCAGGTAATTCTGAGGCAGCGACACGACCTACACGTTCAATGGCTTCGTCTTCGTCGCGATATTTTAGCTGAGTTCCGTAAAAGATTGCGCTGTCTTCTTTAATTTCAGCATCAGATAAGATAAAGCCACCTGAATTATACAAATCGTTATAAAGTCTAGGTTTATCGACGTCTTTCACATTAGAAGGCGCGTTTCTACCCATCAAATTGCGCGGGTCTTTATCAAACTTTATCTGCGATGCTGTATTCATATTAAAGCGATAGGTCACACCAAAACCAATCGTATTACCTCGTTGGTAGTTCAACGAGAAATCGAAGTCTTTGTAACGATAAACCGCCCCTACATTCCAGCGAGAATCCTGCTCTAAACGACCCGCTCTGTCACGAGAGTAATCATTCCCCTCAAACTCCAGTTTAAGCGTTAACGGCTCCCATGGTGTTTGATACTCTACTCCCCCAAAGAAGGCGGTAGTGCCTTTGAAGAACTGGTCGTAATCGACCTTGCCGCCTCGGCCTGAAAAGCCGCCAGGACGTTCACAGAAGCTATCTTTAACTTCACAAAAAGGATTAGTAATATCGTCTGCTGTACCTAAATATCCCCAGCCCAAGCCTAAGTGAAAATCAAATGGTCCCACAGACTTACTAGCATTTACGTATTCGCTTTCAAAAAAGCCCGTTCCGCCGAAATCCCGAAAACCTACGCTGATATCTGGTAGGTAGTAACTTTCTTTCCACAGCCTGAATTTAACATCTAATCCTTTATCTTTAAGAGTTTGATCGCCACTGAACGAGTCTACTTGGCTATATAATCGTGTACGCACGTCGGTATAACGAGCGGTGGCTTCCATCCAATCATACAGCTGTATGTTTACCGACCAAAAACGATACTCGCCGTTATCGGTATAGTTAATTGCCATTCCACCTTCATCGCGCATACGAGCGGTTGGCGTTTGGATTAGACCGTTACCGCCTTGCACCATTTGCGACGGCGTAACCTGAATTTGCGTGTCGGCAAAAGCGGTGGAAGAAAGTGCGCTTCCAATAACAAGCGCAAGTGTTTTTTTAGTAAAAAGTTGTGGCGCACTCATTGAGGTAGAACCCTATGTACTGCTAACGCGGCGACGCGCTTATTTAATTGCTTAAGTTTATCGCTGAAAAGCTCTGAAGATATAGGCACATAAACCTGACTACCCGGCATAATTTGGGCAAAGTCTAAATTCCAGTAAGCAATCCCTTTTTCTTCAATATTACCCATTGGGTCGATTACATAAACATGACTTCTGTCAGCATCAACTGCCTTTTTAACCGTGTGCACTGCCGTATAAACCGAGGTATCACTTTGATGCTTGTAAGCGCCGGGCTTTACCACTGCACCAGAAAAATGCACAACATTCGGTCTACCATTTAAACGAATCCAGTATTTTCCAGGCTGGAACATTGGGTTATCTTCAAAGAACAACCGAGCACGGTTATAGGAGATCGGCATGTCGATTCGGGTAGACACTGTCCATGATGCAACCTGCTCGTACAAATTCTCAAGCGCTTCGTGAGTTTTAGAATCTTTATCAAATTGGGCTAACAGCGTTCTAATTTCAGACAACGCAATTTCTTTCTCGCGTTCCGCTTTAGAATTAGATAAATCAAACGCAGATGCACTTGGCCAATACCAGTCACCATTGTCGGCAACAATAGATAGTGCACTAGACAGTCTTATAGGCCTGTCAAACTGATATGTTTGCTTGTTTATCATTATGCTAACCATATTGTCGTCAGCATACAGTGAACCCGCTGCAGTAATGCTTAATGCAGCAATTAGCGAAGAGATAAACTTCATTATTGTGCCGCTCCTTGCTTAGTCATTTCACGCACAATTCGACTCAGATAGACCATGTCGTACACATCCCCTTCTGGGCTAAACTGCTGCGTTGAGGCCAGAAGCTCTTTTGAATACTGATGCAAAAAGTAAGTATTTTCCCAAGACAATCCCACATCGATAAAAGGGGTGTATTCTGAAAATGACACGTGCTCAACGACTTTGATTACAGGCACAGAAAACCCAAGGTATTCACGAGTCTCTTCTCCCTCAATTCTCCACGATGAGTCTATTGGTATGCCATATCCAATAGCAGCAATGTCAACCTTGCGATCCCAGCTAAACGGTAAAACGTTATTAGTTGCAAGTGGGTTATGCTGCAGGTTGCCCGTGTAATAAAGGTCGTTATCTAAACCTTCTGTTTTGACAATGATACCGTGGTGCATAGTGAAAATTACTCTGTCACCTGATACCCATCTGTACTTGTCACCATCAATGTAGGCTAATGCAAGTGAAGCAGTATCTCGTTCACCCGCTTTAATTTGCATAATATCAGCTTTACTCGCCGCTATTTCCTCGACCGTGTACGAGACACTTCGGTCTTTCAAAGCGAGCTTGAGCGTATTGTAATAAGCGAGTGTTGTGGTTGAACACCCTGAGAGAGAAAAACAAAGAAAGCCTAGAATGACTGATAGAATGTGTAGTTTCATTGAGGTACGCCGACTAAAACTAAAAACAAATAATTTTGCTATATAAATAAAAAAAGCCGCTAAAAAAAGCGGCTTTTTCGAATACTCTTAGATTTACTGTACGGTCGGCGCGTAAGTAAATGTAACAGGCACAGTAATTGTCTTAGTTACAGTGCTAGTACCAGAAGTAGTTACAGTAACAGTGTTAGTTGTACCAACACATACGCCATCTACTAGTGGATCGTCACCTTCACACGTAGGTTGAACTGGATCAGTTCCACCGTTTCCTGGCGCGTCTGCAGAGTTGTTGTTTGCAACACCAGCGATAATACCAGCAGCAACAACACCAGTAGCGATCATGCCGCCACTTACGCCACCAATACCTGAAGTACCACCTTCGTTATCTTGTGCGTTAACACCCGCTACCATGGTAGCAGCTGCAAACAATGCAATAATTGACTTCTTCATAACAGTCCTTTAATAAAATTACCCACTAAGTCCTATGCTAAATCATTTTCAACCATTTGACTAGATTATAATCGACAAATGACTTAGGTTTCTTATGTTAGCAAGCCTCGCTGTGCGAATGAAATAGTTTCTTTGTCTCCTACCACAAAATGATCGAGAACAGGCACGTCGATCGACGCCATGGCATTTTTGATCTCTGACGTTAGACGTATATCAGCATGACTAGGTTCAGCAACGCCTGAAGGATGATTATGGACTAAAATTATCGCAGCCGCGTTATCGATCATAACTTGTTTGATCAATTCTCGAGGATACACTGCAGCGCTGTTGATCGTTCCATTAAACATGGTGCGAAAAGCAATGAGTTGATGCTGACTATCCAGCATCAAAAGCGCAAATTTTTCTCTTTCACAGTCTCTTAATTTAGCCTGCAAATAGCGTTTCGTATCATCAACATTATTAAACACATCCTGTCGTTTGAGCTTTATCTCTAGATTGCGTTTGTAAATTTCAAACCCAGCTTGGAACTGTGCATACTTGCATGGGCCAACACCGGTTATTGTAGAGAACTTTTCTATTGACGCTGTTGCAACCCCGCGCAAGCACCCGAGTTCATTCAATAGCTCGTGAGCCACAGCCACCGCGCTTTTTCCCCTAACGCCTTTTCCTAACATGACGGCAATAAGTTCTGCGTCACTTAAACTTTCTGCGCCATGCTGTAACAATTTTTCTCTCGGCCTTTCGCTTTTCGGCCACACTTTTATTGACATACTCTCGGTCCACCAGCTCATTCAAAGTGAGTTTATAGATGAATACCCACGTATTAACGACTGTATTAAAGGTCTGTTTCTCATATGGCATGAAGCAATTGATAAAAATTAAATAGGCTAGTTTGGCGACATCGACTTTCGTTCAGCTATCCGATTTTTTGTCACCATGGTAGGCTAATATCAATATTTAGATTTAGTGTTCTTTTATGTCTATTGCTAATAAAAACATTTTGCTGGGCGTGACTGGCGGTATTGCTGCCTACAAAGCTCCCGATATGGTTCGAAAGCTTACCGCGTTAGGCGCTAATGTTCGTGTTGTTGTAACTGACTCTGCCGCAGAGTTTGTAAGTCCATTAGCATTACAGGCCGTATCAGGCCATCCAGTCCATCAACATCTGTTAGACCCCGCAGCAGAAGCTGCTATGGGGCACATTGAGCTTGCTAAATGGGCCGACATTTTATTGATTGCTCCGGCAACGGCTAACACGTTGGCAAAGCTCGCTCACGGTATGGCTGACGACTTACTTACCACGTTGTATTTAGCAACAACGGCAACGCTCTACATAGCTCCGGCGATGAACCAGCAAATGTGGAAAGCGGTAGCTACGCAGCGCAACATCGCGTGTTTAGAAGAGCATGGGGTCACGTTTATCGGTCCGGCGAGCGGTGAACAAGCCTGTGGAGATATAGGCGCCGGAAGAATGGTTGAACCTGTCGATATTGCTAGCGTATTGAACACTGCCAAAGACGATGCATTTCAACGCTTTCCTGCACTACAAAACCTAGCGGGAAGAAATGTGATGATTACCGCCGGGCCAACAAGAGAGCCTTTAGACCCGGTACGTTATATATCAAACCATAGTTCGGGCAAGATGGGCTTTGCTATAGCAAAAGCCGCATCAGCGGCAGGCGCTAACGTCACATTGGTCGCAGGTCCAGTGTCTCTTAGCACCCCTGCTAACTGTGCTCGCATTGATGTTGTGACTGCCGATGACATGCTATCGGCGTGTGAAAAGCTCACACCATCCACAGATATCTTTATCAGTACCGCAGCCGTTGCTGATTATAAAGCCTCGACTATCGCCGATAACAAGATTAAGAAAACAGGTGATGAGTTAACACTTACTTTTATTAAAAACCCTGATATTCTAGCAAAAATATCTGGAAGACCTGACAGGCCATTTTGCGTAGGCTTTGCAGCAGAGAGCCAAAACGTTGAAGATTATGCACGTTCAAAACTAGTCAAAAAGAAGCTAGATATGATTGCTGCAAATGACATTACTGTGGACGGTCTTGGATTTAATAGCGATAAAAATGCGCTGCACGTTATCTGGAAAGACGGAGATAAACGCTTTCCAACAACGAGTAAAAATGAGCTAGCGGAACAGCTCGTTTCACTTATTGCAGAGCGTTTTGCGCTTAGTAATAAAAGCTAACAGATACTTATTAAGTGTCGATAATAAAAACGATAAAAATAAACGCTTTGGTGTAAGCCAATTTAACATGGAGCCCGAGTTGCTGTAACTCGGTAGCGGAGGAATTACTTTCGTCATGCCTGCTGTCAAAAAAACAAATCGCAGAGCCCAAATTCTGCAAGCACTCGCTGGAATGCTAGAAACCAGCCCTGGTCAACGTATCACTACGGCTAAATTAGCTGAAAAGGTAGGGGTGTCTGAAGCGGCACTCTATCGCCACTTTCCAAGTAAAGCGCGCATGTTTGAGGGACTCATTGAGTTTATCGAAGAAACGCTCTTCACACGTATCAATAAAATTGTGAATGAAGAAAAAGACTCGCTTACGCGCTGCCAGCTTATTTTACATCTCATTTTAGGCTTTGCGGAGAAAAACCCGGGCATTACCCGCATCTTAAATGGTGATGCACTTATGGGCGAACAAGACCGTTTGCGCGCGCGTATTGCAAAACTTTTTGAGCGTTTAGAAACGCAGCTCAAACAAGTATTGAGGGAGCGCAAGCTACGCGAAGGTAAAACACTATCCGCAGATGAAGCGATTATCGCCAATATGCTGATTAGCTACACTGATGGTCGCATTAACGGCTTTATTCGCAGCGGCTTTACCCGCAAGCCTACTGAACAATTCAATGAGCAATGGGCTACCTTTAAACAAATGTTTGTTCAGTGACAAATATGAGCCCGCTATTGCGAAAGTTCGCTTTTCAATATCGTAGTGCGACCGTTGTTTAAAAGCGATTAATTATGAAAAATATCCCAATTTTTGTAATCAATATGGAAGCCTGCGTTGAACGTTGGGAGTCAACATCTTCGAAGCTCATCGCACTGGGTCTTCATCCTATTCGGTTTGACGCAACCGTTGGACGGGTGTTGAGCAACGAAGAAATTGAACAGCATTATGATGCTCATGCAAATCGTAAGTATCACCATAGAAATCTTACCGTGGGAGAGATAGGTTGCTATATCAGCCATCAAAACCTTTGGAAGAAAATTTCTGAAGAAAAAATACCTTACTGTCTTATTTTAGAAGACGATTTGTGTATAGACGATAAACTTCCGCCCCTGCTTCAGCATGTTGAACAGCTTAAAGGCTGGGACATGATTAAATTATTCGACAACCGCGATAACCCTTTTATCGACTCAATGTCATTAGATAATACCTTTACTCTAGGTAATTTTTTAAAAGTTCCAAATTGTGCAGCAGCATATGCATTAAGTTTATCTGGTGCTGAAAAATTACTAAAACGTAAGTTATTTTTTCGGGCCGTAGATGTCGATATGCAGTTTCATAGCGAGGTGGGGATCAGTGTTGTTGGAATTCACCCGTATCCCTTCACTCAGGATAAAACGTTCGTCAGCGCTATTGAAGTTGTAAACGGTGGCCGTCACTCTAATCACAGCTCCTTTTGGCGAAACCTAAAATTCCGTATAAAGATGTACTTTGAGCGTAAAAAACTTTCTGCAGATTTGACAGAAATTAACCAATAATTAAAAACGCCGGCCTTCATTAATGAAGGCCGGCGCTAGTCATTGCTATTTAGTCAATACATGTTATTTACTAAACGTCTTCCCAAAGAAGTCACCATCATTCCACTTGGGCTTGTTCTTCTGATTTGCCAATGTCCAACCGATTTGCGCGTTCACTTTTGTAAAAGTTTCGGCGGCGTTCCAGTTAAATGGCTGATTTAAATCATCGCTTGGCTTGTGGTAGTGGGTAGATAAGAACTGACCGAAGACCTTGCTGCCATCTACATTAGGATCTTTTGACTTAAGACCCGGCACCATAAATACTGAAGGTACGCCTTGTTTTACAAACGCATAGTGATCTGAGCGTGTGAACAAGGCTTGCTCAGGCCATGGATCTGGGCTTAGTTCGATATCAGCATTGGCTGCGGCTTTTTCCACTGAGTATTGCAAATCACTGTGATTAGCACCAAAGGCAATAACGTCTGCAAACTCGTAAGTCAGAATAGGCATATCCAAGTTTACGTTCGCCACCATTGAAGTAACAGGTACTGTTGGGTTACGGGCGAAATAATCTGCACCTAGAAGGCCTTTCTCTTCACCGGTTACCGACACGAACAGAATTGAGCGCTTTGGCTTTTCTTTCATTTCGCTAAACAGGCGTGCAGTTTCTAACATGACAGACGTACCCGATGCATTGTCCATAGCACCGTTATTGATGTTGTCTTTCTTCACTGTTTTGGCAAAACCAATGTGATCAGAGTGAGCAGAGAAAACCACGTACTCGTCTTTAAGCTCCGGGTCTGAACCTTCAAGCACACCCACAACATTTGGGCTTGTGATGGTGTCGTGCACGCTCGTCTTGCTGATATCAACTACGCCGTTTAACGCAAAGCCTTGCGGTACTTTGTCAGCTTCAAGAACTGCATAAACGTCATCAAGGCTCTTTTCTGCGCCTTGAAACAGTTTACGTGCAGCCCCTTCACTCATGTAAGCGCCGCCTTTAAGCTGAGAAAAACTATTCGCAGGCTCGCCATTATCGTCTAACCACGCCATACGCGGTGTATGAATGTAGCTCAAGCGGCTCTGATATGGGCGCACTTTCTCGTTTTTAGGCGTAGTGATAGTGATCATACCGATAGCACCATTGTCTACCGCATACTTTTGTTTTTGATAGCCAGACGCGAAGTGAGCACCCTCTTCTGATGGAAAGTCGCTTGGCTTACCCGCAAGCGCTACAACAATTTTCCCTTCAACATCTAGGTCTTTATAATCGTTATGAGATAACTCATCAGCCACAATGCCGTAGCCTACGAATACCATCTCACCTTTTACATTGGCCTCAGTGCTAAGCAAGCTTGGGCTAGCTAAATATTCTTTCGGATAATCAAAATCAACGGTTTCGCCGTTTTGTGTAAATGTAAACTTAGGTGATTCTTGAACCAAATTGGCTTTGCGAAACGATACATTTTGTATGTAGCCATCTGTGCCTGCAGGCTTCAAACCATATTTGGCAAATTCGGTCGCAATATAAAGCGCCGCGATTTCATGACCTCGAGAGCCAGTATCTCGCCCTTCAAGTAAATCGTCTGCTAAGAAAAACAAGTGCGATTTGATTCGCTGTGTATCAGGGTTGAAAGCATTATCTGTCGATGCGTGGTTATGTGCTGTTGCAGCAAATGTTATTGCTGTCATTGCACTACCAATAAGGAGTTTTTTTATCATTTTAATTTCACCGTATAACTAAGTGTGCGTCATAGTAACGCAGTTAATACGAGAAATACCATCAAACAGCTTTCGTTTACCATGTGTTTCCTACCGTTGCTCGCATTTTAGGAGCAAGGTAAAATTATCAGCCACATACCGGATCGATTTCCGTATATTATTATTTTTTTAGTGAAGAGCAGCATCTATGTCGAAAGACGATATTCTTTACCGCGTTCAATTTATCAGCAATGGCGAACGCTACGAATTGTATGTTAAAACCCTTATACAAGGCGCTTTGTTTGGCTTTATCGAAATAGGTGACTTTGTGTGGGATACCCACACTAGTGTTGTTGTGGATCCTAGTCATGAAAGGCTAAAAAACGAATTCTCGGAAGTAACAAAAACGTATGTTCCAATGCACAACATTTTGCGCATTGACGCTGTAAATAAAAAAGGTTCGGCCAAAATTACTAAATTAGAAAATAAATCTGATAAAGTAACGGCATTCCCTAGTCCAATATATACACCAACAAAAGAGTAACCGCCGGACCCAGCCGGTAAAGGTTGCCGGAGATCCCTATGTATCGCTACGTATTCGCCGCATTACTATTAGTTTGCAGTATAGGCACTACAGCAAAAGAATTGAACGATGAAAGCTTGTACCAACTTCTCGATGAAATTTGGCAATACGAGCTTTCGGTTTCGCCACTTTTAGCCTCCAGAGAAGGCGATACTTCACTCGCTCACGTGTTACCAGATAACTCTCCCAAAGCTTTGAAAGCACAAGATGAGCAATGGCGCGCTTTTCAAAAAGCCTTAAGTCAGTATGAAAAAGAGAATATCTCTACTGACGCTTATATTGCCTTGCTAATGCAGCAATATCGTTTAGCTAACTATGTGGACGAATATATGTATCGCGCGCACTTGGTACCCATCAATTCAGAATATGGCTTCCACGGTGCGATGGCCTCGCTTCCTAATTTATCAACCTTTAAGCGCGTAGAAGATTATCAAGCCTACATTAGCCGCTTAAACGCGCTGAAGCCTTATTTTGACCAACAAATTGCGTACATGAAACAAGCGCTAAAAGAAGGCTATACGCAACCTAAAGTAGTGCTGAAAGGGTTTGAAGACTCGGTGGCGTCTTACATTGTTGAAAAGGCTGAAGACAGTGGCTTTTATTCTCCATTTACCCGGTTTCCTGAGTACTTTACTGCCGAACAAAAATCAGCGCTAACGGAACAGGGTGAGGCAGCCATAAACAACAGCGTGTTGCCTGCATATCAAATGTTCTACAACTTCATGGTAGATGAATACATTCCCAATGCCCGTAAAGATATTGCCGCAAATAACTGGCCTGATGGTGTGGCGTATTATGCTAATAGAGCAAAGCATTACACGACTACTGATATGACCCCGCAGGAAATACATGATTTAGGGTTATCAGAAGTAAAACGCATTCGCGCGCAAATGCAACAAATTGTGGATGAGCTTGGCTTTGATGGCGACATTAACGACTTCATTACGTTTTTACGGGAAGACCCGCAATTTTATGCCACCAGCGCTGAAGATTTGCTGAAAGAGGCGTCATTTATTGCAAAGAAAATGGACGCAAAACTCCCTTCTCTTTTCGAGTATCTCCCAAGAACGCCCTATGGTGTAGCGCCTGTACCAGACGCTATCGCGCCTAAATATACAACGGGACGGTACATCCATCCTAGCCGCGATGACCAGCCAGGCTATTACTGGGTAAACACTTATGCCCTTGATAAGCGCCCTTTGTATGCCCTACCTGCACTGACCTTACACGAAGCGGTGCCAGGCCATCACCTTCAAATATCGTTGGCAGCAGAGCTTGAAAACTTACCTATGGTACGTCGCAACACCTATATTTCAGCCTTTGGTGAGGGCTGGGGTCTATACTCAGAGTTTTTGGGCATAGAAGCAGGTATTTACGAAACGCCTTATGACAACTTTGGCCGCTTAAGCTACGAAATGTGGCGTGCGTGTCGTTTAGTGGTTGATACTGGTATGCATACGATGGGCTGGAGCCGTCAACAAGCGGTGGACTACATGATGGAAAACACCGCGCTTTCTGAGCACAACGTTAATACAGAAATAGACCGCTATATTTCATGGCCTGCACAGGCGTTATCGTACAAAATTGGCGAAATTAAAATTAAAGCGCTTCGTGCAAAAGCAGAGACTGCACTAGGACAGCGTTTTGATGTTCGTAAATTTCATCGCGCCGTTTTGGAAAATGGGTCTGTCCCACTTTTTATTTTAGAACAACACATAAATACGTTTATAGAAAATCAAAAGGCAAAATAAGATGTTCGTTGCATTTGGTGTTATTGGATTACTTATCCTGTTTTTAATTTACTTGGTACTGCGAACGCAGAACTTACAAAAAGAATTGGCGCTATTGCGCCATTCAAATAAGCAAACCAGCAGCAAAGTAACTTATGCTTATCGCAATCTTGTTCTCGTCACAGACGCATTAGAAAAGAACCTTACTGCACGCGTAGAAAGTGATTATAAAAGTCGTCTTATCGAACAATCGCACTATCAAATACTTCACTCGCTAATGCGAAATTTCTCGACCATTGTAATGGCGTGCTGTGAGAAAGGTATGTCGCTTGAAGAGTCTTTAAATAAAGCGTTGCTGAATGAGGACGTAACGCTTGAAGAGGTTCGCGATATGGTAAAAACACTGCCCAGCAATGTGCGCATGGTATGGGCAAAAAATACAGCAGATGGTTTTATCGCGTTTTGCCAAACGGTTGCTGCACCGATAAAGACCACTAAAGCCAATCAATCAGCAGCGGCCTTACAAGAAAGCTAGTCCTGCTTACTGATTAACACAGGTAGAGCATTATTAGGGCCTTCTGCTCTTTTCATATGGTAAAGAGCAACCGGGCCTTAATAGCCATTTCGTCTTGAATTGAAAATTTAAACGCTCGTCCGCCCCTCGACACTTCCCTTCTTCTTAAAGATTTAATCTTTTACCTTTTCAAACTAATCAATAAGTTAGCATTAAAAGCTTCAAGGCTTGAGCCTTTAATCTTGAAAAGGATCATTGCTGCACTATAATACTGTATATAAATACAGTTCATTTTGAGTGCTATGAATAAACCGTTATCCGTGCTTAACAACCACCCTCATATTTGGCGAGCCAGAGAACAAAAGCAAAATGAAACAAAGTTTTCATTAGGTTTTCCGCGATTAGATAAAGCGCTTAACGGTGGCGTTGCTTCTACAGGCTTAGTGCGTATAGCTTCTCTAACGGGCGTTGGTGAACTCTCATTGTTTAAAGACGTAATATGCCTGCATCGTACTCATAAACTCGTTGTATTTATCAATCCTCCAGGGCGTTTGCAGTCGCCGTGGTTAGAAAATTTAGGCCTTAAGACGCAACAAGTACTTGTAGTAAAAACGCATACACAGCAAGAGTCCTTGTGGGCGGCAGAGCAATGCCTAAAAAGTACAGCTTGCCATTGCGTGGTGCTGTGGAGTAATACAATAAGCCAAAAGGAAGCCCGCCGTTTACAGGTAGCTGCGACACATAACGATGCCCTATGCTTGCTTTATACTCCGGTGCGTAGGCCGCTGTCATCATCAAGTAAACAACAAAACAGACCATTGAGCAGCGCCCAAGCTTATAGTGACGATGCGCTACCTATTACTTTAGATCTTTATCTGCAAGGAACCCCGCACGCTTTATCGGTAAATATTCGCAAACAGCGTCATGGATGGCCTAAGGATAACATTGTTATTTCACACAAATGGACGCCTGACAATAACGCCATTAAGTGGGCGATGACGCACAATACGCTTTCTGATCAGGCACTACACTCAGTGAGCTGACCATGCTATGGGCTTATATTTACTGCTACCAACTTACTTTAGATAGTCATAATAGAGCGACTAGGCGCAAAGCTGCGCATTATCAAGAGTCTTGTAATGATGCTAACAATAAAGGTTCGTCACTACCTTTAAGCACACCCGTTGTCGTCTACTGCAGTAAGATAAATAAAATTGTTCAATGCAATGATATTGCAAAGAAAGAAGGCATTGAAATCGGGCATGGTTTAGCGCAAGCGGCTGCACTATGCCCTTATGTACATGTACTGCCTTTCAATGAAGAAAACGAAAGACATATGCTAACGCAGTTAGCACATCGGCTTTATCCGCTGGCATCAGACATTGTGCTAGATAGTCACACATCTGCAGGCGGACTAGCTATAAGATTAGATAATTTAATCCATTACTACGGTGGCCATGAGCCTCTATGGAAAACCCTCACGCAGGCGTTATCGGAGTCTGATGTTCGCTACCACTTTGGCTGTGCGTGGACAATAGAAGCGGCAAAGGTACTGGCACTTCAAAAGTACAACACTTACGTATGTACACTTGATGACATAAAAAAAGCGTTAAATGCATGCCCTCTTTCTCTTACTGCACTGGCGCCTAAAGTTATAGAGTCGCTGGCTAGAGTGGGAATTACTAGAGTGCAACAGTTACTCGCCATGCCTGTCCAAGAGCTAGGTCGACGCTTTGACAATAACACCATTATGTATCTGACTGCACTGAGAGGAGAGACGTTTCCCCGCGTTACGCTATTTAGGCCGCTAGAGCGCTTCGATAACTTCTTACTGTTACCCTTTGACGTAGAAAACATACAGCACTTAACGCCTTTTGTGACTCAACAACTTGAGCATTTATCTCATTATTTACGAGCTAGAAATTTATACACATCAAACGTGGCCATATACATTCAATTTAGAGAAGCGCCGCCCATGAATATTGAGATCCAATCTGCGCTACCTCAGTCTTCTGTTAAAAGCTGGCTGCCGTTATTTACCCTTAAAATTGAAAACCTT
>Ga0209712_10003171_pt1 | contig 13372 bp, 6 predicted proteins | sample ArcOceMetagenome_FD_187443 | JGI IMG/M metagenome (GOLD analysis project Ga0209712, IMG submission 187443) | Marine eukaryotic phytoplankton communities from Arctic Ocean - Arctic Ocean - Greenland ARC118M Metagenome (SPAdes) (version 2) | ecosystem: Environmental > Aquatic > Marine > Oceanic...
TCGTGGGAAATGACGTAGAAACTTTGACGGCTGTTTCGGATAAATCGGGAAATTTTATGATTCCAAATGTGGACTTACATCAATACAATCAGATTCAAACGAAATATTTAGAAATTAAGCAGAATCGGTCTTTACATCATTATGTCAATGGAAATACGGTTTTGTTTAATTTAGGTATTAATAAAATTTCGGTTTTAGATGGTCAAGTTATTACTCAAAGAGGCGAAGGTTTGGAAGGTGTGGCGATAACGATTGATGGAATGAAGGATACGGTTTATTCACAAAAAGATGGTTATTTTAAGTTACCCAATGTTGATTTTTCAAAATTCCATTACGTAAAAGGAATTTATAATGGACGTATTCAACAAGGTTATATTCAAGGAGGAAAAAATACAATTGTTCGATTTTATAATGTTGCTGATATTCGAATAAAGTATGCAGAGAAAACAAGTGAAAACCCTATAATTCGAGGTTTTATAGAAGATGGAACTGGAGAACCCGTACTTTTCGCAACCGTTAAAATACTTCAAAATGGAAAAGTCATTGGTGGAGTACAAACGGATTTTGATGGAAAATATGAGCTTAAAAATTTACAAAAAGGAACGTATAATCTTGAAGTAAATTATGTCGGTTATGAAGCAGTTTTTGCTCACGGTATAATTGTAAAAGATAAAAATGTAACGGTTGATTTTCCGATGTATCAGACGGTTGCCTTGAATGAAGTTGTCGTAGTTGGTTATGGAAATGTGCCCTTAATGGAAAATTCAGTGCGTTATACAAATATTTCACCGACATCAATTCAACGAATACCTTCGATAGGAAAAACTGCTGATATTGCACTTTATACACAAGCAATGCCTACTGCAAATGTGAACATTTCAAAATTAGCATTAATCGATTCGAAGCAAATATCTAGTATACCTGTAAGAAAAATCAACGGAATAGTCGCACAAACAGCTGGTATGACGAATACGGATAATGGTCTTTCTATTCGAGGTTCTCGCTCTCCTGCAACGACTTATTATATTGATGGAATTCGAGTGCGTGGAAATATGATTCCGCAAAGTGAAATTGAGCAATTGCAAATAATTACTGGTGGAACTCCTGCAAGTTTCGGTGATATGGGCGGATTAGACGTGACGACATCTGATATTAATTTTTATACTAATCAAGATGTAGAACAACCTGAACCAAAAGTAAATCGCTACTATTTAGAAAATCGAAATGATGATATTGATTATGAAAATTCAAAAGATATTTCGGTCGGAAAAGCGATTGCAGAATACGGTTATGCGACTAAATTCCAAAGTGGTTATTACAAAGCTCGAACATTTTATACTCCAAAATATAAAAATAGTAAAACGAAGATTAGAGATGATTTCCGCACGACTTTGTATTGGGAAAATGCGTTAGAAACGGACGAAAAAGGCGAAGCGGAATTTGAGTTTCCAAATGCGGATGTAACGACGAATTATCGAATTACCGTAGCAGGTTTTTCTGATGACGGACAAATCGGTTTGAATACCGAAAAGTATTTTGTGCAAATGCCTTTTGCATTACAAACGAAAGTTCCGAATAGTATTTTGACTGGCGATAAATTGACGATTCCGGTGACGTTGATGAATAACACGGATAAAGCAATTTCTGGTGAATTATTCCTTGAGTTACCGCCACATTTTGAATTGTTGAATGATATTGATAAAAAGATAAGACTGGATGCAAAAGAAGTGAAAGTTGTTAAAATGAAGTTTTTGATTGGCAATGATATTTCATTTAGTAATATTAATATTACGTTTAAATCTGATGATTTTGAAGATGCGTTTGCGACGAATATTCAAACGATTTCGAGGGGTTTTCCAGTAAATGAAGTATTTGGTGACAATAAGGTTTCAAGAGATTTTGAGTTTAATTTGAATGCTGTTTTAGAAGGAACTTTGGATATTAAATTAACGGTTCATCCGAATATTTTGAGTGATTTGGTTTCTGGTGTGGATAGAATGTTCCGTCAGCCGAGCGGTTGTTTTGAACAAGTTTCAAGTTCTAATTATCCGAACTTATTAGCCTTAAATTATATGCGAGATACGGATGTTCGTAATCAACAAATTGAAGCGAAAGCAGAAAGGTTTTTGGGAATTGGTTACGAAAAAATGAAAGGTTATGAAGTCGAAGGTGGCGGTTTTGATTGGTACGGTAAAGCACCTGCTCACGAGGGTTTGACGGCTTATGGTTTGATGCAATTAGTGGATATGACAAATGTTTTTGAGGTCGAACAAGATTTGATTGATAGAACCGCAAACTGGTTATTAAGTAGACGAGATGGTGAGGGGAATTGGGAAGTAAATGGACGTTATTTACATAAATGGAATGCGGAGAATAAATTGGTTTACAATAGTTATATTATTTGGGGATTGACGGAAGCTGATTACGGCGATGAGCTTGAAACAGAGATTAATTACAATTATAATTTAGCGATTAAATCCGAAAATCCTTACGTCATGGCGTTGATGGCAAATGCCTTATCGGTAATGAATGATGAACGTGCAAACGATTTGATTGAAGCCTTACTATTAATGCAAAAAGAGGACGGAAGTTGGATGGGAACGCAGCCGTCAATCGTTGGTTCACAAGGTCGAAATTTACAAATCGAAACAACAGGTTTGGTCGCTTTGGCAATTATGGATTGGGAAGCAGATGGCGATTTACAATTGCGAAAAGGAATAGATTTTATTGCAAAATCTAAAAATGAATATGGTTTTGGTTCGACTCAATCTACGGTTTTGGCAATGAAAGCTTTGGTAGAATATGCGGATTATAACAAAAACATGGGTGGCGATGGCAAAATTATCTTATACAAAGGCGATCGTGAAATTGCAATTTTTGAGTATACGAAAGATATGAATCAACCGATTGTTTTTGAAAATTTACACACCCATTTTAGTGATAAAAAGAATAAATTAAAAGTGCGTTTTGTCGGTGTCGAAAAAGCATTATCGTATGATTTGAGTGTGAATTATCACACGAGTTTGCCAAAAAATGAACCATTGACGCATATTAATATCAAAACTGAAATGTTGGATACGAAAGTGAAAGTTGGTGAAACGGCAAGGTTACAAGTTACGCTGAATTCGACTCTTTCTAAGCCGGTTGTAAATCCAATTGCAATTATTGGAATTCCATCTGGTTTAACGCTGCAACCTTGGCAATTACGAGAATTGGAAGAAAAAAATGTAGCCGATTATATCGAGCTTTGGAATGGTTACATCGTCTTTTATTTCCGAGAATTTGAAGGCGAGAAAGTGATTAATTTGGATTTAAAAGCGGATGTTCCAGGCACTTTCGAAGCTCCTGCTTCTTCGGCGTATTTGTATTATGACAATGATAAGAAAAGCTGGTCATTACCGGAGGCGGTAATCGTTCAATAGAACAACTGGCACTGACGTTGCCGAACATTCGGGTAATTATAAGTAACAATTATACAATAACGTTTTGGCAAAGGCGGTGCCGTTTGCCCTACGATATTCGAAATTCAAAAGATATTTTCAATTAGGCGATTGAAACAATGTACCGCTTATAACTTAGGTTGTGAGCGGTTTTTTTAGGTATCGGCTACTTTAGCTGCCGCAATAGTATGACGAAAACGGCAGCTAAAACAGCCGCTACGTACAAAAAAAAACGCTGATAACCACAAAAAATGTGGTTACCAGCGTCCTAGAATCTTAGTTATTAATCAATACAAAGATTGGTATTATATTAACCCTTCTTTTTACGATCTAATTCTGTTAAATAGATTTTACGTAAACGCATGCTGTTTGGCGTAACTTCTACGTACTCATCTTCATCGATATATTCCATAGCTTCCTCCAAAGAGAAAAGAATTGGTGGCGCTAATTTCACTTTATCATCATTACCAGAAGAACGCATATTCGTTAACTTCTTAGTTTTTGTAACGTTTACGACTAAATCAGTTTCACGACTGTGTTCGCCGATCACTTGACCTTCATAAACCTCAATACCAGGAGCAATAAAGAATTTACCTCTATCTTGTAATTTATCCATAGAGTAAGGAATTGTGGTACCTGGGTGTAACACGATTAAAGAACCTTTGTTACGTCCTGGAACATCACCTTTCCATTCTGCATATTCCTGAAAGCGGTGAGCCATAATCGCTTCACCTTGCGTCATATTCAAAATAGCAGAACGCAATCCGATAATTCCTCTTGAAGGAATTTCAAATTCCAAGTGCATTACATCACCTTTAGGTTCCATGCTTTTCATTTCCCCTTTACGTTGTGTTACTGCCTCGATAACTTTACCAGAATTATGTTCAGGAACATCAATTGTTAAAAACTCAATTGGCTCATGTCTTTTACCATCGATTTTTTTGATGATAACCTGTGGTTTTCCAACTTGAAGTTCGTAACCTTCTCGACGCATTGTTTCAACCAAAACAGCCAAGTGCATGACACCACGACCGAAAACGTTGAATGAATCCGCTGAACCAGTTTCCTCAACTCTTAAAGCCAAGTTTTTCTCCATTTCCTTATCTAAACGTTCACGTAAGTGACGAGAAGTAACGAATTTTCCATCTTTACCAAAGAACGGTGAGTTATTCACAGTGAAGAACATACTCATAGTAGGCTCATCAATAGAGATTGGTGTCAAACCTTCTGGATTCTCAAAATCAGCGATTGTATCCCCAATATCAAAACCTTCCAAACCAGTCATCGCACACAAATCACCATTTTCAACAGACTCTACCTTTTTACGACCTAAGCCGTCAAAAGTATATAATTCCTTCACACGAGATTTCACAATACTTCCATCACGTTTCACTAAAGAAACAGGCTGATTTACTTTGATTTCTCCACGGTGAACACGACCAATTGCAAAACGACCTAAGAATTTAGAATAATCCAAAGAAGTAATTTGCATTTGTAATGTTCCTTCGTTTTCTTGAGGAGCAGGAATGTGTTCAAGTACTTGATCTAACAAGTAAGAAACATCGGCCGTTTGTGTCGCCCAATCTTCACCCATCCAATTATTTTTTGCAGAACCGTAAACAGTAGCAAAATCTAATTGTTCCTCTGTCGCATCAAGGTTAAACATCAAGTCAAAAACTTCTTCATGAACTTCATCCGGACGACAGTTATCTTTATCTACTTTATTGACAACTACGATAGGTGTTAAACCCAAACTTAGTGCTTTTTGTAAAACGTAGCGAGTCTGTGGCATACATCCTTCAAAGGCGTCAACTAATAGTAAAACTCCATCCGCCATGTTCAGAACACGCTCAACCTCACCACCGAAATCGGCGTGACCGGGAGTATCAATAATATTAATTTTGGTATCTTTATATTGAACAGATACGTTTTTCGCAAGAATAGTAATTCCACGTTCTCGCTCTTGATCGTTATTATCCAAAATTAAATCACCCATTTCTTGATTATCACGGAATAATTGACAGTGATGTAGGATTTTATCCACCAAAGTTGTTTTTCCGTGGTCAACGTGAGCGATAATTGCAATATTTCTAATTGCTTTATTCATAATTATTTATAAATGGAATTTGCGATAAATTGCTTTAACTAATTGATAGTCAATCTTTTTGTTAAAACAATTCAAAACATTTTCCAATAAAAAATTGATATTAAAAATTTCGAGGTGCAAATGTAGCTATTTTTTTGATTATCAATGTATTGTAGGTATTAATTAATTGTGAAAAGGAAATTATGATTCTAACATAAAAATTCATTACAAGATTTTGACGATTATTATAAAAATAAACTACTCTTAATACGCTGATATTCAACTTATTAGATTTATTGTCTAAAAAAAATAATCAGTTTATAAAGTTATCAATAAATAATAATTAGTTTATATATTATTGTTTTTTATATCTTTGTATCATACAAACCTTTCATTTACACAAGTATAAATATTTAGCGAAAGCTAAATACTCTCCAGCTATTTTTTAAAAAATACTGGATTCAAAACGTGAATTTAGTCTTGAATCTCCCTCAGTGATTATTCTTTTTAGATATAAATAGTTTATCTGTCACCATAATTATATGATGAGGACAAATAAATTTGATTTTAGGTAAAAGTGGTTTGATTTTAGGACTAGAATCATCTCTTTTATATCTGAAAATCATAAAAGTGTGTTTAAACGAAACTTGATAATAAATTAAATGCTAATTTTTAAAAAATTAAATCTAATAACTTAACAAACACCTATGAAAATTTACACGATTTTATTAATGAGCATTATTCCTGTGTTCCTCACTGCTCAAACAACTATGGAGGAATATAACTTTCTTACGAAAGAGTATCCAAATCAAATTAGCAAAAGTGAAATACCGAAAAAGTCAGGTTACTATTTCCAAGACTTGATGAATATGGTAGATAACAGTGGGAAAATTCGATTACTCTACAAAGAAAATCAAGCTAGTGTTATTCCTGCAGCAACTTTAATTCATGTAAGCGGGGAATCAAAGATGTATTATATATCTGTCCCACATGAGGATTCTGACAGGATAGTTTTTGATCAATATGCAGATGATTTGCAGGAACTATTTAAAGAAAGCGAATTAGCAAGAAATAATTATTCTAGAATAATGTTTCGCTATCCGAAACAACTGCAAAAATACTATGATGAAATCATGGCTTTAGAAGGTGAATTTCTTACTCCTGAAAAGGTAAGTACCGGGAGTTTGGCTCCAAGTAAACCGAAAAAACCGCAACCAAAAATGGCTTTACCCGCTACGCAAAAAGGCGGTGCTATTGAAGAAAATGAAGAAGTAAAGACAGCAACGAAACTTAAATCTAAAGAAAAAATAATTATTAAGTCAACGGTAACTCAAACAAGGACCGCCGCTCGTAAAAAAGGAGAGTCCCGTGCGAAAGTTCATTCTGTGTTGACGCATCGTAAGATTTTGGGGAAACCTGCGATTATTAATGAAACGAATAAATTCGGTGTCATCAGAATAGATATTTGTGTAAATCAAAAAGGTGAAATCGTTTCCGTGAGATATAATAAAAAAAGTTCTGATACAAAAAATGAAGAATTGGTTGAAATAGCGAAAACTTTAGCGAAACAGTATTTGTTTTCAAAATCCCATTTATCTCGTCAATGTGGTCACATTATTTTTAAATTCCAATAATTGGACATTATGAACCATCAACTTAAAAGTAATAGTTATTTTTTACCGTTTGGTAAGTGAGTCGATGACTTCAAGTCTAAATATTATCAATTTAAGTGATTCCTCTTGATGATTGCCAATTTAAATTCGCTCGTCATCTATTGAAAATCGTACTCGAATGGCGAACTTAATGTCGCCATTCGATAATCAGAATCCCTCATGGGAGTAAATAGGAAGTAACCTATCCGAATTTTGCGAAACTATTTTTCTTCATTTAAAGTAAAAAATATAAATATAGCGGTCGTTAGGTCGAAGATTTTTAACATCCCTCATCCACTCTTAAAATAGGTAAACAGGAAAGGGAAAAAGCCAGTAAAATGGTTGAGTCATTTGTCTCCTATTCCCTACATTAATAATATTCTGCTTAAAAGCATCTACACTTTTCACATAAAAAAGACTTGTTGAGAAAATCTTAATAAGTCTTTTTTATGTAAAACCGATTGCATTTCTTGAATAAATTAACATATATATATTGGTAAACTATATTTCCTTTTATAGTTTTGTGCATTCAAGCAAAATAACGAACATAAATCATAATGATAAAAAAACAATATGCTGCGATTACAGCAGTCGGAGGTTACGTACCAGAGTATATTTTGACAAATGAAGAGTTAGAAACAATGGTCGATACCAACGATGAATGGATTATGAGTCGAACAGGAATCAAGGAACGCCGAATACTGAAAGGAGAAGGTCAAGGAACTTCTGTGATGGCAACGGAAGCAATCCGTCAAGTTTTGGAAAAAAGTGGGACAAAACCAGAAGAAGTCGAAGTTTTAATCGTCGCAACGGTTACGCCAGATTATCTTTTCCCAGGTACGGGAAATATCGTTTGTGAAAATCTTGGATTGACGAATGCGTTTTGTTTTGATATGAGCGTAGCATGTTCTGGGTTTGTACATGGATTAGTTACCGGTGCTCAGTTTATTGAGTCTGGAAATTATAAAAAGGTAATAATTGTCGGAGCAGATAAAATGTCCTCCATTATGGATTATTCTGATCGTTCGACTTGTATCTTATTCGGTGACGGAGCTGGTGCTGTCTTGTTAGAGCCAAATGAAGAGGGTTTAGGTATTCAAGATGCTATCTTGAAACAAGATCCTGTAGGGAAAGATATGATTTTCTTACCTGGTGGGGGTTCAGTTAATCCTGCAACACATGAAACGGTTGATAAGGGAATGCATTTCTTTAAGCAAGAGGGTCGTTCCGTTTTCAGATATGCTGTGAATGGAATGTCGGGAACGACAGTTGATATTATGAAGCGAAATAATTTAGTCGGTGATGATATTGCTTATCTTGTTCCGCATCAAGCAAATCTTCGAATCTTAGCGAAAACAGCAGAGTATATGGGAATCGCGCAAGATAAAGTAACTATTAATATTGAGAAGTATGGCAATACAACTGATGCTACTATTCCGCTTTGTCTTTGGGAATGGGAAGATAAATTCAAGAAAGGGGATAATATTCTTTTAGCGGCTTTCGGTGCAGGATTTAATTATGGTTCTGTTTATTTGAAATGGGCTTATTGATAATTATGAATGCTAAATTATTTATCATTCTAATATAATTTAACATCTCAAACCGTGTCGATTTAAGAAACCGACACGGTTCCTGAGGAATAGAATTATGTCAATTCCTTTAATGCTTCCAAACCCATTTCCTTCAATTTCTCAATATTATTACTTGGAATATCTTCCACATTTGGATACGTTTTAATGGCTTTTTCGAGTGTATCCTCTCTTAATAAATGTAACATTGGAAACGGTGAGCGATTGGTGTAATTCTCAATGTCCGTTGATTCTGTACCTTCAAATTGATAGTCCGGATGAAAGCTTGCAATTTGGAAAGTTCCTTCTAAACCCGCTTGATAAATTAAATCATTTACATAATCTACATAATCCAAATAATCTCCAAAATCCTCTAAAACGAATGGATGAATAAGAATCGTAGTTTCGGTATCATCACCTTCGATTCCTGTTAGAAAATTTAATTCGCTCAAGAAATCTTTCGCTAATTCATTTGGACTTTTGGCTTCACTAAGTACAAATTTAATTTGATCTTTTATAAAAACCGGTTTTGCAAAAGGACAAAGATTTAATCCAATCACAATTTTTTCAACCCAGTTTTTAGTAATTTCTAAGTGGTCTTGCATGATGGTATAAATATATTTTGATGTAAAGGTATAAAGGTTTTACGGATTGAAAGTTACCAGCTGAAAATTTTGTCATAATACGATTACGCATGAGCGACAAAACTCACCACTTAATACCTATTTTGGAATCGAAAAAAAGAAGGTCGTTCCTGAGCCATATTCAGATTCTACCCATATTTTTCCACCAAGGTTATCAATAATTTTTTTGCAAATCGCTAAACCGATTCCAGTTCCTTCATATTCCATTTTTCCATGAAGCTGTTTGAAAACCAAGAATATCTTTTGCATATATTCCTCTTTGATACCGATTCCATTATCCTTAATACTAAAAATATATTCCTCTTCTTTTTCGATTACACTGATTTCTATGAATGGTTTTTTATCATCAGAAATGAATTTTAAAGCATTACTAATTATGTTCTGAAATAATTGCACCATCTGAATTGGAAAAACTTTAAGCGAAGGAAGTGGTTCAATGGTAATTTCAGCTGATTTTTCCTTAATTGTATGTTGAACATTTTGAATGACATTGTAAATCGTATCATTTAAATCCGTTAATTCCTTATCCGTTCCTTTGAGTCCGATTGTCGAAAATTTCAATAAATCATCTAAGAGGTTTTGCATCCGATTCACACCATCCAAAATGAAATTCATATACTGCGTGGAGCTTTCGTCAAAGTGATTTTTTAGTCTTCTGTTTAATAATTGCGTGAAGCTATGAATCATCCGAAGAGGTTCCTTCAAATCATGCGAAGCGATATAAGCAAAACTTTCCAACTGTAGATTCGTCTCGATATAATGTTCTAATTCTGAATTTTTCACCGCTAATTCCCCTTCTGTTTTTTTAATCTCAGTAATATCCGTAGAGAAAACAATAATTCCGCTCACATTTCCATCATCATCTTTCACTGGAATTCTATCGACTTTTATCCATATTGTTTGATTAGAGATTTGGTATCGCTCAATTTCATTTAGTAAGGATTCCCCAGTCTGTTTTATTCCTTGATGCATCATTGCATTTTCATCTGTAAAAGTAGGATAAACGTCTCGAATATGTCGTCCTTCAATACGATCAGGGTTTCCTCCCGCTGAAATCCTATTTGCTCGAAGGATTTTATTGTTATTATCCAAATAAAGAAATGAAATCGGTAAAGCATCGAAGAATATTTGCATCTCTTGATAACGTACTTTTCGTTCCTGTTCTATCTTTTTACTTTCTGTGATATCCAATGAAATTCCAACGCCGAACACTTCGTCATCAATCTTGATGTGAGAACGAATTATTTTAACATAAATATCTTCTCCACTTTTTGATTTAAAGATTTTTTCAGATTCAATAGCACGAACCTCCCCATTCAATAAAGGTTCTAATAATTGACGATCTGCCTCAATATCTGTTTTTTCGCTGACGATTTCATTCAGCTCCAGCATAGACAATTCCTTTTTTGTTAAACCTAAAAAATCTAACGCATTCTGGTTAATACCTGTTATCTTATTGGTTTTTAAATCGATAATCGTAATTCCGACCGGACTTAAATCAAATAATGTACGGAATTTTGCTTCACTCTGACGGATGTTTTTTTGAGCATAATAACTTTCTGTAACGTCTTGAATAGTGATGATGGCTTCCCAAAAATCACCCTTTGCATCATAAACACCATTAACAATCAAGCTACTTTCCATCGTAGATTCATCTGTTCTAATGAATCTACCATCTATCTCAAAACTATTTATAGCACCTTTAATAATATCTTGAAACTTCTGTAAAAAATCAATATGTAACTTATTGATATCAAATAAATTAAAGTTTAATAATTCATCTAATGAATAGCCTAACTGCTTACAAAATGCAGGATTTATACGTTTAAAGTCTCCATTTCTATCAATCACGACAAAACCTAATTGACTATTTTCAAAAAAGGAACGAAAAAACTGCTCACTTTCCCTAAATTTCTGCTGCGCTTTGAGTGCCTCATTTTTATCCGCTAACTCTCCGTACAAATTACACATTTCTTTTTCATATGACTTAATATTTTCTTCTGTAAAGCCTATTAATAAAATAATGGAACAGAAAAGGAAAAAATCATACCCTATCAAATCAAGCATATTATAGTCCAAAGGATGATACTTTAACGTGTAGAAAGCAGCAAAGAATAAACATAAAGAAAGAATACGTGTATAGAACTTTGGATAGAAGATAAAGGCGACAGCAAATGGTAAAATCAAAAAATATGGCGTTGCAGCCATAATTAAATTCCAACTAATAATGACAGCACTAAAGAATGTTAATGCGAAAAATTTAGAAAAATTAAGTAGTTTTAATCTATTCAACAATGGAATCAAGGAATAACAAATGACCAATCCTAATAGCCACGAAATCACTTCTATCGAAAAAGAAAAAGTACTCGTGAGAACAGCAACTATTAGACAAAAAATACCACACAAAATTGCCCCTAAGTTAATAAATCGAATAATGCGTTGATCATTCAAACTCAAACTATTATCAATCCCTAGCTTCGTAATACTTTCATTAAAGAAATCGATGTATTTTATCCATTTATTATTTATCATTACTTTTACTTTTTGAGTTTCACCACTTATTTTTAATCCTTAGCTGACATTATAAACCTTACAATGACGCTGTCTTGTGGTTCGGTAAAATGTTTAGTGCCTTAACTTATAATTAATTACTTTAATATTAGGAAGGTGGAAACAAATAGTTTACCAATTTTAACGCATTCTCTTTTTTCCGACTACTGCTTATCAGATGGGATTTTCTGAAAAAGATTAAGAACTAAACCTATAGCTCCGCTATCCAATAATTTTTATGAATTTTTTAGAAGAAAGAATAAGCTACTGAGAAATGGGATATTTTATTTGACCTTTTTATAAACGTATATTCATCACACTTTCAATTATATAAATAATATATCGATTTTAAATGGTTTTACCAAAAAATGAAGTAGACAAATTGGATATATAAATATATTTAATAAGTACCTTGTACTTAAAAATTGGGGAAACTAATATTATTTCCTATTTTGTATCGAAAGTGTAATACGTAATATTGCGAACCGATATTTTTTTTCAAATAAAAACCACTAAAAGAATGGGATTATTCGATTTTATAAGAGATGAGTTTCTAGAAGTCATTGAATACGTTGAGGATGATAGGGATATTGTATTATGGAAATTTCCAGATGAAGATAAAGAAATAAAATATGGTGCTCAACTAACCGTTCGGGAGTCACAAATGGCAATATTCCTTGATGAAGGTCGGTTTGCGGATACTTTCGAGCCCGGACGACATAAGTTGATTACGGATAATATACCGATTTTGACAACGATAAAATCATGGAAATATGGTTTTAACTCGCCTTTCAAAGCGGATGTTTATTATTTAAGTACCCGTACTTTTCCAGGTTTAAAATGGGGCACTCCGAATCCAATTATTTTACGTGATCCACAATTTAAACAGGTTCGAGTGAAGGCGTTTGGAACCTATTTTATCCGTATCAAAGATCCTAAAAAATTCTTTACAGAGTACTCCGGAACTGGTCATATCATTCGTATTCAAGAAATTGAAGCACATTTGCGTGACATCGTCTCTCCAAAATTTGCGGAAGCAATTGCAGAAGCTGGCGTTTCAGTTATGGATATGGTTGCGAATTATACAGAATTAGGTGCCGCGATTTTGCCTGTTTTACAGCGAGATTTGGATGATTTCGGTATCGAACTAACCAAATTTCAAATTACCAGTACGTCATTACCAAAAGAAGTAGAAGAGTTCTATGATAAAATGACGAATATGAATATGGTAGATGATATGAATAAATTCCAACAATTCCAGATTTCAAATGCAATTGAGAAATCAGCAGAGAATCCAAATGGGGGAAATACTGGTATTGATATGGGAATGGGAATGGGAATGGCTCAGATGTTTATGAATCAAATGAGTCAAAACAAAGACGCAAATCAAAATCCGCCACAAGCAGAGGCTAAAGAAAAGGCGATGACAAGA